>Ga0209542_10013216_pt1 | contig 14276 bp, 13 predicted proteins | sample RifCSPhighO2_01_FD_184028 | JGI IMG/M metagenome (GOLD analysis project Ga0209542, IMG submission 184028) | Soil microbial communities from Rifle, Colorado - Rifle CSP2_plank highO2_0.1 (SPAdes) (version 2) | ecosystem: Environmental > Terrestrial > Deep subsurface > Rock core/Sediment ...
GACGTATTAACACCTTAAATTGTTATTTTTTATATATTTTGTTTTACTTTTTCTATATCTTTTTTCGTTTTCTTTAATGATGATGTAAAATAGTTCATTAAATTATCATTGTTTTATTTTATTTATTGATTTTTTAATTTATTTTTCCTTTATCTAGTGTTTTAACTAATTAAAAGTTTTTCAATGGCAGTGTATCATTTAAAATCTCCAATCACTCAGTAAAATAAACTTAGCAATCTGTTTATCATGATTATTTTCTTTTATAAACATATCTATTATGTCTTTTTTTATTTTTCTTCTACTAGTGTCTGTTATTTTTCTTCTACTAGTGTTTGTTATTTTATAATACATATTAAATATAATACCAGCAGCTATTTTTATATTTTTATGTTTTCCTTCATATAATCCTATAAATTCTATGTGTTCATTGGTATTTAATTTATTTGTGATTTTTATTATAAAATTAGAATATATATGTATATGTTTCTTTATAAAATCAGTATATAACACTGGAATACAATGACTTCGTATTAGTGTGCTATAACTATATAATGGCGTGTTATAAAAATTAAATATAAAATCATTGGGAACAGACAAATTAATTCTAGGACACATTTTATCAAAATCTAATGAATATTCTACCTTATTATTTATTTCATTATTTATTTCATTATTTATTTTATTATAAACATTATCGGCATTATTATTGATATCTTTTATTAATTGTTTTGATTCAAAATCCATGTTAATTAAAAATTTAATAATTAACTTATATATAATTTTATATATATATTATATATAAAAATTCAATTTTTATATTGCCAATACTTCCACAAAATTATTCTATTTATTGTTATAAAAATATTCATTTAAAATTCTATTATTAATGACGACATGATAATTTTTATTTTTTTTTTTCTTAAAAAATTGGTTAAAAAATTAATTAAGATATAATTAATATAATACTTTTACTTGTAAATCTAAATTTTAATTTATTTACAGCGGGTACTATTTTTTATATATTTTGTTTTACTTTTTCTATATCTTTTTTCATTTTCTTTAATAGTGATGTAAAATAGTTCATTAAATTATCATTGTTTTATTTATTGATTTTTAATTTATTTTTTCTTCATCTAGTGTTTTTAACTAATTAAAAAGTTTTTCAATAGCTGTGTATCATTTAATATAGTATATCCTCTGTAAAAGAAACTTAGCAATCTGTTTATCATGATTATTTTCTTTTCTAAACATATCTATTATATCTTTTTTTATTTTTCTTCTACTAGTGTCTGTTAGTATATAACATTTATTAAATATAATACTGGCTGTTTTTATATTTTTATGTTTTCTTTCATATAATCCTATAAATTTTATATATTCATTAGTATTTAATTTATTTGTAATTTTTATTATAAAATCGGAATTTATATGTTCCTTTATAAAATCAGTATATAACACCAAAATATATCGAATATATCCCATTTTATAATCAATAAATATCTTATCATTAGGAACAAATACATTGATTTGAAGAGGCCTTTTATCAAAATCTATATCTACCTTATTATTTATTTCATTATTTATATTTTTCATTAACTGTTATAATTCAAAATCTATATTAATATTTTATTTATATAATATAAAAAATTCAATTTATTTTGTCTATACATTCATATAATTATCCTCAATTTTATTATTATCAAAATATTCATTTAAAATTCTATTATTAATAACAACATAATAACAATATAATAATAACATAATAACAATATAATAAAAAAATATAAATTTTTATTTCATCTATACCTCCACATAATTATCCTCTATTTTATTACAAAAATGTTCATTTAAAATTCTATTAATATTACTTGGATTATTCCTACATTTATCAACTATATCTAATATATTCGATACATCATTCTTATATTTATCTAAATAATCATATTCTTTTTCTATAATATGATATACAACATCCATTAATTTCCATGGTATATAACCTAACACAACTATAGATGCTTTCATTGCATCTTCTGTAGTTAAATATTCATATGTTGATAATATAGTAATATGTTCTTCTATATTAGGAACTATTAATGGACTTCTTATTGTAAATAATATGTTTTCCGTAGATAATTTTAATACTTCTCCCAATAATTCTTTGCTACATTCTCCATAATCTATAACATCATTAAAATCATAATATTCTTCACTATATAATTGCTTTAGCTTTTTAAGTGGATCATCTGATCTATCTATTACTGTACCTTTATATGTGTATACATATATAACACCATATGTATAAACATTTTTATATTCATTTTTAGAATGTAAAATATTATCATACTTAGGAGAAAAATCCAAATCTCCCCATGAACATCTACGAAATACAGCCTCAACTAATATACCAACTTCTACTATATCAATCAAATTTAAGCCCATCTTCACTTGTGATACATAATATGATTGAGGCATCCCTTCTTTTATTTTTTTACTAAAAGGTGACTTGAATTCAAATAATATAATTCTTACCCTTGATATATTACCTATTACTTTATCATTATAAATTGTTTTCTCATTTAGAACCGCCTCTCCTATTCCATCAGGAGAATACGAAAATCCTTCATAATCATTAAAATCTCTTAGAAAAGAATTATTTCCATAAATTTTCGTAGAAAATTTATATTCACACCAATCCTGAACAACATCTTCAAACATTTTACCCCACCATGTAGCAAAACTACCACCAAAATTATCTACTCCTATTTTCCTTTCTATTAATCCCCTTAGGGTACAAAAAGGACTTGTTCCTTGTATTACAGCAATTTCACTACCACCTATAGTCTTTTTTCTTTCTTTAATCCATTCGTCAGAATTTTGTTTAGGATAATCAGAATATTTCTCTAAATAATTTTTGATTTCTTCTCGTTTTATTAATCTTAACATAAGTTATTCTAGATTAGTTATTAATATGCTATAACTAATATATAATACTATTATTCAAAAATAAAAATAAATACATATAATAAATATATACTTTATTATTATATCTTCAATATTAAATTTTAATAATTAGCATTTTTATTATACTATATATAGTAATAATTATGCACACAAATAAAACTAATGTTGAAAAAACTAATGTTGAAAAAACTAATGTTGAAAAAACTAATGTTGAAAAAACTAATGTTGAAAAAACTAATGTTGAAAAAACTAATGTCGAAAAAACTAATGTTGAAAAAACTAATAATGTAAATAAAATAAATTTGCCAAATAAATATTTTACTTCATTTATTATTCTGCCTGACCAATTATATTTTACTAAATATTCTATTGAATGTCTATCTTTTGCTGATATAATTTATATAATTGAAGATCCATTATATTTTGATGGATTTTGCAAAAATAAAGTAATATTAAGTAGAGCCTGTATGAAATATTATAAGGATGTTCTTAAAAATTATTTTGAAAATAAAACATATAAGCCAAAAATAATAAAATATATAAGTAGAAAAAAATTTACTGATACAAATTCTAGCTCATTCTCAGAATATTTTTCTAATATCAAATCACAAGTTCTTATGTTTTATATTAATGATTCTAATATGTATAACAATATTCGCTATAAAAAATTCAATGGACTTCACATTAAATTCTTCGAAACACCTGGATTTCTTTTAAGTTTTAAATACATAAAAAATACATACAAACCAAATACACATTATGAATTCGCTTCATTTTACAAAAAAATGAGAAAAATGTTTATAAATACTTTAAATCCTAAAATAGATAATAAATATAAACCATTAGGTGACAAATATATTCATGAAGAAATAATGGGTAGTATCAATGATTTAAAAAAATTATGTAAATTAAATATAATACATAATGAAATATATAATCAATACACACCACATAATGATTACATATTACATGCTATTAAATATGTAAACAAAATAAATACAAATAATCTTAGTAAAATAAATGTTTTTAGTTATAATGAATATCCAATTACTTATGATGATGTAAATAAATTATTATTAAATTTCTTACAATATAAATTACAATACTATGATAAATATAATGAATTCATAGTTATTAATCAATCTAAATTATGTACAATTACTAGTAAGTTAAGTTATGCAATCAATATAGGATTATTAACACCAATACAATTACTATCATATACTATTTTGTATATTAATAAAAATAATATATCTATTCACATATATGAACCTTTTATAAGAAAAATAGTAGGATGGAGGGAATATATGCGTATGTTATATATTGTTAATGCAAACTATCCTAACTATAATTTCTTTAAATTCACTAAAAAAATACATAATAATATATTATCCGGTAATACTGACATATTGCCAGTTGATGAATGTATAAAATATGCTAATGAATACAGTTATTTACATGATACTCAACGAAAAATAATATGTAATTATATGCTTCTACAACATATTAATCCTTATGAAATTAATGAATGGTTCAGAAAAATGTTTATTGATGGATATGAATGGTGTACTTATCCTATCTGTATGGGATTATGTTATTCTGATAAAGGTATATTATTTAAAAGTTTTAAAATATTTCTTAGTAAGGATATATTAAAAATAACAACATATCAAACTGGTATATGGGAACTAAAATGGGATTCTTTGTATTGGTCATTTGTCAACAGTTATACAAACAAATTAAAAAAAATATTATATTCCAATAATATTACATCAATAATTAAACAATATAAAGAAAAAAATAATGATGAAAGAAAAAAAATATTAGAACTCGCTGAAAAAAATATATTTTAATGTTTTGAATTTTTCAATTTTTTATGTCCTGGTATTAAATGGACGTAGCTCTGGAGGAGTATGTGAAGTTAATGCCGTAATACCTCTAGATTCTGCTTCAGTACCTAATACACCCTCACCATTTCTATATCTTTCACCGGTATCCATTAATCTATATAATGTGCCTGTGGCTGATAATACTAATATTATTAGTAATATAATAATTATTATCACCGATAATGTAACATATATTTTATCATTTGCATCCATTATGTTTTGTTTCTATAATTTTTATAATTAATTAATATAATTAGTATAATTAGTATATATATTATATATAAAAAAATCAAAAAAATATTTAATATTTAACATCACTTATATATTTTTTTCTAGAGAAATAGTTATATCTATTATAAAAATAGTCATTAATTGTTAAATAGTAATTAAATAGTAATTAAATAGTAATTAAATAGTAATTAAATAGTAATTAAACAATATAAAGAAAAAAATAATGATGAAAGAAAAAAAATATTAGAACTCGCTGAAAAAAATATATTTTAATGTTTTGAATTTTTCAATTTTTTATGTCCTGGTATTAAATGGACGTAGCTCTGGAGGAGTATGTGAAGTTAATGCCGTAATACCTCTAGATTCTGCTTCAGTACCTAATACACCCTCACCATTTCTATATGGTTCACTGGAATCACCAAATCTAAATCCTGTACCAAAACCACCATATATAGACCTATTCCTAACACCTAACCATACTCCGAAAAAGAATCCTAAAAAGCCTAATAATATTAGTAATATAATAATTGATATCACTATTAATGTAACATATATTTTATCATTTGCATCCATCATGTTTTGTTTCTATAATTTGTATAATTAATTAGTATAATTAGTATATATATTATATATAGAAAAATCAAAAAAATATTTAATATTTAACATCACTTATATATTTTTTTCTAGAGAAATAGTTATATCTATTATAGAAATAGTAATTAAATAGTAATTAAATAGTAATTAAATAGTAATTAAATAGTAATTAAATAGTAATTAAATAGCAATTAAATAGTAATTAAATAGTAATTAAATAGTAATTAAATAGTAATTAAATAGTAATTAAATAGTAATTAAATAGTAATTAAATAGTAATTAAATAGTAATTAAATAGTCGTTAAATAGTAATTAAATAGTCGTTAAATAGTCATTAAATAGTTATTAAATAGTCATTAAATAGTCATTAAATAGTCATTAAATAGTCATTAAATAGTCATTAAATAGTCATTAAATAGTCATTAAATAGTCATTAAATAGTCATTAAATAGTCATTAAATAAATGGAATTAAATAATAATGACAATAATTATGATAAAAAAATAAGAAAATATGATATTACTAGTTATAATTATAATAATTATAATAAATACAACAAATATAATAAAATAAATATATCTAATCATATAAAAAATAATAAAAACAATAAAAAAAAAATATCAATTGGTATTGCATGTTGTAGAATAAATGGTAATATACCTGAAATATTATTAATATGTAAAAGATGTACATATTATTATGTCGAATTTGTTCATGGTAGATATAGTGATGATATTATAAATAATAATTCACAACTTATTAATTTATTTAATGGTATGACTGTAGAAGAAAAAATAGATATATTAAGTTTAAACTTCTCTCAAATATGGTACAGAGTATGGCTAGATACCGCAAAAAAACGAACTTATTTTATAGCTAAAACAAAATTTGAATTTACTTTTATAACTCCTGATGGTGGAGCTAAATTAAGAAAATTAATATCAAGATCAGAAAATTCTAATAGAATATGGGAAATTCCAAAAGGACGCAAAAAATTTCAGGCAGAAGCTGATATAAATTGTGCTATAAGAGAATTTGAAGAAGAAACTAATATAAAAAAAAATTCATATAAAATATTTCCAAAGGCAAAACGAACTTATTCATATATAAACTCCGGTGTTGAATATATAAATACTTATTATATCTCTATCGTAAAACATTTATTTGAACCAAAAATTTGTTTTGATACAAATAATCAGATTGATGAAATCTGCGATATAAAATGGATGTCTATAGAAGAAATACGTATCATAGATAAAACTGGAAGATTGGCAAAATTTGTTTCTCCTATATTTAAATATATAAAGAAAAAAATTAAAAGTTTAAATGTATAATTAATATAAAATATTAATATAAAATATTAATATATTTATAATTGTTGATTTATTCACTATCAGAATAGTCATCTTGTTTCCTTAGTTGACGTGTATTGTTATATACACTATATGTTTTACCACGCTGTTTTCCACCACCTCTATTATTAAACCTATTATTGTATTTAGTGTATTTAGTGTTTTTAGTATCTTTATCATTTATGGTCGTAGTATTATATTTTTTAATATTTTCTTCTTTTACTTTCTCAAAACAATCCTTACAATACCTATATTTACTATAATGCATAATTCCACATTTCATACAATAGCTTAATTCCATATTTTCCATCATTTTCTTATATATATTACATTCTTTTTCTAGCTTTTCTATCTTTTCTTTGAGACTATTCACATCATCTACTTGTTCTTTCTTAAATTCTTTAGATTCATTAACATAATCTATTACATTATATTCCCCAGTTTCTTTTATGGGCTTATCCTCTTTATCTTCTTTATCCTCTTTATCTTCTTTATCCTCTTTCACTTCTTTATCCTCTTTCACTTCTTTATCCTCTTTCACTTCTTTATCCTCTTTATTCTCTTTCAATATACGCTGTTTTTTCCTATTATCTTTGATGAATCCTTTGGAACTCATGTTTATTTTTTATATGTTAATATTAAAATAATTTAGACAAATGTTTTATTAGTTGTGTAGTAAGCTTTTTTTAAGTTTAGAAGATTAGGCTATATTGGTTATATTATAATATATAAATTTCAGTTTTATTTTTATAATTACGAGTCAGTAATTTTATTATTCATGATAATTTTATTTATAAACTACCAACACTAATTGTATTATGATTTAATATACTAATATAATATTTTCTTAATATAATTCCACATAATAAATCATGAACTGATTGATCTATAAATCTTTCTACTTCTTCGTCATTCATATTATATAAATCACTTTCTAATGTATTTCTACTACCAAAATGTCTTGATTTTTTTTTATATTTATATAGGGCTGTTGCAGGTGCATATAACCAACTATTCGCAATGAAATTTCTAATATCTTTGCTATTATCGTATATAATAGGATTATGATAATAATTACATTGTGATTTCATACAACCCTTTCCAAAACGACAATTCTTAATTTTTTCCGGATCACTCCCATTCGTATATATAAATCCTATATTACCATGAAATAATAAACCACATATTCTAAATGCAAAATGATTTGCACTTTCTATATAATATAAATTTCCATCATTTAATACCAAATTAAAATTCGGTACTTTTATTGCATCTATAGTTAAAGATCCAATAATATTTATCTGTGATGTATTTTTTGTATTATAATCAAAAGGTAAAATACTAGATATGGAACTTATTTGTCTATATTTATTTCTACCCATAACATTATTCCAATTATTATTTATATCCATTTTCATATTAGTATGGTCAGCTTTTTGATTAATCAAAACGTTCGAACGTGGTATTAAAATATTAGTCTTATCCTTATTCATACTTATTCTAGTATTATCTATATTACAACTTGAACTTACCCTGGTGACCCCAGGAATTGAACTTATATTACCATCATATACCTTAATATCTTTATTATTTTTATCATTTTTATCATTATCCATAGTATACACACTATTTTGTGTAATTTTAGTTGATGTATTATGACTATCCAAGGGAGGCACCATGGAAGTCACCATGGAAGGCACCATGGAAGTCACCATGGAAGGCACCATGGAAGGCGGTACCATTGGGGGTATTATACATTGACCTTTCATCCTAGACAATAGAACATCCATCCTACTAATTTCTACTTTATTTTTATTAGTAGCATCAACTATAGAATTATTTAATAAAGTTATTATATCATTAATATTATTCTTAATTTTTTTCATCTCATCCAAAATACTTTCTCTAACTTCTAGATCTTTTAAATTAATAACATCAGAATTTATATCAATTTTTGATATAAAGGATTTGTTTAAGGAATTAATATATTTTTTTAATGATATTAAAACATAATTTATGTCAATTACATTATTTGTTCCATCAAAATTAGAAATATCTGATTTATTAGAAGCCATTTTAAATTTGTTTCAATAATGTACCAACAAAATATTAAATCTATATTATATATATGTTTATATTAATATTTATATATTGTAATAACTTTAATATTTTATTTATAATTTTTAAAATTTATATTATTGTATTAAATATATTACAATATAATTTTATAAAAAAATGTTATCAGAAAGATCTAAAACATTATTTAAAATTACATTCTATATATTTTTAATAGTAACTATTTTATTACTTACATTTATATTATTTGTTAAAGGTTACATATGTTTAAAATTTTATGTAGGTAGTAATGACAAAAGTAATGACAAAAATAATGACAAAAATAATGACAAAAATACAGAAGAATTTAATTGTGGAATGAATAGAGGACTTAACTGTTATGGTTGTACTTCATGTGGAAGATGCAAGGGATGCAACAAATGTGATTTTAATATTGCATCTATTTAATATAATGATATTAATATATATTTTTAATTAATGATACATATATGTATAATTAATTGTATCACATATTTTTTTTATATATGGATTATAAAATAATTCGTTATTAATTAAGCCATTTTTATCAACAAATTTTATAATATGGTGACATTCATTATCAGTAGTTATATGTATACATTCTTTATTTATACATATTATTTTTTTTATATCTTGCACTGTATTTATATGGATAACATATTTTAACATTTATAATTTTCATATATTGTAATATATTACAATATATATATTCATTGTTTAAATTTTTAAAAATTTTATAAATTTTAAATATAAATGTCATACAAAGAACCAGAATTTTCTCAGACATATATTAATGATCTATTAAGTAGAAAAGAATTCTATAATTTACGAATAAATCCAGATTATGATTTTAGAAATCCCCCATTTATTGATGATATTAAAGAAAAATTTTTAAAAATACACTCATATCAATTGTTCATTAAAAATTTAATAAATCCTAATACTCTACATACTAGACTATTAATTAAACATGGCACAGGCGTAGGTAAAACTCTATCAGCTATTATAGTAGCTATAGAGTTTATTAAGTTATATAAACAACAATATCAATCAATAATGCTTAAAATGCCTCCTGGATATAAGCCATACAATGAACTTGATAGAGATACTCCATCTGTTTTCGTTTTAGGATTTAGTGGTACGAAAACAGCTTTCATAAGAGATTTAATGAATTATCCAGAATTGGGTATTATAAGTAATGAAGAAAAAAGCGAATTATTAAATTTTAGAAATATAGCTAAATCGAGAATTGATGCTGATATAAAACGAGCTAATGATTATTATAATAAATTGCGAAAAAAAATAATAAATAAAAAATTTGGAGGTTTCTTTAAGTTCTATGGTTATCAAGAATTTGTTAATAGATTATTTATATCTGATAAAATAAGTCTTATTGATTTAGAATTAAAAACATCGAAAAATATTATTGGTGATATTGTTAATAAAGAATCAAAAAATCTCGAAGAAATAATAGAAGAATATATAGCAAATGGCTATATTAAAGTAAATAAACAATTGTTAAAGCAATTTGAAAACTCTATACTAATATGTGATGAATGTCATAATTTATATAATAGCTATATGAAAAATAATTATGGTGTTGCCATTCAATATGTTTTGGACCATTATCCAAAAATGCGTGCATTATTTCTATCTGCTACACCTATAAATAATTCACCTACTGAAATAATAGATATAGCTAATTTATTATTAACTGTCGAAAATAAAATACGCAAAAAAGATTTCTTTTCTAATAATAGAAGATTACATGATGGTAAGTTGAAAGAAATTGGTAAATTATTATTTGGAAAAATATCATTTCTACAAGATACTAATATACAATATTATCCAAAACGTGAAATAATAGGAGATATAATAAAATTAGGTAAAGAAGTCGATGGTAAGTTGATCTTACCATATCTAAAATTTATACAATGTGAAATGAGTAGATATCATCAAGAAAGTTATAATAACCTAGTTAATGAATCTCTTAAAATATTACCTAAACATAAAAATAATATAAAACAATTTACCAAAAAAACAAATATTGAAGAAACAAACACTGAAGAAACAATAACCAACATTGTTGATACTGACACAGAAGAACATCTGACTTCTTTACTAGTTGACAAAACACAAATAATACGAGAAGAATTAATGTATGAATTAACCAAAGATTATCAACCTAAAATACAATCTAATAGCTATACTATATATGATATGGTATTCCCTAATCCTGATGTCAATTCACCATATGGATTATATAAAAGTTCAGAAACGCAATCAAAAATAGCTTTAGCTAAACCAGAATGGAAAAAAAGTACTGGTATTGAACTTATATCATATGGTACCAGTAAAATATTTACTGGTAAATTTTTACACATAAATAATATTGGAAAATATTCATCAAAATATAAACGAATGCTAGAAGACATATTATCAATCACCATACGTGAAAATGGCACTCCAGAAACTTCCGAAAAAATAATGATATATCATGATCGAGTTCGTATGTCTGGCGTTTTAATAATTCAAGAAATTCTAAAAGAAAATGGATTCGTGGATGAATTCTCTGAACCAATAAATAATACTCTATGTAGTATATGTGGCACCATTATGGAAAAACACAATAAAATACAATCACATGATTATTTACCCGCTAGATTTATTATGGCACATAGCGATATAGATAAATCTACTATGATAAGATCAATCGAGAAATATAATGCACACGATAATATAAATGGAAATTTATATAAAATACTAGTAGGTAGTAAAATAATTAAGGAAAGCTATGGACTAAAAAGTGTTCAAAATTTATTAATTACTACACTACCAGTTAATATTCCAACACTTATACAAGTATTTGGTAGATGTATCCGAATAAATTCACATGAAAATCTACCATTCAATCAAAGAATCGTTAAAATACGAATATATATTAATAGACTAAATAAAGATAATAATACGACCAATGATACAGTTTCCCCAGAAGAATATAGATATATGGAAAAGCTTAATGATTATATAATAATACAACAAATAGAAAAAGAATTAAATAGCGTAGCTATTGATGCTGAAATAAATAGAGATATAGTTATGCCAAAAATATTATATGATGAATATTTTAAAGAAAATCCAAATAAACCAATAGAAACCATAGGAAATTTGTATTTCGAATCAGCCATATTATTAAAACATTATGATAAAAAAGAATTATCTATGGAAACATTTATAGCCTATGGATATGGTATAGAAGAAGTAAAAATAACCATGTATATAATTAAACGTTTGTTTATTATACAACGAGTATGGACATATTCTGATCTATTTGAGGCAGTCAAAAGACCACCATTTGGACTGGAAATAAATCCAGAATTAATATCAGAAGGTAATTTTGTAATTGCACTAGATAATTTAATTTATGATGATCTTAATATAAAACGTGAAACAATAGAAAAAACATTAAGTATAAATAGTAATAATATATATAGATTATTTGATAATAATGATAGATTTATTTATGTAAATTATAATACTAACGAATCAACAGAAAAATATAAAATCTCACAAGTAGGAAAATATTATATATTATTTCCTGTAAAAGACAATAGAATAATTAAAGATATAAATATATTTTCACATCCAGTCGAATTTAAAAAAGATTTAGAAATAAATATAGAAAATTATGTTAGAGACTATAAATCAACATATAATTATGAAATAAGAAAAAAACAATTCATAGATAAATATATACACATCGACGATATATCAGTAATATTTTCTGATTATTATTATAATTTTTACTTTAAGCTGTTGGAAGATATTATAGACTATTATGTAACAGAACAAATAAATCCTAAATCTCAAATAGAAGTAAGTAAAGAAAAAGAAATTTTATATGATAAAATTATTGACTTATTTGATCAATTTTTAATAATTATATATGTAGAGGATTTAATTAAATATAAAGATACCGCAAAAAAAATAAGTAATACATATATAATTAATAATAAAAATCCATCTAAACAAACATCTAAATTAAATTTAGATACACCCATCGGATATATCGCAAAAAATTCTATACATATATATGATAAACCGAATTGGATAGAAGTTAGTAAAATATCAATGAATAGATATAAATCATATAATGAAAATGAAGATATTATAGGCTTCTTCGAAATATCAGATGACGAAAAAGTTCGATTTAAACTAAGAAAATCTATCCAATTATTACAAAAAGATATCAAAAAATCAAATAAAATAATAGATTCTAGATTAGTGGAAAGGGGTATAGCTTGTGAAACACGAAGCAAAAAAGAACTTATTAATTTAGCCAATAAATTAAATATTAAAAATACACAAGATATATCAAGAATTAAAAAATTATGTAATGATATACAAAAAAAATTATTATCATTGGAAATAAAAGAACGGCAAAAAGATTCCAGAATAAAATATGTTTATTTAAGCCACGAAGAAAGACCTAATATAATTATTAGTCGACATTAATTTAACATTCTTAATATTCTTAATATTCTTAATATGTTTTATTAGTTATTTCTTCATATCAACACTAAATATTTTATTCACATCAGATATACTAATTAGTTACTAGTACTGTTATATTTACTCAATATAATATTATAATAAATATTGACAATAGCTAAATTCTTATTAATTTTTACTTTATTAGTATATTTTGAAATTTGGTCAATCAATTTTGTTTATATATATATGAATAAATTTAATCACTAAAATATAAACTATCACATATTCATACATAATACCGTGCATTAGTTGGAGATTGATAATCTATGATTAAAATATAGTAAATCGACCCATTTAAATGTATATTTGAATGTCTTTGTAGGAAAATTCCTCCATACTTTACCATTTATAGCATTAATAATTTTTTGTATATACATTCTGTGATATAATGTGTTAAGATTGTATGATTAAATTTTTAGTATTAAATTTTTAGTATTAAATTTTTAGTATTAAATTTTTAGTATTAAATTTTTAGTATTAAATTTTTAGTATTAAATTTTAATTTTTTAATTGAATTTTGTATTTTATAATATAATTTATAACTATATAATAATATATCAATATCTATAAATATCCTTAAAAAAATTGACAATAATGATAAT
>Ga0209542_10013217_pt1 | contig 14275 bp, 6 predicted proteins | sample RifCSPhighO2_01_FD_184028 | JGI IMG/M metagenome (GOLD analysis project Ga0209542, IMG submission 184028) | Soil microbial communities from Rifle, Colorado - Rifle CSP2_plank highO2_0.1 (SPAdes) (version 2) | ecosystem: Environmental > Terrestrial > Deep subsurface > Rock core/Sediment ...
GACTTTACCGCCGGCAGTATATATAGAGTAGTCGGTTGTGCCTGCGGTTTGGTTGGAAATATATAAACCATAATTGGTTGTAATGGTTCCGCTGGTTACTACGGGGTTAGCAATTAGAACACCTACTGAAGAAGTAAGAGTTCCTGCATAGGCTGCGTTAACAAAATACCCTGCTGCAGCGGTGAGGACCGTTCCGGCATCGGCTTTAGATACAGCGCCGAACATGCCTACAACTGTCGAGCCGGTTAAGTTTGATCCTGCGGCGGTTACCAAACTTTTTACACCGGAATAAGTTTTTGGGTTTGTGCTTGAAGGTCCGACAGAGGGATTTAGATATAGAGCAGCCGTATCGTTAGCTGTTGAAGTTAGATTTCCCGAAATTGTTTGTATAGCACCACTATCTATGTCAGGTGCTGTCCCGGTAATATTTAGAAGTGAGACGGGCGCAGTTGTGCCTATTCCAATATTTCCATCTTTCTGAATATACAAAGAAGGGGTAGCGGCGGTGATGCCTGTATCTCCCCCAACACTTGTGCCAAATGCTAAACTTCCACCTTGTAAAATATTAAATGTATGAGCAGTTCCCGCACCTCGCATTGAAAAATTAGCAGATTCAGAAGCCGAACCCACAACATCCAAAGCGGTTAAAGGAACCGTGGTTCCAATACCAACGTTACCGCTGGGGATAAGAACTCCCTGTTCCTGATTAATTTCTAAATATTTTTGGACGGAGCCATTACCGCCGTGTCCCAAGCGAACATAATCACCAGGTATTGTATCCCACCCGGTGTTAAGAATATAGCTGTCATTTGACCATCCCACATCATATTGCTGTAAAATATTACCACTGGAAACAGTTGTTTCCAGAATACCTTCTAGCCTGATTCCTCCATCAATTTCCAATTTCTGGTTTGGACTGGTTGTTCCAATACCCACATTTCCTGTTTTCTGAATATACAAAGCAGGTGTTGCGGCTGTAATGCCAGCATCCCCGCCAACACTTGTTCCAAATGCAAGAGAGCCGCCGTCAAGAATATTAAACGTGTGTGCGGTAGTTGCCCCTCTTAAAGAAAGATTTGCAGACAGGGAGGCCGAGCCGGTAACGTCTAGGGTGGTTAGAGGGGAAGTAGTCCCAATACCAACATTACCATTCATTACAGAAAGCCCTGCATTGCCGGTAGCTGTGGTTCCGATTCCCACATTTCCTGCGGCATCTATATATAAGCGGTTTACTCCGCCTGTTTGTAAAGCAAGATAAGTATCATTTATACCCGGGGCATTAATTACAACCGGATATTCACCGGCTCCAGCTACGCCCGGAGCAATAGCGCCGGCAATAGTTGAACTGTTAATGGAAATTCCGGAAGTAGCTGATCCCGCGAAGAAAGTTCCTGGTGTTGCTAAGCCGTAAGTAGTTGTTGATGTTGTCCCGATTCCCACATTTCCAGCTTTATCTATATATAATCTTGAGGCTAATCCTCCGTCTCCTCCGGGACTTGTTTGTAGGTTAAACGCTCCACCATTTAATATATTAAACGTGTGTTCTGTTCCGGCGCCTCTTAGAGACAAATTGGCCGATAAAGAGGCCGAGCCTGTAACGTCTAGGGCTGTTAGAGGAACAGTAGTCCCAATCCCGACGTTGCCGTTGCCTAACATAACCATCCTTGATCCTAAGCTTCCCGAATACCCGCTAAACTCCAATCCATAGTCATTTGCCGTAAATTCTTTTTGCCGAATACTTGCAATATTAACAGGAACAGTCCCATCTGTGGAAAAGAAAAGTCCGCCACCATAATCGTTATTTGTAGCGTCTGCCATTATTCTAATGTTATTCGTACCTACTCCTGCCTTAAATACGTCTAACGTATTCCCCGGCCCCGTTGTCCCGATCCCAACGTTTCCATTTTTCTGTATATATAGAGCAGGGGAGGCGGCAGTGATGCCCGCGTCTCCGCCAGGGCTGACACCAAAAGCAAGCGCTCCACCATCCAAAATATTAAAGGTGTGGGCGGTAGTTGCTCCTCTTAGAGAAAGGTTGGCAGATAGGGAAGCGGAGCCGGTTATGTCGAGAGCTGTTAAAGGAACAGTTGTCCCAATTCCCATATTCCCTAAGAAATATCCATTCCCATCAGAATCAATTGAGGAAACAAGTACTCCTGCGGAATCTCTAACTCTAAATTCTGCAGATCCTGCGGAATCGGAGAGTTTAACACCCACGCCTGTAATAGCTGCATTATTTGATGCATCTAATAAAAATTCATCATTAGTATCATCCATTTTTAATGCAGAATAACGGGAGCTTCCGCCAACACCTCCACTTATTTGTAATTCCGGATTGGCAGTGGTTAAAGCGCCAAAAAGAACAACATTAGCATTGGTATTGTAGTTTAAATGAAGTGCACCTGGGCCGGTAAGTAATGTCCAATCGCCACTTACCCCTGTTATGGAAAATGTCCCATTTGTTCCGATTTGCATTGTTGCGCTTCTTATAGCTGATTGTCCTGTATCGTAACCATAAAGGGTAAAAATAGGATTACCTGTTGTTGCTGAATTTTCACCGATGTCCGTGTTACCGATGACGGCTAATTTATTGGCAGGTCCTGTCGTCCCAATCCCGACGTTGCCATTCTTTTGAATATACAAGGCAGGAGAGGCGGCAGTGATTCCACCGTCTCCGCCAGCAGATATTCCAAAGGCAAGCGAACCTCCGTCAAGTATATTAAAAGTATGTGCGGTTCCAGTTCCTTTCATGGAAAGATTCGCAGATAAAGAGGCAGAGCCGGTAACATCTAAAGCAGTGAGAGGGACAGTGGTTCCAATGCCGATATTACCATCTCTGTCTATTCTCATTTTTTCAGTCAAGGAGCCAGATGTTCCATAGGTAGAAAATGCAAGATAGGCATCAGCATTTGTAGCTTGCATCACTGCTGCAATTCTTGCAAATTCAATGTCAGAGCCAGATCTTGCTCTAAATTTAATATTTCCTATTACATCTCCGGCGGTTACGTTAGAAGGAGAAGCTATTGTACCACGGTATTTAATAAACTGTAAATCTCCAGCATCGGTATCTGTAGTAGCTTGGTTAATTTTAAAATCAAGAGCGCTATTTTGGGCTACATGAAGTAATCCTGTTGGACTTGTTGTCCCGATCCCAACGTTTCCATTTGGCATTACATAAAGACCCATTGTTCCGGCTGGAGAAAGCTGGATTGGACCGGTGCTGCTTGATCCCAAGACCAGTGGCAAACCTCGCATGGTTTGAATAGTTGAACTTGTTCTGTTTGTACCCAAAGTTAAAATACCACTGGAGCTTGCATCTCCGCTTGTTGATCCAGTTCCGAATATTTGGAAGTAGTTTGATGTAGCTGCAGATGGAGTTGCAGTTAACCCCATCAGTAAATCATCGGTAATGTTTGTTGGGCTGAGAGTTTGAGAATTACGCTGCCAATAGCCGGAAATTCCTGTTGCCGCTCCGATTATATTATTTACATAAAGATTACTCCAATATCTGGAAGCCGAGCCAAGATTGCGTGTTCCGGTTGCTTCGGGTCCAATGTCTCCTGCTACTTCTAAAGCAAAGGTCGAAGGGTTAGTTGTGCCTATTCCTACATTTCCTCTAAAGTAAGCGCTGGAAATTCCTCCCTGGGTTGCCGAGTTTTTAACATAAAAATCTACATAGTTATTTTCATCTTCTACGTAGATTGGATAGATTGTTGCTCCATCGTTATCGTAAGCGCCAATCCATAATTTTACACAAGTTGTTCCGCCTCCGTTACAATTAGCGCCCGTGTTGTAATTTCCGCCAAGAGCCATTTGGGTTGTATAATTGGCAACCAAACTTGTGCCGGCTCCGGAGTTATAAGGCATTACATCGAAATTACTAAACGGATTTGTGCTTCCTATTCCCACATTTCCGTATTTATCAATAATTAGGGAATTTGTAGTTCCCGTATCTCCTCCGGGGCTGATTGTAAAAGCCAAAGACCCCCCATCCAAAACATTAAATGTATGCGCAGTTGCTGTTCCCCTCAAAGACATATTTGCAGAAAGAGAAGCCGAACCGGTTACATCCAAAGCAGCCAGTGGGCTTGTCGTCCCGATACCAACATTACCGTTGGTGAAGGCAAAATTTCCCCCTGTTGCAATATTAAACACTAGATTTTGGGCTCCTCTGTTTTGAATAGTATTGGTAAATAATGTACCTTCAAGCTCGGTTCCTCCGGAAACATAAAGTTTAGTGGTGCCATTATCAACACCTGAGACACCAACGAAGACTAAGTTAGAGGGACTCGTTGTTCCAATACCAATATTTCCTGTTTTCTGAATATACAAAGCAGGGGAAGCTGCGGTTATTCCCGTATCTCCACCAGCTGATGTTCCAAATGCCAAACTTCCTCCATTTAGGATATTAAGTGTAGATACCGGAGTAGCCCCTGTTGGAACTTGCAAAGATAGATTGCTTGATATAGTTGCTGTTGGAGTTCCATTTGCCATATTAAGGAATCCGAATTTGGCAGAACTGGTAGCGGTTGCGCCGAGCAGAAAATCATCTGTAATATTAGTAGGCGATATAGCTTGGGAATTGCGTTGCCAAAATCCTTGAATACCAGTCGCGGCGCCAATAATATTGTTTACATACAAATTATTCCAATAAAGATCTGTTGCTCCAAGATCTCTTGTACCTGTTGCTTCAGGCGTGACATTGCCGGCAATTTGAAGTTTAGAACCGGGATCTGTTGTTCCAATTCCTACATTTCCATCACTTTTAACAAATACGCCCTCGTTACCTCCGTCGCCTGACAGCCAGTTATTATTAAGAATAATATTTCCGCTTGTTATCTTAAGATTTCCGCTCGCAACTTCCAGTCTTTGGCTGGGGTTGGTTGTTCCAACTCCTATATTCCCCGAAAATACTCCGTTTCCAACTCCGCCTAAGATAGTTGAGTAGCCAATAGATAGAGATGAAGAGACTGTGGCGTAGCCTGTCATGGTTAATCCGCCTGAAATATCCAAGGCTGCTACCGGGTTTGCATTGGCGATTCCCAAATTTCCGGCAATATAGGCATTTCCGGCATTACTAATTGTAAATTTAGCAATTCCTGAGGCACTTGCGCTAATGATTGGACCACTTCCGGTTTGATTGATAGTAAAGGCTGATTGACCACTACTGGTTGCCAGAATAGAGAACAAATCGTCCACTTCGACCGACCCAACGGCAGTCGAGATATTGTTACTGTTTGATGTATTTTGTAATGGTTTTTGCAAATCAATAATTCCCGTGCCGTCGGGGACTATAGCTACGTTGCCGTTAGAACCGCCATTGGTTGTTAAAAGCAATGGCTGGCCTGTAATCTTAAATTGCGCGCTTGTTGCTTGGAAAGTTGTTGTTGCTACACCTCCAATAGCTAGCGTTCCGCTTGAATTAAGAGCAAGGATTGTATTTGTATTTGTTGTTTGTCCGGCATCAGTAGTAGGGGGCATGCCTTGCAATACTTCGGCATTGGTGGCATAGGCAACAGTTGCTAATTGCTGACGGGGAGTGAGTTCTGAATCTTGGGTAATTGTAACGCCAAGATACAAGCTGGCGTTTTGAGCAAAAAGACTTTGGTCAATAGATGTTTGATTTCCAAGCAAAATTGAAAATATGCCATCCGTATCGGGGCTTACAGTATCAATTTCCTGCCATAAAAGCGCTGCTCCTGATGCAGTTAGATCGTTATATATAGCAAAACGGATTGCCTTTGTTGCGGCTATCGGATTGTCGTTGTTATCTGTTAATCTACCCTGAAAAGATAAAATACGGGGCGGGGCAACAGGTGCGGCAAGCGCTAAATCTTTTTTAGGAGCTTCAAAAAAAGCTCGATACGATGTAAATCCCAGAGCAGACATAAATACAACAAGGATTGCGAAGTGAAAATAATGAACAACGGGATACTGATGATATCTTCTATACCAGTTTGGCCTACTATGTCTTAGATGAAACCAAGCTTTTTTGTGAAAAGGAAAGTATTTTGTGGAGATTGCTAGAGGAGCATATATCTCCTTTTTGATGTTGCCAGGCAGAGTGGTTCTGTGAATTATTCTATTTAGTCCAGTGCTTGTGAATATTGGTCTGCCTCTTAGCTTCCATGCAATATATTGTCCTTTTTCAATCGTCTTTGTCAGAGGAGAAATTAAAGCTGACTCCAGGATATGATTGCTAGCTCTTGATACCTTTTGAAATAGTCTCAGTGGTGGAATTTTCGAATACTGTTCACCCCTGTGGTGTGCCGCGGGCGCAACACCACCCCAGGGGTGGGAAGCCTGTTGAGCTTGCAAGGTCTGATCTTGCGAGGCTAATTCGGATTCCGGACGCCTCCAAGCTTCGCTCTGGTTTGCCAGAATGACAACCGGTTTTTTAATCAGCCCGTCTGATTCTGCCCATTTTAGATAACGGCGAAGAGAAGAAAGCTTACGGTTGATTGATGTTGCGCAAATACCACTGTCGGATAATCGATTTTTATATTCTTCGATTAATAAAGCGTCTATTTTGTCGAAAATATTTTTATCTTTAACATGCCAAGCTTTGTCGGCTCCTGTTACTTGCTCTGTCCAATTAAGAAATTGTTTAACGTCAATGATATAGTTTTTTATAGTAAGATTTGCTGCGTTATAGACATAAAGGTGGTTTTTAAAATCGCGCAAATGGTATGGATCAGGTTCTAGCGTCGAGCGTTTTGCGTCTAGTTCAAAAGGATCATTAGAAGCGATTCCTTCCAGCTTTAAAAAATGGAAAAATTTCCGAAGACTGGACATATATCGCTCTACTGATCGGGGAGAGATTTGTTTATCTGCCGATTCCACCTCGGGGGAGCCCATCCCTTCGGCTTCGCTCAGGGCGAGCCGGTCACCCCCGAGGTGTTGCGAAGCGACTCCTCGGGCGGTGGATGTTTTTTGTTGCTTATACAATTCTATTATTTGGTGTGTTACCATGGATGGATCAAAAACTTTCTTGAAGGTTTCCTCATGCCATCTAACGAACTTTTTAATGTCGGCTATATAGTTTTTTACAGTAGCTTTGCTTACTTGTTTTTTTTGTGTATTTAGATAATTTTTAAACTGTTCGATAAGCTCCATAATAAATTCAAAAACCTACTTTAACGAGAGAGAACGAAATAAACCTGGCTGAGAATAAAGCTTGCAGTTATTGCAACGGAAACCCAAAACATCTTAAATGAAACTTTTGCGACACTTGGTTTATAAGTTTGAAAATTCTTCTTAAAATTGACTATATCTTTTCCTGCTTTATGCGATAGCATTCTATGACCACCTCCTCCCGTGCTAATAAGTCTAATTGGACAGATGGAACGAATTTGACTAATAAAATATCTCCGAATGTTAATCTGTGAAAATTTGAGGTGAGGCACGAAATTATACGGATTATACATATTGTCGGAAGAATTATTAGCATATACTATTAGATTAAGGATTTTTTTGCTTGCTTGTCAAGGACCTAGAGTAAAACAACAAAAATTGTTAAAATAATGTAGTTTTTGGTTACTAAAAAATGTGGTCAAATGCCAAAAAATGTCTTGTTAGCCACAAAGCAATACAGTGGAAGCTGTCTTAAAACATAGGTTAAAAGAATCGTTTATCTATTGCATACAATATCAAAAACGATCAAAATTACATTTTGACATAAAAATAATTAAACTGGCTAAAATTGCTAAAAATCGAGGCTAAGTTAATGTTTTGTTTGTCTTTTTGGGTGCTTATTTAAGGTAATATAGTTTTTAGATGAATGCAGTCATTAAAAGCAGAAATAGCAATTAATAAAGATCTTTATGAATATTTTTTATAAAATATTCGACTTATCTTTTTGAGATCTATATCTATATATATCAATATACCACCCATGCTTTAAATACTGATATGAAAAGAAAGAGCGCTTAACTAGTCCTATAGCTGTATATTTTTGTTTAGATAAATCAAGAGTTTATTTTAAAAGATTTCAAAACAAAAAATTTATTTAATTTTATATAGAATTTAGCTTCACGCGAACTTGCTTTTAGCAAAGAAAATACTTAAGCGCTATAAATTTTGTATATGTGCTTTAGATTGAGATAATAGGATATTTGTAAAATATAAATCCTAAGGGGTAAAATTATATAAATTATATTGAACTGTTTGCGGGTAGAGTATACAATAAATGAATATGGCTGTAAAGAGAAGAGCGTTATTTATCGTAATAGCTATTGCTTTGCTGCTTAGCATTTTTACTCCCTCTGTTTTTGCTCAATACAGAACTCCTCGGGGAAAAGCGGGGACAGAGGTTCAGGCAGCCGTCGGAGAACTTTATCTTAATATTTCAGGTTTTGCGTCGCCATATGCCAGCATTGTTTTAACTACTCTGGATGGCATATTCTTGCGTTCGAGCGTTGCCGATTCTTATGGGAAATTCTATATATCTCAAGTTTTAATAAGCAAGGGATTAACAGGATTCTGTTTGACAACGATTGATTTTAAAAGATTGGGCGAGTCTACGACTTGCATTAAATTTCCGCCTGCAACAAATAACATAACAATGGATAATCTTTTTTTACCACCGACTCTTGGTCTTTTTAGAAAAGTGATTAATGCGGGAGGAACGGCGATTGCTTTTGGGTACACAATGCCCGGTGCTTTGGTGACATTACATCTTGATAACGGCATGACTTTAACAACCAGAGCCGACAGCACCGGTTTTTATAAATTTGAGATTAAAAATTTGAAAGCTGGAACGTATAAACTTTTCTCAACTGCCGAGTATAAAAACCAAGAATCGTTATTGCCAACTAAAAAGGTAGAGCTTAAAGCATTGTCTATTGGGGAACAGGCTGTTACCAAGTTATCGGATTTTTGGAAAGATCTGCTCCGCCGTTTAACGGAGTTGGGATTAGGACTTCTTTGGCTTGCATTGTTCCTAATTATCCTAATTATTATACTATTGATTAAGCTATTTTGGGCAAGAATTAAGGGTTGGTTTTTCATCATTTTCGGCAAGAAGAGGAGAAAGAGAGACGAAGAAGAGACACAAGGAGAGACGGCTTAGACGGAGCAGAAGGGAAAGAAACGGTGGAATGGGTGGTAATCTTATAGACCTTCTTACGCGTAACGGCTATTTGATGGATAAACAGATAAACGCGGTGGAAGAAAAGCATAAAAAAGAGGGTGGTTATAGAGAAAATCTTTTTAAAAAGAGAATGGATTATAAGAATTTAAATCGAAAATAATTGAGGTAAGCAGAAAACAATTTAACAATATAGCGATTTAACAATTATTTATTAGACTTCTATATCTCTTCTGCTTTCTTTTCTAGCTCCTTCTGCGCTTTTTTCTTTATTGTTATTACTCCCAATATAATCGCTATTATCGCTAGTATTCCTACCAAGGCTATTTTCCATGGGAAAACCCAGAAATAAAGGGTTGCGATAAGAGGGAGTTTGTTATTACGGCCGTAGTTTGCTTCAGCACTTGCCTTGTAACGCCCAATCATGATTTTTTGCCCAAAAGTATTTTCATAATCTCTAGCGGTAGATGGAAAAATATTATAGCCGGAAAGTTTTTCTGTCTGGATTGTTCTACCAAGGGAATCGGCTACCTTTATAGCGCCTGTTGGTTTAATATGTAAGTCTCCAAGGTTTTTAATTTGAGTTTGGATTTTTACAGGACCGTATTCCTGAAACGTATTGGCAAAGAACCTGGTGATTTTTGAAAATTCGTTGATTTGACCATTAATGGAAATATAAAAAAGAGTGCCAAGTTGGGTTTCAACAGACGCCCCTGTTCCCTCGACTCCTGTTGCATTTGCGGGGTTGAAAATGACTGCCGCGTAGTGTCCGCCCGGAGCAGCATCTCTTGGTATTTGCATGTAATAGTTAAGTATTTGTTTTTCATGAGGAGGGATCGTAAAAGTGCTTGGAGAAACGCCGATCCAACTTGACGCGGAATATTTATTGGAAAGCACATTTGGGGGAAGGATTTTTGGAGTTCCTTTTGAATCTTCTACAATATAATCCTGTATGGACGCGGTAAAAGTAAGCGGTTCGGAACTGTCATTTATAACTTTCATTACGCCTTCTTTTATTCCACCCGGATCAAGAGTTTGTTGGATACTAGGAGGAACGATGGTGAAAGTCCTTACCTCTTGAGCGCTCGCCTTTGGCGAGAAAATACTACCAATACATACCAATACTACCAATAAACAAATCAATGAACAATTTCTTAATATTTTTTTATTTATTATTTGATTATTGATTGGTAGTATTTGCATATTTGTTATTTGTTTATTCTTTTTGATTACTTAATCAAAAAGTGGGTGTTGCCACATATGTAATTACGGTTCTGTATAGTCCCATTGGGACGGACGCATCAATGCCTGCCGCATATTCGACGCTAGTTATGCCGTTGCCTGTGGTAAGACTGTTTGCGACCGGTCCGGTTGAATCCGATGCTAGAGTTACTGACGAAGTTTGTGTCGGCCAGCCATAGTCACAAATATCTCCGGTAGAACCCGTAATATAGCTATTACAGCTTTGGTCCGATCCGCTTGACCAGGTCGTGCCGCTTACATCAAGTCCGCAAGCATGAATTCCAAACCAGGGCGTTCCGTTGGGGAAAGAGGCAGGCGTGGTGTTACTTGCTATAAAAAAACCGGTTGCAGGGTTGATAAGTTGTCCGCTGGAAGTCCCAGTCAAAACGTATCCGTTTATACCATTTGTGGTTATTGTTAATGTTTGCGCCGCGATATTTCCAATTTTTGTATCTATAGCGGTTGGGGTATTGTTAAGAGTGCCTAAATCAATAACGGTCGCAGAAGAGTTAATGCCGGAATTAGTTGTTTCGGTCGTTCCACATCCGGTTGTATTCCCATTATTAGCAGCTGTGGCGTTATTAACACCGGCTATTGTAAAAGTAAGAATAGGATCAACGTTTGCCTGAACATAAACAGAATCAATTGTTGCTATTTTAATTCTTGTTGTATCGATATCTACGGAATTAGTATCTTGAGTTCTAATAATTAGTTGCCATAGATCCGCGGTTCCCGCAGCGGCGGTTTTGGTTGGATTAATAAGACGGGGCGATTGTAGTGTACATGATGTTTCATTAGTTGATGCATCGGCGCATCCGATTAAAAACGTAATTGTTGTTGCGGCGGCGATTGCTGCGCTTGGCGCGCAGGTAATAGATGGCGCAGAAACCGTAAACGTGCATGTCGCGGAGCCATCTAATTTATAAGAAATATTTGCTGCTGCGTTAGCCGAAGTTAGTCCGTTAAAAGCAAAAGTTGTGGCAGACGGGGAGGCGCTCGTGTCCGCGCTGCCCGGGAACGTAAGAACTATTTTACCGCTTGACGGAATAGCGTTTGGCACAGTGAATTGCATCGTATGCATTGCCGATATGGCTGTTGTGATAGGATCGCCTTGATGGTGAAGATTAGCAGCAGTTGAATTAAAATAAACAATACGCTGGTTGGAACTTGGGGTATTTGCCGCAGACATGGATGCAACCGTAACAGTGTTTTGTGTTTCACCCGTATCCGCTCTAAGAACTGCGGAATCCGATGCTAGAAATATAGATCCGTTATCGACAATTGTAACCTGTGAAGCGCTGGCGGCCTGAGGAGAAGCAAGAGGGGCAGAAGCGGATGGACGAGATGTAGTTATTGTATCTTTCGCGCTTGAAATAGTTGCCGCGTTCGCTTTGCTCAAGTTAAAAGTTAAAAGCGCGAAATTTAAGACCGCAATTAAAAATGTAAAATAAAAAATACTTTTGATCTTCATTTACGTGCAATTATCCTATATTCTAGTATGTATTAATTTTTAATTGCTTGTCAAGTGTAAAAACACAGAACTACACTTGTAAAGTAACATCTCAGTTTTCGTAGCACTTTAACATTTCAATTTTCGCTGCTGTTTTTGCTCTAAGCTCATCTCATAAGGGAGGAGGTGAGCAGATGAAAAAGCCGATAGAAGATCGACAAACTGTTGTATTGTTGTTTCTCGCTGGTGAAATTGATAAACAAAAAGCGGCAAACCTTCTTAACTGTACGTTGCGTACTATTGAGAACTACAGAAGGCAGTACAAGGAAAAAGGATTAGATGGTCTTAAAGATCATAGACATAGTAACTATCATAAATTAACACATAACCAGAAAGAGCAACTTATCCAGCTTAAGAAAAACGATAGATGGCGGTCAGCAAGAAATATACGAGATCATCTGAAATTATCAGTGAGCGAACAGCATGTGCAGCGTATATTAATTTCTGCAGGCTTAAACAGAGAGAATCTTAAACGGGTAAAAGCAATTACTCGATTTGAGGCAAAGTCTCCAAATGAACTTTGGCAAACAGATATTATGGGGAAAATATATTTTCCAAATATCGGAGTTCTCTATCTTATCGCAACACTTGATGATCATTCCCGTTTTGTCCCTGGAGGCCGGTGGTTTAGAACTCAAGGGAAAATGAATGTTTTTCAGATCTGGTATGAATCTTTAAGTAAATGTGGTTTACCCGATGCCATGCTTCAGGATGAAGGATCGCAATACAAAGCAAGAACCAGATTTGGTACTGCAGATTACGAGTGGTATGCAAAACAGGCTGGGATTGAATTAAAGTGGGCAAAAAGCGCGGAGTGTAAGGGAAAGATTGAACGCTTCTGGAAATTTGTTCAGGGAGATTTTGTTCCAGAAGTAATCAATGCCAAAACTCCCGAAGAAGTAAACGGCGCCTTTAAAATATGGCTTGCTAAATATAACTATGTTTTCAAGAGCAGATATTTTGGAAATATAACAAGGATATCAAGATATAAAGTATCAGAGAGAAGATTAAGCCAATTAGAGCTACAAACTCTTTTAACGGTTGAGGAGAGAAGAAAAGTAACACGGGAATCAACAATTTCTCTTTACGGAAAACATTATCTTGTTCCGCCCGGATATATTGGCTGTCGTATTTGGATAAAAATTAAAGGCAATAAACTTTACTTTGAAGCAGGTGGTAAAGTTTTCTGGAAAACAAGATTAAGAGAGTAAAAAAAAGAAAACCGATAGTTTAAATATTCTTTAATTACTCTTGGTCATTCTCTTGTTAAAGGTTGCGAAAATTGAGATGTTCAAAAATGCGAAAATTGAGAGGTTAATTTACATTAGAAAGATATAAATTAATCGTTGCAAATTCTTTTAATAATTTTTCCGACCAGAATATCTTTTATTTTTTCTCCAATCGGCGCATTGCAAAAATCGCCGTCAGGATCGTCTTGAGGACATGGTGGATTATCGTCGCTTGACGCTACGTTTTTCATAAGTGTTCCAAGTTTTTCTTTAAAGTGGTCGTCTTCCGAACTTACATAACCAATGCTGTAAATTCTAACTGATTCTCCTTTTTTGTTTTTTAGTTGTTTTATTTCATTAGCTATGGCAGTTGGATCCTGGGCTGTGTCAAAGCATCTGCATTCGTTTGGTCTATCTCTACGTGCTGTGCAGAATTCGGAATCTTCTGGTCCCAGAGGTTTGCATTCTTTATTATTTGTTCCTTCGTCGTCTCTTTTTCCTGTTTCCGGAACGCCGTCTGAAATAAATATAAGATTGAATTTTTTGTTTTCGAATCTTGGGTCTTTAAGCGCTTCTTCTATTTTACTTTTTGCAAATACAAATGCATCTTTAGTATGGGTTCCGGAAAGAGGTTGCAGCGATGCAATAATACTTTGGTATCTTGATCTTACTTCCTGGTAATAGGAAAATGGAATTAATTCTCTATGTCCTAGTGGAGGAAGAAAATCAGGGCTGGTAAATACTTGCATGGCTAAAATGCCATTATTTGGGAATACTGCTCCAAAAATCTTAAGCGCGGTTTTAAGATCGAACATTTTATTTTCATAAGACATTGAGCCAGAAACATCAATTAAAAAATCAACCGCCGCGTCTGTTCCACATTGCTTAAACTTTAATGTATCAAGTTGTAGATTACTCCTTCCCGGTTGCGGGGTTTCGCTTATAAGCATTGATTCTCCTCCTGTTTCATCGGTTGTCGTCATGGATTTAGGGATTATCCCTTGTGCTAAAAGAATACTTCCCAATACAATAACAACCAATAACATCATGTATGCCGAAATTTTGCCTTTTGAATAAAAAAAGAGAATTTTTCTTTTCTTTGATTTTTTCTTTTTAAGTTTCATGGAGCATATTGATTGTATTTAATTTCTTCTCTTAGTGTCAAGTCAGCTCAAAAAAGGAAGAAGTTTACCGGATCGGGAATAG
>Ga0209542_10013218_pt1 | contig 14274 bp, 26 predicted proteins | sample RifCSPhighO2_01_FD_184028 | JGI IMG/M metagenome (GOLD analysis project Ga0209542, IMG submission 184028) | Soil microbial communities from Rifle, Colorado - Rifle CSP2_plank highO2_0.1 (SPAdes) (version 2) | ecosystem: Environmental > Terrestrial > Deep subsurface > Rock core/Sediment ...
TAATTATAATTGGCATACTATTAGGGGTTCTATTTAGTCTAGTAGGTTATAAAGTTAGCCAAGGACAAGGAACTGATGGAAAGAAGATTAGCTTATTTGGGGGGTTGGGTTTGTTTTTAGCAATATTTGCTCCAGGTTGCGCTACTTGCGGTGTTGGATTGGCTTCGGTTTTTGGAATCGGTGCTGGAGTTTTATCATTTTTACCCTATGGGGGTTTTGAACTTTCCCTAGCTTCTATTGGAATACTTTTCTTCACAATTGTAAACTTTACTAAAAATATGTATGTCTGTAAAGTAAAAAACTTAAATATTGAAAGGATATGAAAATGGAAATAAAAAAATCAACGTATTTTGTTATAATATAATAAAATCCCTATTTAACACAACAAAAACCTAAATAGAAATTTATTTAAGCTATCGTTTTATATTTCTATAATCGGTATATTTTACTATTAATATGAAATTTTCAAGCAGAGAGATAAAAGAGTTAATAATCGCAGGAATATTTATTTCATTAGCTTTTGCTATTTTACTTTCAGGAGGCGCAAGAATACTGACAGCATTTGATTCAAAGATGTTAATTGTTTTTTTAATTGCCTTTTTCACAGCAGGCATTGGTTTTTTGTTTCATGAGATTATGCATAAATATGTGGCTCAGAACTATAAATTAAATGCAGAATTCAGAGCATACTATCCAGGGTTATGGCTTACTCTAATGATATCATTTTTTGGATTTATAATAGCGGCTCCAGGAGCGGTTCATATATCTGGATTTATAACGAGAGAAAGAAACGGAAAAATATCTTTAGCCGGACCAATGACTAACATTATATTAGCAATTTTATTTCTGATACCTGCATTATTTATTAATAAAGGACTGCTTGGAGTTTTCTTTAGCTATGGCTTTTCAATTAATTCGTTACTCGCATTGTTTAATATGATTCCTGCAATGCCATTCGATGGCTATAAGGTTTTGGCATGGAATAAAACAGTTTATGGAATTACAATTGCAGTTTCAGCCACGCTTTTTATTATAAGTTTATTAATCTAATTTATAAAAGTAAATAGGTGTTATCAGAAAGTTTAAATAGTCAAGTGTATCCAGTAGTCACATGATAAACAAGCACACATTACACAATGAACATAAAGAAAAGTATTCAGAAAAGGAGATATACGGAGCTTACAAGCTATTTTTTGGCACCCTTTTTTCAGAATCAAGATTAAAAATAATAAACACATTGAGAAAAGGGAGAAAAAATGTATCTGAAATAGTTTCAGATTTAAAATCGAATGACCGCACAATTATATCTCATGATTTAGCAAGGTTAAAACTTCATGGATTTGTAAAATCAGAGATTAAAGGAAAGTATAGATATTATGAGCTCAATAATGAAACAATCACACCATTAATGGATTTAATAGAGAAGCACATGTCTAAATATTGCATTCATATATTAAGAAATATGAAAGGAGAAAGAAATAATGAATAAAGGAATTATTCAAAAAAGCAAGGAATTATTTTTATGCAATTTTTGTTGTTTTAATAACAAAGAAAAAATATTGGTAGAAAAATGTGAATCATGGTGTAAAAAGTATGATTCATGCAATTCGAGAATTAATTGCAATTCACTAAAAAATAAGGAAGACTCAAAATGAAAAAAGCATTTATAATTATCGAAGGAATGGATTGTGCATCTGACTCTAAATTAATAGAAAGAAGTCTGTTAAAAGTTAAAGGTGTGAAGAGTGCTAATGTAAATTACCTGATTCATAAAGGATTCATTAATGTTGATAATAATGTTACTAAAAAAGAATTGGAAGATGCTGTTAAAAGAGTAGGATATACAATCACAAATATAAGATTTGTTCAGGAAACAAAATGAAAGACTATAAAAACTGTCCAATTTGCAAACAAGAATTAATAAGCGACGCATCAATACCTCTGTCATGTGAATTATGTGGGATGGTTATAGATGCTCAAAATATGATTTTGTTTATAGAAGACGCTGAAAAAAAATATTTTTGCCTTCATGGTTGTTATGAAAAATATTCATATATCGATGAACTAGGAGATGTTAAGAAATGAAATTAAAACAAATATGCGTGCAAGTTAAAGAATCTCCTGAAGGAAAAATGAGTATAAAGATATGCGATATGATTGATAGATGCAACTGTAAAAAATCTGATTGTTGTGCAGTAAACAAAGGAGAAGAAGACAATGTGTCATAATCATTCAAATCACATGTGGATGATGATTCTTGCATGCGGAGGAGCACTTTTTATTATTTTAGTGTTTCCGTTTCTTGGGCTATCTAAGAATTGGGTTGCTGGAATTGCTATTGCAGTAATGGTAGTTTTACACTTATGGATGATGAAAGGTCATTCATCCCATAACAATTCAGAACATAAAGGGCATAAGGGGATGTAAAGTGAACTGCTGTCAAAATAATTCTTCAAGCAATGAGGTAGTTGAAGAAAAGAAAAGATTATCTTGGAAAACTATAATATTGATAATAATTATTCTTGGTTTGTTTATATTTGGTTCTATTGGCGGAGTAATTAATTAAAATGAGCTTATTCAGAAAGAAATGTGACTATTGTGGGGGAAAAATTGATAAAGGAAAAGAGATAGAGAGAAGTCTAAAAGTTCCAGGATTTAGTAGTTTGCATAAAAAATACTTTTGCAATGATAAGCATGCCATCTATTATGAAAGGGAAGTTAATGAAAATCTAAAAAATTCTAAAGAGGGGAGTTGTTGCGGATAGAATGAAAAATCACATGCCCCATTCAAATTATGAACATGGCAAAATAAATAGTTCCAATTCTCCTAAGCAAGATGTGTCCAAAGAAGCTGATAAACTATGTGTAAATTGTGGTTGCGATAGTGAAGCAAAACAATATGAATACAGAATGCACAATTCGATAAGTCACAAAGAGCATTCAGATTCTAATATAATCTATACCTGTCCAATGCATCCAGAAGTCAAAAGTAAAGTTCGGGGTCGTTGTCCTGCTTGCGGAATGGAACTTATTCCCAAAAAAATTGATGGTAAGCCTAAAGAACGAGATATGTCTGCTATGAGTCATCAAAATCATGAAACTGCAATGTCTAATCCACAAATTGCAAAAAAAATGGAAAAAGACATGAGAAATAGATTTTTTATCTCCTTGCTTTTATCCATTCCAATTTTTATTCTCTCTCCAGTTGGAGTAAATATATTAAAAATACCATTTCCTGAATTTTTTCCTATTAACTGGATATTATTGGCCCTTACAACTCCCGTTGTATTTTGGGCAGGCTCAATTTTTATTACAGGAACGTATTATTCTTTGAAAGCAAAGAAACTTAATATGAGCGTTCTTATTGTAACTGGCGTTCTTGCAGCATATATTTTTAGTGTGTTGCTGACGTTTATTGGAACACAGGAAACATTTTATGAAGCGGCTGCATTGTTGGTAACTTTTGTTTTGTTTGGGCATTGGATGGAGATGAAGTCACGAAGAGGAACTTCTGAAGCATTGAGAGCCCTATTTGATTTAATACCGCCAAAGTCAAAAGTAATAAGAAATGGAAAAGAAATTGAAGTCAACAGCTCTGAAATAATAGAGGGAGATATTGTTGTTCTGCGCCCAGGAGACAAAGTTCCTGTAGATGGCACTGTAATAAAAGGGGAGAGTGCAATTGATGAGTCTCTTGTCACAGGCGAGTCAATTCCGGTTTCAAAATCTATAAATGATAAAGTAATTGGAGGATCAGTAAATCAAACAGGAACAATTCAATTTAAGGCAACACAAGTTGGAAGTGAAACTGTTCTAGCACATATAATAAAACTTGTTGAAACTGCGCAGAATTCTAAAGCTCCAGGACAAAGAATTGCAGACAAAGCCGCTGCATGGCTGGTTGTTATGGCGATAGTTGCAGGTCTTTTAACATTCTTTGGATGGTATGTTTTTGCTGGTGCTACCCTTCTTACCGCGTTAACTTTTGCAATTTCCGCAGTAGTTATTGCTTGTCCAGATGCACTTGGTTTGGCTACTCCTACTGCTGTTGCTGTTGGCACTGGTATAGGAGCTAAAAATAATATTCTTATTAAAGATGCAGCCACTTTAGAAAATGCATCAAGAATAAATGCGATTGTATTGGATAAAACCGGCACTCTTACAGAAGGCAAACCCAAAGTTACAGATATTGTTGCTTTCAACGGATTTTCTGAGAAAGATGTTTTAGTATATATGGCTAGCGTTGAATCAAATTCAAATCATCCAATAGCCAAAGCAATAATAGAAAAAGCTAATGAACAACGACTAAAACTATTTTCAGTAACTAATTTTTTATCCGTAGCAGGGCACGGCTTGAAGGGGAAGATTGGATTAAAATCGGTTTTAGTTGGAAACGAAAAATTACTTAATGAAAATAAAATTGATGCCAAAGTTCAGAAAGAGACTCTTGAGAGATTAGCTGGGGAGGGGAAAACTCTAAGTCTTATAGCTATAAATGGGAAAATTGCAGGAGTTATCGCTGTTGCTGATACAATAAAAGAAAATGCAAGAAGAGCTGTAAAAGAATTGAATAAACTAAGGATTGAAACTGTGATGATCACTGGAGACAATAAGCTTGTTGCAGAAGCGGTAGGCAAGGAACTAGGAATTCAGAGAATATTTGCAGAAGTCTTGCCAGAAGATAAAGCGAAGTATGTAAAGAAATTACAAGGAGAAGGAAAGTTTGTTGCAATGGTTGGTGATGGAATTAATGACGCTCCTGCACTCGCACAATCAGATATAGGAATTGCAATAGGCGCTGGAACTGATGTGGCAATTGAAACAGGAAGCATTGTCCTTATGAAGTCTGATCCTTACGATATTGTTAAAGCGATTATTCTGAGCAAAGCAACAGTAAGAAAAATGAAACAGAATTTGTTTTGGGCAGCAATTTATAATGTCTTAGCAATACCTGTAGCGGCAGGAGTTTTCTATACTTCTTTTGGCATATCTCTTAGACCAGAAATGTCTGCTTTGTTGATGTCAGTTTCTTCTATTATTGTAGCCACAAATGCAGTTCTTTTGAAAAGAATAGAATCTAAACTTGGAGACTTGAAAAATGAACGGGGGCAAAAGTAAATGGAAACAATAGAGTTAGTAATTCAATTAACCAAACTTAGCAGGGGGAGTAGCATATTCAAATGAACCATGCAGATGAATCAGGTTTAGAATGGGAAGATGTTATGCAGATGATGAATTTCGGAAGTTCAAACAATGTCATAGATTGGAAGATTACTGACACCAAAACAGGGCTGTCGAATATGAAAATCCAATATAAATGGAAAATCGATGATAAGGTTAAGATCAGAATAACAAACGACAAAAATTTTCCTCACCCAATGCAACATCCAATACACTTACATGGGCAAAGGTTCTTAGTTTTATCAACTGACGGAGTGCCAAACGAGAATTTGGTTTGGAAAGATGCGGTTTTAGTTCTAACTAGAAAATCATTTGATATTTTGGTTGATATGACAAATCCAGGAAAATGGATAACTCATTGCCACATAGCTGAACATCTAAGCGATGGCATGATGTTTGAATTCGAGGTGGAAGGATAATATGGCACTATTTGATTATGGATATGGTCTATGGTGGATAGTTATCCTAAATATTGCAATATTTCTTATTTTTGCATTTAGTTTTACTAAACCTAAGACAAAAAGAGACTGGCGCTCTTTTGGAGCGTTTTCAGCCTTTATCATAGCCTTGTTTACAGAAATGTATGGTTTTCCTTTAACAATCTATTTATTTTCCGGTTGGCTTAGCAATAAATTTCCTCAGATAGATTTGTATTCCCATAATTCAGGTCATTTATTAGATACATTAATAAAATGGCCATTTGACCCACATTTCAGCCCATTTCATATTCTGAGTATAGTTTTTATTGGATTAGGATTTTTATTGCTTGCAAACTCTTGGAAAGTTTTATATAAATCTCAAAGTAAACATACAATTGCGTCATCTGGACCTTATTCATATATAAGGCACCCCCAATACCTTGGATTTATTATAATAATGTTTGGCTTTCTTCTTCAGTGGCCAACATTATTAACTTTAGTCATGTTCCCGATTCTCCTGATAATGTACTTAAAACTTGCAAGAATAGAGGAGTGTGAAGCACTGAACACATTCGGCAGAAGATATAAAGAATACATGGAAAAAACTCCTGCGTTCATTCCGAACCATTTGGGCAATAGGAGGAATCAATAGATTAAGTTTATAATCTATAAATTAGATCAAATAACATGGAAAACAAAAATGTCGGATGGATAATGATTAGCATCTCAATATTAATTGTATTAATGGTATTTTTATTTAATAATACTTTAATGGAATCAGTAAGAAATAGCTGTTTTATTCAACATGGAAATGTTGCATCGTGTGAAATGTACGACTCTGTGAATTATCAGACGTATCTTGCGCTAGGCATAGTGGGAGTGTTAATCATATTCAGCCTATTTTTGATTTTTTCCAAGCCCAATGAAAAGATAATTGTAAAAAAAATAAAGGAAAAAATAGTTAAAAAAGAAGTTAATCTTTCATCTTTCAGACCAGAAGAAAAACAAGTATATAATCTTGTTAAAGAAAACGGAGCCATATTTCAGGCAGACTTAATAGAAAAAACAACCTTCAGCAAAGCCAGAATGACAAGAATAATAGATAAGCTGGAAGGTAGCGAGCTAGTTGAAAGAAAAAGAAGGGGAATGACAAATGTTGTCGTTCTTAAAGGTGAATAAATGGAAATTAAAGATTTTGCCTATATTGTTGAAACAGAAAAAACATTCGACGAGGCAGTAGTCTCACTTTTAAAAGCAGCAGATAAAAAAGGCTGGACATTATTCAATGTTTACGATGTTAAGGAAAGATTGGCGGCAAAAGGATTTACACAACAGCCCTTGAAAATAATCGAAATTTGCTCCGGAAAATATGCGAACCTATTCCTAAATAAGAATAGACTAGCTTCTTTATGTATGCCTTGTAAAATAAATGTCTTAAAAGAAAATGGAAAAATAATAATTGCAGGAATGAAACCAACAATTATTTCACAGTTTTTTTCAGAAATTAGTCTCAAAGATGCAGAAGAAGTTGAAAAAGAAGTCAAAGAAATAATAGATAATGCTAAATAAAAAATATTAAAATGATGAAAGGAGGTGAAGAATGGTAAAACAAAACTTAGGAAAAACGGATAGAATTTTAAGATTCGCATTGGCATTCTGGTGGCTTGGTCCTTGGGCATTAAGATTCAACACTGAATGGATAAACTGGATAATAATAATAGTCGCATGGATTGCTCTAATAGAAAGCTTTACTGGATGGTGCGGATTGCACAGATTATTAGGTATAAACAATAAAAATCAATAATTTGAAAGGAGGTAATAAAATGACAGAAAAATTAAATGTAAAGAGAACAGCAAATGCTCTAGGAGTAACTGCAGGAATAATATCTCTTGTTTGTTATATATTGATACTTATAGCGCCTGTTGGAACTATAAGCTTTTTTGGAGCAATATTTCACGGCATAGACATGAGTAAAATTGCAGTTGAATCAGTATCTGTGGGAAACGGCTTGTTAGGAGTTATTGAAGCAATAATTTTAGGCTGGATAATCGGCTGGCTCTTTGCAAAAATATATAACTCTATGAAATAATAAGAAACCATGACAATTTTGAACGAATGGTTTGTTTTTTCTTTAATTTTATTTGTAATTTGGATAATCGTATTTATTTTTAATAAGGGTAAAAAAGAGATGCTTATAGTCAGCGTCCTTACTATGCCATTCGGACTAACAGAACCTTTATTTGTTCCAGAATATTGGAGCCCGCCTTCTTTATTTAATCTTGCTTTAAAAACAGGTTTTGACATAGAAAGCTTGATTTTTAGTTTTGCAATTGGAGGCATAGGTTCAATTATTTATGAATCAATCTTCAAATCCAAGCATAAAAAAATGAACTCGATGGAAATACATCATAAAAGACACAAATATCATCTTTTATCATTATTTTCTCCTATAATTGTTTTCATGCTCTTGTTTTTCTTTACAGGACTAAATTCAATCTATTCAGCAAGTTTGGCAATGCTTGCTGGAGGCATATCTGCAATGCTTTGCAGACCTGACTTAAAGAAGAAAATCATATATGGGGGAGTTTTGTTCTTGATTTTGTATTTCATATTTTTCATCTTCTTTAACAATGTTTATCCATATGCCGTGGAGAGATTCTGGAATTTATCTGTTTTGTCTGGGATGCTAATATTTAAAGTCCCATTAGAAGAATTAATATTTGCTTTTACTTTTGGCATGATGTGGTCTAGCGTTTATGAGCATATTAAATGGTTTAAATTGGTCAAATAGTAATTAGGCAATTTTATTGATTACAGCCCATAAAAACCGAATTGTCAGTAATATTAATTAAATAATAATTTAGATTCTTCCATCAAGTCAGAGTTTATTTTTTGTAACTTTATAGATATTTTTTCTTTTATTTTATTTTCGTTTTTTATACTATTCTCCAAGTTGATAATATATGCGCCACTTTCATTTATCTTCTCTTCAAAGATAGATATTTCTTTGTCTATTTTAGTTGGAGAAAGAGGATGCAAAGAAATCAAAGTATTTTGAATTTCCCTTAATTTAAAGGCAAGTTTTTTATTATCTTCATCTAATATATTAATGATATTTAACTCCTTATCTTCTTTAAGCGCATTCTTAAAATTATTTATATAGTCACGGACTAACTCATCTATTTTCTTATTATGATGAAACTTCTTTAATAACAATTTTAATTTTAATTTTTCATTTATAACTTGGATTTCACTCTCTAAGAAATATAGTCTATTTTTATAGTTTAGCTTTTCCTGAGCATATTCTTTAAAACTGTCTGTTTCTTTAATTTCTGATAATTTGCTATTCAATATATTTTGTTCTGCCTTAGCATTTTCTAAATTTATATTAGATCCCAATAATTTATTATCTATTTCCATATATAACGAATTTAACTGCTTTGATTCAGACAATAAATTGCCAATAATGCCATATGATTTGTTCTTTTCAAAAATAAAATTATTATCTCCTACAATTTTGTTAATATCTTGAATAAATGAAATTACTATTGCTTTTGTGTTGCCTAATTCCTCGCCTATTAGAATTGTTGCTTTTTCAAAGGGTTTTGAAGAAATCTTATTAAATTCATTCAATGTCTGGAAAATCCTAATTATGTAATTTTCAATAACCTCATGTTCAGCTTTTTTTATATTATCAATTGTTCTTTTTAGATGAGAAATATAGATATTTAGATTATCTTTAACAATAATCTTTATTTTGTCATATTCTTTCCTTTGAGATATATCAATGTTCTCTAAATCTACTATTTTTTCATTTGTTTCAATTTCAAAACAAGAAACTTTTTTAGATATTTCATTTTTAAGCTGTCTCTTTAACGCATTTAGTTCATTAATTTTAATTTCTAACCTAGAAGGCAGTTCTTCAATATTAATAATTTCTTTAATTTCATCGTCTTTTTTTTCTTGCTCGCCAGTAAAGATTAACTTAATCTTATTCAATAAATCCATGTTATATAATGATGGTTTAATTATATAAATCCCAATGCGGAACTAGTTCCGCAAAAGCGCATATATAGATTTACTTTCCTAAAAGCGATATGGAAAACGAAACACAAACCATGAAAGGAGGTAAAAAGACCAACACAGAGACTATGGTCCAGTATGTTGTAATAGCTGTCCTTGCAGTCTTGCTTATATATAACGGGGCAAAGATTTACGGAGGTAGTTCAAGCATAACTGGAAACGCTATTGCTACAGGCATAGGAACAGTTTCTGCATTAGATGTATTGCCTAAAGGAGTTCCAAATGTTTACGGAATTGAACTAGGAATATCTTACAACGATGTATCTGCGAGTAATCCAAGTTTAGCTGATGCTACTATGGCAAAACTAGCAGCATATGAAGATATGCAGTTAGACAGCGCTCAAATGGAAAGGTACATAAAAATCGGCAGTTCTATTGCATGTGAATACTGTTGCGGCGCTAAAACGCTTGTTTTCAGCAACGGTGAAAGAGCATGTGGGTGTGCTCATAGTTATGCTATGAGAGGATTAGCAAAATATTTATTAACGGAACATCCAGATATGACTGATTTAGAAATCTTAGATGAATTAGGAAAATGGAAAGTTCTATTTTTCCCAGGGATTCATGAAAAGAAAGCTGAAGCGCTAAAAGCAAACGGAGTTGATTACACAGATTATGTGAATCTTGCTTCGAATATTTATAGAGGCGCAGAAAATCAAGCATCGGCAGGAAGCGGAAATAGTCAGATGGTTGGCGGTTGCTAATAAAGGATTTTTATTTTTATTTCCTTCAATTCGTAAGAATTGAATGGGACAGAGATTTCATTGAAATCTCTGTATTTTCCTTTAGCAATTAATTAAACACAAAATGGACTGTTGTGGAAACACAAAACAAAATAGATTGAAAGAAAACAAAGAAAACAACATGGATAAAGAAAACAAAGAAAAAAAACTAAAAGGAGGTAAGCACATGGAAACAAAAAACATAATGCTGTGGGCAGTGATAGGAATATTGTTAGTCGCTACAATATTCTTAACAGTTAAGGCCTCATCATTAGGCGCACAAACACCCGACGGAAATGGAAAACTAGACACGACCGGTTGGACGTCTAATGAGATAATGAACTATGAAATGCATGGAACAATACCTGCACGAGTAGCTAGTGGAGGCAATAGTGCGCCAGCATCCGGCGGAATGGTTGGAGGCTGTTAACTAAAAAAAAGATTTTTTGATTTTTATTTTTTAAATTTAAGGCAGGAGAAAGACATGAAAAAAATGAACACAATAAACAAAATAACAAAGAAAAAAAGCATAGCTTACAAAGTGATTGGAATATTTCTCATATCCTTAGCAAGCCTAATTGCAATAATCCCTGGAGTAGTAATGGCTCATTGTCCTTTATGCACAGCAGCCACTATTATAGGCGTGGGAGTAACAAGGTCTTTAGGATGGGATGATTCCATAGTTGGTGTTTTTGTCGGAGCAATGATTGTCTCTTCAGCATTATGGCTGAACAACATTCTTAAAAAAAGAAATATTGGAGGTAGTCCTTTCCTAAGAATTAGTAGCATTACTTTGGCAACATTTGTTCTAACCATCTTAAGCTTCTATTTTGCAGGACTATTTGGCCCGGCAAATACTTATAGAATATTAGGTATGGAAAAGATAATTTTTGGCACTTTTTCAGGAGCCATAGTTTCTTTTATGACTTTCTTTACAAGCAATAAAATAAAGAAAAATAACAACGGAAAAGTCTTATTCAACTATCAGACGATGGTGCTTACTTTTGTAGCATTATTGCTAAATGCCTTATTATTCTGGAGAGTGTTCCAATGAAAGTCGGTAATTTCATAAAGTCAGTTCAAGAAGCGAAAGAAAAAAACAAATTAGACATATCTAAAGATCAAGATTTAAGCATAGGTTTAATGAATCTTGTTAGCTTAGAAGAACATTCTTTTTTCAGTTATGTAAAAACACAAGATGATAGATTTTTAGAAGTCTTAGATACAGTACGTGAACTAAGAAAGAAACTTCTTGCAAAAGTTGTCAAAAAAGCAGATGATAGCGAAACATGGTGTATGAGCAAACACCTTCTTGCTTCAAGTATGAGGCTATATGAAGTCGCAAATCGTCTATTTCACGAAGGCAAGGAAAAAGAAGCAAAAGAAATGTACAATGATTCTGCAGAACTTTATGGATTATTCTGGAAAATAAATAATAGTTCAATCAAAGCAGAGCAAACAATAAAATATTCAAAAAATGAAAAGAAAGGCATTTTTGCTTCAATAAAAAAATTGCTGGAGTGTTGTAAAGAATGAATCATCACCATTACAATTATATTTGGATAAGTATCTTCGCACTTTCTATATTTGGAGCGTTACTTCTTATTAAAGCCGCATATGCAAATCCATTAGACTTACCAGATTATGCATTCACTAAACCAGCAATAAAAGAAGCATATTCTTTTGCTAAATTAGAAGGAGATAAACTAACCGAGCTACCTTGTAACTGTGGATGTATGAGCGATTCCGCAAATCACGGCGGAAGGTTGCATTCAAGAGGATTAATAGACTGTTTTATGCAAGGAGATATATCCAATGGTGGAAAATGGGATAGCCATGCAAGCGAATGTGGTTTATGCTATGAAGATGCACTTTATGCAAAGTACCTTTATGAAGAAGGAAAAACAAAAGAAGAAATTAAATTAGCATTAGAAGCAAAATATGCGACTCAAATAATAAGCACAAATACAGTATATAGGGGAATGAATTAATATGGAAATCAACGGAAAAGCCCTCGCTTATGGAGTATTATCAGGATTAGGGATATTAGTTTTTTATCTCACTATAGTAACAATATTTCAAAGTTATGGATTTGCAATATATGAATTTAAAAGACTGTGGGTCTGGCTTGTGCCCTTAGCAATAGGATTTGGAACACAAATAGGATTATATTCATCTATAAAATATGATTCAACGATAAAAACAGGTGTTTCTACTTCTGGAACAATTTCCGGAGGTTCGATGTTAGCTTGTTGTAGTCATTATTTATTAACCATGATTCCTATAATTGGAATAACAGGTTTAAGCACACTAACATTATTTTTGATGACTTACCAGAAAGCGTTTTTCTCTATAGGAATCGCTTCAAGCGCCCTAGGCATTGCATTAATGATACGCCATAAAATAAAAATGAAAAGAGGTTCATGTTAAATGGAAATTAATGGGAAAACAATAATTTATAGTATTTTAATTTTGTTCATTTTATTCCTCTTATCAGTAAGTTTAGGAATAATAAATTTAAAATCCGATAAATCCTCGCAATCAGTGACAAGTGAAACAAATCAGAATATTCCTGAAGAATGTCAAGCTCCATCAGGGCAAGATATAGAATCATGGAAAGAGCATTTAGGCCATCATGCAGAAACTAAAGACTGTCTAAAATATTTCAAATAAAATATGAAAAAAATTGAACTTTTAGTTAAGCATATATATTGTAGCAATTGCTCTAAGTCAATAGAAGTAGAACTCAAAAAAAGTGGGGTAAAAAACGTGCATATCGAATTAAACAGTTCAGACATACAAAAAATACTCTTAAAATACAATCAAAGCACTAAAAAAAGAGATATTCTCAGCCTACTAAAAAAAAGAGGAATTGAATTAATATCAATTAAAAGACAATGAAAATAAATAATCTCCAAAAGGAAAAGTCTGTCTATAATAATAACCACATGCTTAAAATGGCACTTGCTTGTATAATTCCACTATTACTCATACTTTTACTGCCATTATTTGGATTTCCAAAAGGATGGTCTAGTGGTTTAGCAATAGGTTTAATGATTTTAATGCACTTTTGGATGATGAAAGGCCATTTAGGGCATAGCAGTCATCAAAGCGAAAGAAAAAATAAACTATCAAAACACCATTAAAACCAATTAGAAAGCAATTTAAGCAACCATTGCAATAAGAGTTAGATGATGTCTATAATATTAACAACTTATTTGTTCATAAAATCTAACATATTTTTATTAAGTTTTCTTTTAGGAATATTAGGTGAAGAATTTGTTTTATTCCTGGCAATTTTAGCAGGCAATGGGGAGATGCCTCTAATTTTAGTAATTATAGGGGGTATTTTAGGCATGTTATTCATAGGTCAAATATATTTTTTCATAGGAAAATCAAAATTTATAAGGCAATTAGACAAAAATGGCTCTATCTCTAAAATGACTCATTTTCTTCCTCAATTTATAAAAAAATTCGGAGAAAGAAATATAATATTAGAATTATTCATTACAAAATTCATATACGGAACGAGAGCAGCGTCAATAATCCTCCTTGGCACAAAAACTCCCTACAAAAAATTTCTAATTTCTGACATAATCGCAACCGTAGGATGGGCTTCAATAATGATACCTTTAGCATGGCTGTCGGGGCGAGGAATTAATATATTTCTCAAAATAACAAAGGGTCTGGAAAAATTCTTCTTCATAGGTTTATTATTAATAGTGATATACTTTCTATCGGTAAAGTTAATTACCAATAAACTAAAGAAAAATGTAGTTAAACCTGTGTAATCATATTAAATCTCTTTATTTCTGATATGCTTGCCATAAAAGCTCAAACATATTTTTCTGAGTATCATAAAAATCCT
>Ga0209542_10013219_pt1 | contig 14274 bp, 14 predicted proteins | sample RifCSPhighO2_01_FD_184028 | JGI IMG/M metagenome (GOLD analysis project Ga0209542, IMG submission 184028) | Soil microbial communities from Rifle, Colorado - Rifle CSP2_plank highO2_0.1 (SPAdes) (version 2) | ecosystem: Environmental > Terrestrial > Deep subsurface > Rock core/Sediment ...
ACACCTTTTAGAGATATTCTATGACATATTTGACAAAGACTGGGTAGAATGGGCGCAAAAGGTGTTCTGGAAGATGTTTTCTGTGTCAATGCCTGCTGAAAAAAGAATACACGAGATTGACAAGATAAAAGCAAAGTTTCTTGTTGATTAGGGCTTATTTAAGATTTTATTAAGTGTTGCGAGAATTAATGCATATGCTGGAATACAGCCCAAGTCCATATGGTTCTCTGCAAGAGTTTCTTTGGAATTTAGCGGCTTGTCGCTGGCCCAGTAGCCAACATTAAGCAGAATGTCTTTTTTCAGCTGGTTTCTCTTGTATGCTTTCTCTATCGCTTCAACATAAGGCGCTGCTTCCATTTCAACACCCAGAATATTGTCAAAATAGATGTAATAGCAAAAAACCAGGTCGTTTTGCATTGCAGTTCCGGGAACAGTAAGGACTGGCCCGCCGCTATGAATCCTCCCTGTTTCCAGCAGCCCATTGAAGTCTTCTGCCTTCAGGCTATTCCCTGTCGGAAAATCATAAATCCCGCCGATAATCTGCGGCACAACATGCGTAGGCAGCATGATGTCAAACCTCTCTCCGCCAATAAAGGTTATTCCTGCCTTTCCGGTTATTGAAATGCTGTCTATCCTCTTTCCAAGAGTTTCACAAAGCCTTCTCATATTATGTGTTCCTTGCTTGCCAAAAGAATAATCCATATTGAGGATTATGATGCCTTTCTCTTTTGCTTTTTCTTTGTCAAATTTAATCCTTGGGTCAATTTTTTCAGGGAGTCTCTCAAGAATTTTTGACAGGTCTATAACCTGCACATCAACTCCTGTGTCATACTCATCCTTGATTAAGGTTATTCCCAGCTTGTCTTCATAAGCAATCTTTTCCTGCAGAAGCCAGTTATATTCCTGTTTTTTGTATAGCCTGTGAAGCAGGTAGTATAAGGTGCTTAAGTTCCCAGCTTCAATGCGTGAAAGCTCCCGGTCTTTCTTTGCCAGCTCTGTTATTTTCTCCCGGTTCTCAGATGCGAAGCCTGTAAGGCAATTGGCAACTCCGTGCGTATCGCTGGAAATTATTGCTATTGGCCTGTCACCATATTTCTTAAGCTCATTGACAATTTTCTCTACCCACTTCTTTGCCTTTACTGAGTCATCTGTTTTTGAGAAAGACTTGTCAAATTCTATTGCCATTTGTTCCGGTTCAATAGAAAGGATATTATTAAGTATAAAAAACAGCCTGAAATCCAAAGACTCATCTGCTTTTATCAAATCCTCAAATTTTACACCGAGGATATTTGACAGCCTTGCAATAATCTGGTTTTTTCCTTCGCTGGAAATTTCGTTTTTGGTGGTAAGGTTTTGGATGTCTTTTGTTATGTCCTCTCTCATGCTGATTTTATCTTTTATCTTTCTTGCCTCTATGCCGTACATTATAAGGCAGGTAAGAATGTCAAATATGTCTGTTTCACCCTCTCTAGCTATAAACAGCAATTCCTTGCCAAGATTGTAAGATGCCCTCCTTCTCGCCTTAGTTTCAAGCTTTGTTATTCCCGGAATGTTGTTAAGCTCATCAGGCTCTTTCCTTATGTAAATCCTGTACTTCTTTGTGATTTCCTCAGGCAGCCTTTGGAGCGCATAAACAAAAGCTGACAAATCAATAGTTTCCATGTCATTGCAGTATCTGTGAATGCAAGGCTTCATTTCTATAAATTTTGAATACAAATTTCCAATTATAGTGCATCCTTTTAAGATGTCTGCCTGAATGGCAATACGGAAGTTCTCAATAGCCTGCCGGATTTTATGAATCTCGTCTTCATTATTCTTCACTATGGTTTTTATCTCTTCAGCTGTCAGCATTTTACATACCTCAAAGCCAGAAGCCTGAATGTATTTATAAATCTTTCTGTTATTATCATTATATAGTAGTGTCAGAAATCACATAGGGACATCAAAAATAAGAACTAACCCCTGCTAACGATTATGCTTCTCTCTGCCTGCTCGCTTGCCTTTCCCATTCTTTCTGAAATAGCAAGAATATGCGGATAAACAGAGGAAGCCTCTCTCCTGTCAAATCCCAAGTCCATCATAACCCCCAGATAATCCTCCTCTGCCAGCTTGTAACTTTCATTCAAGCCAAAAACAAGGTATTTATTTTTTTGCGCTCTTTTTTTGGCTATCATTCCTTCAAGAATCTCACCCTGTTCTTTATATTTCTTCTTAAACTCGTCTATGCCTTCTCTCAATGTTCTTGCCCGCTCTTCCTCACTTTTTTCAACCCTTGCAAAAATCCTCTCTCCTTTTTCTTCACCCTCTTTCAACAATGAGACTATGCCTTTTGCAGATTTTTCCGCTCTTCTTTTTCCTTTGTCGCCTAAGCTTGAAAGCGGCTTGTAAAGCGCGTCCAAGGCGATAAGTGCTCTTACATATTTTTCAACTTCTGTTCTTCCATGCATTAAAATCAATAGGTTTTAAGGTATATAAGAATTTATCAATTCTGAAATATACATTTAAAAATATAGCAATGCTAATTTTTTCATGATAAAGCCGCCAAAATTAGAAAAAGGGGATACAATAGGCATAGTTTCGCCTTCTGACCCTATCCTGTTCAAAAGGGGCTATGTAAAAAAAGGCATTAAAATCCTTAATGACATGGGCTTTAAAACAAAGCTCGGAAAGCATGCCCTGAAAGAATATGGCTACATGGCAGGAACAGATGAGGAAAGAAGAGATGACTTGATGGATATGTTTGAAAACAAAGAAGTAAAGGCAATCTTTGCGACAAGGGGAGGGGATGTTGCATCTCATCTTTTGGATATGCTTGATTATAAAGTTATAAGAAAAAATCCAAAGATATTAATGGGGTTAAGCGATATAACTCTCTTGTTAAATGCAATAAACAAGAAAACAGGGCTTGTAACATTTCATGGGCCTTTAGTGGCATGGGGCATTAACTGCTCATTTTTCAAGCTGAAAGAAATGGACCCTTTCAGCAAGAAATACATGCTCAAGGCATTATGCAGCACAAAGCCCATTGGCTATGTGAAACCTGTAAAAAAAAGAATAATGATAAAAAAGGGCGGGGCAGAGGGAATTCTTGTTGGAGGCAATCTTGAGTGCATTGAAAACCTTATAGGAACAAAATACGAGCCTGATTTTAAGAATAAGATATTTTTCTGGGAGGAGTTCAGGGAGTATGTTGAAGACATGGACAGAATCCTGACGCATATGAGGCTGCATGGAATATTTGGCAAGATAAACGGCATGGTTATAGGGCATCTTGAGCACTATCTTGCAAAAGGCGAGGCATATGAAAGGTTTGAAAAAATGATTAAGCAGGTTACTACGGGATATGATTTCCCTATCCTGAAGGCAGAGGAATTCGGGCATGGCTTAAAAAACGCCACAATTCCCATTGGAGCAAAGGCAAGGATAAGCAACAGCAAGTTTGAGATATTGGAGAGCGGAGTGAGATAATTTTAATAGAAAACCTTTTATACTTCTTTGAGGAATATTATTCTTATGCAGCACTTTCCATTATTTGAAAAACTTCATACAGATATTCTTGAGGAGAGATATGGTTCTATTCACGCTAAAGTTTTAAGGCATGATTCAAAAATAAGAAAATCCTTATTAACAGACTCTAAAGATATAGCGAGAACTTATGCATTAACTTTCTTGCAAGACTGGCATAATAAAGAAGTAAGTAATATAAATGAACAGATTAAGAGTGGAGAAGCCATAGGGGTAGCCTTTAGGGAAAAGGGATATTCTATCAGAAAAAATGTGCTTGATGTTTTCATAATAAGATTGCCAAAATGGCTGAAAGATGAATTCTATGCAAAAGAGGGTTATGCAAAAGCAAGAATATCTGAGTTCTATGCCCAGAAGAAAAACGGGCAGCCAATTATTTATGGCATAGTAACTGAAATTTACACGCCCGATTTTAGAAAGCCATTAATAAGAATAGCAGACAAAGAGCAAATAAGCGCCTTGACAGAGTGTCTTGAAAAAAAAGGTTTCTCAAAGAATGAAATATGGAGAAGAATAGGGGATGAGAATAATTATGAAGATTGCCAAGATAAATATGAAAAAGCTAAAAAAGAATCCAGAAAGATTGTTTCAAAAATAGAAAAGAAAGTAAGGGAAGAAATAAAGAGCCCTGATTAGAATAACTTGCTAAATTTAAAGATAATTTTATTAAGCTGATTAATTCTAGAATAATATGCGGCTTTGGTCTAACGGCATGACTCAACCTTCCCAAGGTTGCTGTACGGGTTCAATTCCCGTAAGCCGCATTTAATAATTATATAGATTTTTATAATCAAAAAAACAATGTGCCACCACACCTTAAAAGGTGTGGTTTGCAAGGGCACTTGTTTCCGCGAAAATCAAGGATTTTCGGGGCCCTAAAAATCCCAGAAGGATTTTTTTGGTTAGTATGCTCAGAAATTAAAAGCAGTAAGCTACGACCCCATTGTCAAGAACCCTGCGCTAAAACATATAGCGTGCTCGGGTTCTTGAGCACTATCAAAAATGCCAAAATTCAAAGAGCATTTTTGAAGTCTAAAGAATGTGGTTTTAATTTCGGACATAATGATATAGATTTTTATAATAACTATTTGATAATACAAATTCTTAAAAAGGGAAATCAGTTAGAATCATAATGATGCAAGAAATTGATGAATCATTAATAAAATATATCAAAAACAATATTTCAAAAGAAGATGCTAAAACTCTTTTGAAAATGAAAGGAAAATCCCTTCGTGATTATGATTCTGTATTCTTAATTGTGTATTCGGAGGGGGATGGAGAGAGAAATTCCGTAGAACTTGGCTTAGAAAAGTTAGCTAAATCAGCAATTGATGAAGGATATGAATTTGTAGCGAGCACGGGCATGCATGCTTATGTGCCCTCTTTTTCAGGAATTATAAATACAACCCCTGGAGAAATAAGATTAGTTCATTCACGTGGAAGGTCTTATTATTCTGGTACTGGATTGATTCTGAAAAAACAAGGGTAATTATTTTTGCTAATTTTTCTCCCCACTGTCAAATTTAAAAACATCAAAGCAGTATCTTTCTTATGGAGCAGAAAAGAGATGCAGGGAACAGGGGCACAAAAAATATCAAAGATGTTCATGCCAGCCATGCGCATAGAATAATAGAAGCCATAGAAAAAGAGGAAATTGAAGAAAAGGAAAACAGAAAGAGAAGAGAAGTAAGGATTATTACAGATGTCAAAGACAAGATGGAAAAGGAAAGGACAATGGCTCTTTCCATTAAAGAGGGAAGCGCAACCTCTGTCATGGGCGCAATGGGCGAAACATACATAACGCCTTTTGCCCTTGCGCTTAATGCAAACAATGCCCAAATAGGATTTTTGAGCTCATTCTCAGGATTATTCGGCCCGCTCTCGCAGCTTTTCGGCTCAAAGATTATGGAAAAATTCTCAAGAAGGAGTATTATTGCCAAATCTGTTGCTTTGCAGGCATTTATGTGGCTTCCAATACTGCTGCTTGGGCTGTTGTTCTGGAAAAATTTATTCGCATCATCCCTGCCAGTAATACTTATCATATTCTATACAATATACATTGCAGCCGGCTCAATTTCAGGCCCGGCATGGTTCTCTCTTCTTGGGGACATAATTCCTGAAAAGATAAGAGGAAGATATTTCAGCAAAAGAAACAGGATATGCGGAAGTGTTGCGCTTGTCATGACGCTTGTTGCAGCATTTATACTCGATTTTTTCAAGACAAAAGGATTGGTGCTCATAGGATTTTCCATATTATTCATCTTCGCATTCATTTTCAGGCTGATATCTGCAAGGCTTTTCGCAAAACACTATGAGCCTGCATTCAAGCTCGAAAAAGGATATTACTTTACCCTCTTGCAGTTTGTCAGGAAAATGCCTGGCAATAATTTCGGCAGGTTTGTGATGTATGTAGCTCTGACTCACTTTGCCACATCAATCGCCGGCCCTTTCTTTGCAGTGTATATGCTGAAGGACTTGCAGTTCAGCTATATTTGGTTTACGCTTATAAACCTGAGCGCCTCTATATTCTCCCTCGCAGTTATGCCTGTTCTTGGCAAGCTGTCAGACAAATACGGAAACAAAAAGCTCCTTGCTGCCGGAGGGGTGCTTGTACCAATAATGCCTGTCTTATGGCTATTCTCCAGCAACCCCATCTACCTGATGATTGTTCCGCAGCTTGCTGGAGGAATAGGCTGGGCAGCATTTAATTTTGCAGCAGGCAACTTCATCTATGATTCTGTCACGCCCCAAAGAAGAGGGCTTTGCGTTTCTTATTTTAATGTCTTAATAGGAATAGGAACATTTATCGGAGCAGCAATTGGGGGTATGCTGGCGCAGAATCTGTCAATAACATTTATGAACAAGCTGCTTTTCATCTTTTTCCTGTCAGGATGCCTGAGGGCAGTTGTAGGCATAATCATGCTGCCTAAGATAGGTGAGGTAAGAAAAGTGAAAAAAGCCAGAGTGTCCACCCTGCTTGTAAACCTCATTAATCCAATAAACATAATATTTAACAACCTGATTTTGATTGCCAGCACAACAGAAAAAGCAGGAAAAAAGCTTGTTGATGGCATAAAGAAAACTGCCGGCGGAATGGGAATTTAGCAGGTTATTTCCTGGAAGTGTCAATCAATATCTTTAAAATTTCCTTGGCATACCTATGCGCGAGATGCAATGGCTCTGGAAGCTTATGTGGCAGCTTTATGAATCTTTTTGCAATATCAAATGCAGTTTCAGCTGAAATAAGGTTGCCAGGGCTTATATACATGGGCCTGCTGCCCTGCTTGCTTGCCAGCACCTTGCCTGCCTTCTTTCCATTCAGCATAACATCTTCTCCATTAGCTTCTCCAGCAATCAGCCCGTCTGCCACGCCTATTGAAGGAATTCCTGATGCAATTGAAAAGTGGCTTGCCAGTCCAAGCCTTGGATGAATTGCCCCATGCCCATGAATAAACATAACATCCGGCTTCTCGCTTAGTTCATGAAAACATGCTATCATCGCAGGCAGTTCCCTGTATGCCCTGAACCCTGAAACATATGGAAAATCAGCTATGCCTGCAAAATATTTCTGCTCAATTATATTGCATTCTGCGTCACACACAACAATCGCAGATATAACTTTATTCTTAAAGGAAACATTCTCGCATGCTCCTATTCTCTCTGCCTGGGAAAAGTCAATCGCGTCCTTAAACCTCAGCTGCTTTGCCAGCTTAACCTGCTCTTCCTCCAGCTTCTTTAAATCAATGCCCTTTCTTTTTAGTGTCTCATCAACAGAAAACTTCTTTTTTGGCTCCTGCGCCTCTTCTTTTTGCTCGCCCATCTCTCCTCTTTTTTCCTGCAGCATATTTATTTATCCAGCATCTTTCGCTATATTTTCATTATCTCAGGAATTTCATTCATGATTCTCTGCAGTATCTCCCTGTCGCTCAAGCCGGGGTTGCTCTCCTTATATTTGACAGCCCTTGCAACAGCAGGCACAGCGCTTATATTTGCAGACTCAATTATCTCATTATCCTTCATGATGCTGCGCATTATCTCTTCGATCCCTGCGTTTGGATTATTCTTCTTATAATCCAATGCCTTTGACGCAGCCGCCATCAGTGATATCTTTTTCTTTTCCATACATACACCCCACTAATCCGTGATGTCAAGAACCACCCCACACAGATGGGTGGCATGATAATGCCACATCTCGAAAATCTTTTGATTTTCGATGATTTTCAGAAACATGAAGTTTCTGAAGCTTTGTGTGATTCTTGAGCACTATCGGAATTCCACGAGCGGTTCAAACCACTCGTTATAAACTAGTGGAATTCCGAAGTTTAAAAAGATTGTTATGCCTGGAGGCAACAGCTAACTTCATAAGATTTTTAAACCCTGCTTGTTCCTCTCTGGTATGTTTGGAAAAAAATGCGCGAGGTGTGGAAGTAAAATAGGAAAAGATTTTGATTTTTGCCCTTATTGTGGAAATAACCTCAAAGGGGAAAGGGGATATGAAAAAGATGAAGATTATGGTTTTCTTGGCAGGAATGACGCGCCTGATTTGGGCTTTCCTAAAATAAACATAAGAATGCCCTCTGGTTTTAACGGGCTTTTCAATTCTTTGTTAGGTGAAATTGACAGGCAAATGAAGAATATTGACGGTCAGATTGGGCAGAGAGCAGGAGAAGGCGTGAAAAAAAGCAGGCCTGAAAACAGAACGCAGAAGCCGGCAGGATTTGGACCTTTCGCGCAGTCTGGAGGAATCAGCATAAGCATAAGCACAGCCAGCGGGAAAAATCCTGAAATAAAGGTAAAAAGTTTTGGCAATATGCCTAAGTTCAGAGAGATGGAAAGGGAGCTCGTTCAAACACCGGGCAGGAAAGAGCATTTGCCGGCAGGCATCAAAATAAGCGAAGAAAAAGCAAAAGAGATTGCAAAAATGCCAAGGCAGGAAGCAGAAACAAGGGTGAGAAGGCTGTCAAATAAAATTGTTTATGAAATTGATTTGCCTGGAGTTGGCTCATTGAAGGATATTGTTATAAACAAGCTTGAAAACAGCATAGAGATAAAGGCATTTTCAAAGGACAGGGTTTTATTCAAGCTGCTGCCTGCAAACCTGCCGATAATAAAGCACAGCCTCAAAGATGAAAAGCTGATTCTTGAATTAAGGGCAGAAGGATAAATTGCTCTTTTGAATTTATTTTATATAGCCGCCTTTTTGCATAGTCCATAATTTTTTATAAAGCCCTGGCTGGCTTATCAACTCTGCATGAGTTCCCTGCTGCACAATCTTTCCCCTGTCCATAACAATAATCATGTCTGCTATCATTATTGTTGACAGCCTGTGCGCAATAATGATTGTTGTCCTGCCTTCCATCAGTTCCTTTAAATCCTCCTGAATCTCATGCTCTGTCTGCGAATCAAGGGAGGAAGTTGCCTCATCCAGCACCAAAATCTTCTTGTCTGCAAGTATTGCCCTCGCTATAGACACCCTCTGCTTCTCACCTCCAGAAAGCTTGATGCCTCTCTCTCCGACAATTGTATTTTCCTTGTTTGGAAATGTCTTTACTACCCTGTCAAGCTGCGCAAATCTTATTGCCTTCATTACTTCCTGCTTTGTTGCATTTGGCTTTGAAAAGGCAATATTGTTATAAAGAGTATCATTAAATAAGACGCACTCCTGCGGAACAACTGCCATTTCATTCCTTAAAGATTCCTGCTTAAACTCCCCGATGTCCTTGCAATCAATCAAAATCCTTCCTTCATTAACATCATAAAACCTGTATAACAACTTGATGAGCGTGCTTTTGCCGCTCCCAGAATGCCCCACTAGTGCAACCTTCTTGTTCTTTGGAATCTTCAGGTTAAAGTTCTCAAAGATTTTTCTCTTGCCATAATTAAATCCAACATCAACAAATTCCACAGCTCCCTCTTTTATTTTAAGCTCCTTTGCATTCTGCCTGTCCTTAACCTCATTTTTTATTTTTGCATACTGGAATAATGCCTCAAAATCCGCCATTGCCCTGTAATAGTTCCTTATGCCGTGGACAAAGCCGAATAACTGGCCGAACAGGGAGCCAAATGCAGTATAAACAAACACCAAGGTTCCAAGGCTGGACTTTCCATTAAGAAAATCAACCAAAGGAAAGTATATTATTAAGAATGTTCCCGCAGCCAGGATAAGTGCCTGAACAGAATCAAACCATCTGGAATAATTCCATAGGCTTAATATTGCTCTCTTGGTTGAATCGCTTAGGCTTTTGAATCTCCTCTTCATGACATTTTCCTTGCCAAAGTATTTGATTGACTCTATGTTTGTGAATATGTCTGACACATTTGCTTTTTCTATGTCCTCTGTGTAGTTTGCTTTCACATTTGCTTTTTCCTGAAGCTTTTGGACAAAAAAGCTGTAAGACACAAAAATTACAGCTGTCAAGAAAGTCACAAGAGCAGGAACCCAGCTGAAATAAATCAATGATACAGAAACCACAACTAGCTGAACCATCATAGGAACAAAATTAAACACCAAAACATCAGTCATTCGTTCAACTGCCCCGCCTATTCTGATTAGCCTGGAGATTAAGCTTCCTGTTCGGTGTGTTGTATGAAAGCTATAATCTAAATGTATCAAGTGATTGAAAAAATTTCTTTTTAAGTCAACTATCATGTCTGACTCAAGCAGGTTTATGTAATGAAGATTGATAAATTTAAGAGCTGCTTTTGCAATCATTGCAGCTATGTAAATCACAGCAACCAACAGCAGGGTTCTTGTAAAAATATCTGAAGAAATCAGCTGTGAGGAAAATTCTGCGCCTCTGTCCACTATTGCCTTAAACAGGAATTTATCAACCATAGACACAGATTCCAATAATAAGCTGATTATGACAAGCCAAATAACAAGTCCTTTGTATTTTTTTAAAAAACTGAAATACAAATTAAGATTATACTTGAAATCTATTCCTCTCCCCTCTTTATTTTTTGCTTTTCCAGATATTTTTGCCATTTTTCATCGGTTTTTTCATCAATTTTTAGCAAGTATAACATAAAGAAAAATGATTATATAAATATAATCAGATAAGCATAGCAACTATTCAAAAAAATGCTCCAATGCGTCCTGGATGCTTGAAACCTCAATAACCTCAAGCCCTGCTTCCTCTGCTACATTAATCATACTTGGCCTTGTTTCTGTTGTACATATCTCTGTGCCCCCAAAATCCTCGCAATATTCCTCTGTTTCATACACAATATCTCCGCTCTGCAGAAGCGGAACTATAAAGATGCTGGCGCCTGCGCTCTTTGCCGCCTTTGCCTTCTCCAGTATCTCTGAAACAGGACCTAGTGTTCCGTCATGGTTTATTGTGCCAGTTATCATCACATTGGTTTTTAATGGCTTTCCTTCAATTGCTGCTATTGTTGCTATGGTTAATGCAGCGCCCGCAGATGGCCCGCCGACAACGCTCGCATTTTGCGCAACAACAGAATAAACCAAATCATAATCATTAAGGTTCTTTCCAGTGATATTTCCTGCAACAAGCCTTGCCTGCCTTATGCTGTGCTGCGTATCAGCCCAGAATAATATATTTTCTATATCAACAAGCGTCCTGCCCGTGCCTTTTGTTGCTTCAACGCCCAGCACAGTAACAACGCCGTTTCCATCTTCATCAACAGCCGGCAGGTTCATTGATACCATCGTCGCATTCTCTATTGATATAAACTTGCCAGCTGGCTCTATATACCTGCCAGTGCCTTCTAATTCTGCCATATCTACAATATACTGCAGGGTGATAGAAGCTATTCCCAAAACCATTAATATTAGGATTATTACTGCAATTGCTATCACTATAAACCTAAAGCTTTTCTCATTCTGCGCTGCTTTTTTTATTCCCGCCATCTTCAAAAGATAAAATGAGCCTGCACAGATTTGAACTGTGGACCCTCGCCGGTCTAATAATAAATGGTTATATTCATTAGTATCAGAGCGATGCTCTAACCTGGCTGAGCTACAGGCTCATGAAAATATTTAAAAGAGGCTGGTTTATAAAAGTTACCATGTCAAGAACCCTGCGCTAAAGCACAGGGCGTGCTCGGGTTCTTGAGCATGCTCAAAAATGCCTTTATTTTTTGTTAGTTAAAACAGACAATGTGCACAAAGAGCATTTTTGACATATCAGAAAAACAAGCAAAAACAAAACTTTAAAAACATACTAAACCGCAGATAAAAATGGCGAAAGGATTTTACAGTTATGTCAGGGAAGCCTGGAAAAAGCCAGATGAGAAGCTGCTTAGGGAAAGAATGATTGAGTGGAGAAGTTCTTCAGTTATAACAAGAATTGAAAAACCATTAAGATTAGACAGGGCCCGCAGCTTGGGATACAAGGCAAAAAAGGGCATTGTTATGGTAAGAGTAAGAATTCTGCGCGGTGGAAGGAAAAGAACAAGAATAAACAAGGGAAGAAGGAGCGTAAGGCAGACAGTGCGCAAAACCCTAAAAATGAATTACCAGTGGGTTGCTGAGCAGAGGGCAGCGAGAAAATTCACAAACCTTGAGGTTTTAAACAGCTACAATATAGGCAAGGACGGAAGGCATTATTTTTTCGAGGTTATTCTGGTAAATCCGAATGCTCCTGAGATAAAGTCAGACAAAACATTTACATGGCTTCAGAACCCTGCAAATCGCGGCAGGGTTTTCCGCGGCTTGACAAGCGCAGGCAAAAAATCCCGCGGATTGCGAAGCAAATCGCCAAATCTTAAGGTAAGGCCAAGCCTGAGGGCTTGGAGCAGAAGAGGAAAGTAAAAGTATCACATTGTTCGGGGACAGCTTAAACAAAACGGCTGCGGCGAGTATAGATAACGTCTAATTAACCTTTAATCAATAGCTTTTTCCAGCATAGACATAATAATCTGCTGGTTCTTTGCAGATTATGCATTGTGTTTTTGGCTTTATTTTTTCTTCAGAAATGAATAATGCCTTTGCCCCTTTTGTCTTGAATTTCACCATATCCTCGCACTCCCTTTTTTTGCAAAGAGGGGCAATGCCCACTTTTTTGTTTTCAATAATCTTGATTAGCTTGTCAATAGTTTCTGCTCTTTCTATTTTTTCCTTAAACATCTCCTCGGATTTTTTAAAGAGGCTTTTTTGCATGTCTTCCAGTATCTCAGAGAGCTCTTTTTTCAATTCTTCAGTTTTTATCTCATATTTTTTATTTGTATCTCTTCTAACAACAACAACCTGCTTTTTTGCTATGTCTTTTGGCCCAATCTCAACTCTTGCAGAAATGCCTTTCAGTTCTGAATTATAAAATTTGCTTCCGACAGAATCCTCTTTCAGGTCTATTTCAACCCTAAAGTCACTAAGCTGTTCTCCAATCTCTTTTGCCTTCTTGATTATCTCATTTTTATTCTCATTATTGTATATTGGAATAATGATAATTTGAGTTGGTGCTATTTTTGGCGGAAGAATAAGCCCCTTTGAGTCAGAATGAACTGCAAACATGACTCCCAACATTCTTGTTGAAATTGCAAAGGTGTTCTGCCATGCATAATTTTCTTTTCCGTCCCTGTCTAAAAATTTAATGTCATATGCTTTTGCAAATTTCTGGCCGTCATGATGAAAGCATGGGCCCTCTATTGCCCTGCCGTTAGGCATTATATAGTGAATCTTTTCTGAAAATACAGCTCCGGCAAATTTCTCTTTCTCTGTTTTCTTTCCAACAACCCCATAAAGAGCCATAAAATCCTCGCAAACTTCCCCGTAAACATTTAATATTTCCCCCCTTTCTTTAATTGCATCTTTTTCGCTGGCATAAACAGTATGCCCTTCATTCCATAAAAATTCTCTGGTTCTTAAAAATGGAACAGGGTGGCTAAACTCCCATCTTACCGCATTATTCCATTGGTTCAATTTAAGCGGCAAATCCCTCCAGGACCTTATCCATTTAGAATAAGATGGGTACATGATTGTTTCTGATGTTGGCCTGATAGCCAGCCTCTCGCTTAGCTTTGTGTTTCCTGCTTCTGTGACCCACGCAACCTCTGGAGAAAAACCCTCAACATGCTCTTTTTCCATGCTTAAAAGTTTTTCTGGAATAAGCAAAGGAAAATAACAATTTCTTATTCCTAATTTCTTAAATCTCTTATCACACTCATCAACAATCATCTCCCAGATTGCATATGCTGCGGGCTTAAGGACTATGCAGCCAGAAACATCAGTATAATCTGCTAAATCTGCTTTGAGCATAAGCTGTGAAAACCACTCAGAAAACTCATCCTTTTCTGCTGTAATTCAAGTCTCTTTTTTCTCTTTCGTTTTCCCGCCTTCTTTTGCCTTTTTTTCCTGCCTCTCTTTTTCCATATTTCCTAAAACATAGCATGTTTATTAAATCTTTCGCTGAGAATAGGCAGCATATAATGCCAGAAATTCCCAAGTTTTTTCCATATTCCTTGTCCTCTTTAGCAGCATAATCAAGAAATCTCTTTGCCTCTGTTTTTTCATCTAAAACATGCTCAGAAGCAATCTTCTCAAGTATGCCTATCTCCTTTTTTGAGAAGGCTCTTTTAATTTCATAAAAGCCAGTTTCCCTTTTGTCCTCCAAAAGCTCATTTATAAAATAAGACAATTTTCCGGCAAGGAACACACCTCCCGTCTAAACAAGAACCAGAATTATTAAAGTTTAAACTAGTTTTATACTCTTCAAGGAAAACAATCACGCCCTTTCAGGCCAGCTTGTCTGCTCATAACAATACAATCTCTCATATATTTTTAAATCT
>Ga0209542_10013220_pt1 | contig 14274 bp, 14 predicted proteins | sample RifCSPhighO2_01_FD_184028 | JGI IMG/M metagenome (GOLD analysis project Ga0209542, IMG submission 184028) | Soil microbial communities from Rifle, Colorado - Rifle CSP2_plank highO2_0.1 (SPAdes) (version 2) | ecosystem: Environmental > Terrestrial > Deep subsurface > Rock core/Sediment ...
TTGGATCACAGTCGACTCATTTAATTTCTAGGAGAATTAGAGAACTGGGGGCTTCTGTTTTAATAGTGGAACCGGAAGAAGCTTTGGGAAAAATAAAAGAGTTAAATCCTCAGGGGATAATTTTATCTGGAGGTCCTGCTTCTGTTTATGAAAAAAATTCTCCTAAAATAGAAAAAGAAATTTTTGACATGGGGATTCCAATCTTGGGAATCTGCTATGGTGAACAGCTAATGTCATATCTTTTAGAAGGAAAAGTCAGAGCTGGTAAAATTAAAGAGTATGGCCCAGCAACTGTTGAGCTTAAACAATCACCTTCAGCCTTATTCGCTGGTACAGCTCCAACATTTACAGGATGGATGTCTCACGGTGATGAAGTTATCAGTCCACCAAGAGGATATGCTAGTCTTGCCACTACTTCCACAATTCCTCATGCAGCAATTGGAAACGCAAAAAAAAATATATATGGCATTCAGTTTCATCCTGAGGTTGTTCACACACAATTTGGAACTCAGATACTATCAAACTTCTTAAATATTTCTGGAACCCCTCCTCAGAAAAGAGAGATAGATTCTGTTTTTGTAGAAAGTTTAATTGATGATATTAGGGATTCACTGGGAAAAGAGAAAGCCATCTGTGCACTTTCGGGCGGAGTTGATTCTTCTGTTGCAGCACTTTTAGTTTATAAAGCAATTGGGGAAAATTTAACTTGTTTTTATATAGATTCAGGACTGATGAGAGAAGGGGAGACTGAGGATCTAAGAGAAGCTTTTAAAGAAAATTATGATATGAAAATTGTAGTGATAGATGCTAAAGATGAATTCTTAAAATCTCTTGAAGGAGTTACAGATCCTGAGGAAAAAAGAAAAGCGATTGGTAAAACTTTTATTGATGTTTTTGAGAGGGAAGCAGAAAAAATTAATTCTAAATTTTTGGTCCAAGGGACAATTTATCCTGATGTCATAGAGTCCAAAGGCAGCAAGCATTCCCAGAATATAAAATCCCATCATAATGTGGGAGGACTTCCAGAAGATATGAAATTTACATTAGTTGAGCCTTTAAGGGATTTTTATAAAGATGAGGTTAGAAAAATTGGCAGTATTTTAGGATTACCAGACGCTATTACCAAAAGGCAGCCTTTCCCCGGACCGGGACTGGCAGTCAGAATTATTGGAGAAGTGACAGAGGAGAAGTTAAAGATTTTAAGAAAGGCAGATAAAATTATCAGGGATGAAATAGAAATAGCAGGACTTACTCATGCTTTGTGGCAGGTGTTTGCAGTTTTTACCGGGATTAAAACCACCGGGGTAAGAGGAGACGCCAGAGTTTATGGCGAAACAATTGGGATCAGAGCTTTAGAGGCAGTGGACGCTATGAGTGCAGAATTCGCCAAACTTCCCTGGGAACTTTTACAAAAAATCAGCTCCAGAATTGTGACAGAGATCCCTGAGGTAAACAGAGTAGTTTATGACATAACTACAAAGCCCCCTGCAACCATGGAGTGGGAATAATACCCTATGGTTGATCTGTGAAATAATTCTCAATATAATCTGTTCTCATGACATTAGTGAGAAGAGGTCCTGAAGCCAGAATAGCGTTTTATGCTATTAATCACAACCAATTTAATGTTCAGGGAGCAAATAAGGTCGTTCAAAGATTTGAAGAAGTAATGTTGCCTGCTGGAAATAACTGGTTGTTTCAGGAGAATGCTAGTACAACTCCTTTTGGTGCAATAAAATTTGAAGCAGAGATTAGAAAATATGGTCACGGGGTCAGATCGATTCTTGAATCCTATGCTGATGATACCCAGAAAGGTCCTCTTACTCTTAGTCAGGCTCAAAGTGTTGAAAGGAGAATTCGAAGTTTAGGTTTAAAGAGATCACTCGAGCGGGGATTGATTCCACTAGGAGAAGTAAGACATATTTATTATGGTGTATGCCTTGATGATCTGAAAAGAAAAAAGCCCTTTGAGTTAAAACTGGAAGAGCAGGAAGAAGTTGTTCGAAAAGAGGAGCAGAAGTTAGTAACACAATCGCGTGGGTTTTTAAATCAAAGCGACCAGGCTTTAGGAAATTTAGACATTGATGGGGCGCTGAACTTAGAAGAAAAAGCTAAATCTGTGGGTTATCAATTAGGAGTTATTAGGCATCCAGGGATAATATCGACAACAAAACAGATTGTTTCAAAAGTAGTAGAGCGAGGAAAAGGAGGAACGATATACATGCCTTTCGGGTTTCATCATGAATATGTTATAGATGAAATGAGAGACGATCCAGTACTATCGAGTATGGCTACTTTTATAATTTCAGTCTCTCATGGTGCATCCTGGGATAGAATTTTTAATGAAGCAGGAAGACAAGGCAAAGCCCCTCCATTCTCTGAGGAGTTATTAATTAAGGCATTAAGCAAAAGAGTCCTCATGAGATTTTTACGGATTTCAGCTGGAAGGAGGAAGGTATCTCATATTTTTGCAACAAGATACGAAGATATAAATGATGGATTAATCCAATTACTTACTGATACTGATTCGAATTATCTACGAGATTTTTGGCTAAAAGCAAATGACCCAGAGCATCCACTACGATTAAAAATATATGAACTATTACCACGAACCTAATTTTTTATATATTGATGTCTTTGGGGCCCTGTGGAGACAATAGATATTTTTACTCCTAAGAATTTTTCTACAAAATTTAAGTATTCCCGGCAGTTTTTGGGGAGTTTATTAAAAGATTTTATATCAGTTATGTCTTCATTCCAGCCTTTGAAAGTTTTAAAAATAGGTTTAACTTTTCCCAGTTCTAAATATCCACAAGAAGAATGAGGGATTTTTTTGCCATTTAATTCATAACCTACTGCAACTTTAATTTCTTTAAGTCCAGAAAGAACATCTGTTTTTGTAATGGCTATATTAGTTGCTCCAGTTAAATCCAGGGCAAACTTTACCGCTTCTAAATCTAACCAACCAATTCTTCTTGGCCTGCCTGTTGTTGTTCCATACTCTGCTCCTACTTCTCTAATCCTGTCTGCAACTTCTCCTTCAAATTCTGTCGGAAAAGGACCTTCGCCTACTTTAGAGGTATAGGCTTTAACTACTGCCCAAACATTTTTAATTTTCTGAACCGGGATTCCTGAACCGGTATTTATTTCTCCTGTTATAACATTTGATCCGGTTGCAAAAGGATAGGAACCGAAGTCATTATCTAACATTACTCCATGAGCACCTTCTAAGAGAATAGCCTTTTTTTGTGAGAGAGCTTTTTGAATAATGAATAATGAATCATGAATAAGGGGAAGAATTTTTGTTCTTAGTTTTTTAAACTTTTCTAATTCTGAAGGAATATCAATTTCTCCCTTTGTCATCCCGGACTTGATCCGGGATCCATGAGATTCGTTATTAATTGGATTCCCGCCTTCGCGGGAATGACGGGTAAGTACTTTAATAATCTTATTTTTAATTTCTGCCTGGAATATAAATTTTTCTACAAAAGTTTCCCAGTTTTTTAATTCATAAAGACGGATTCCATTATAAGAAACTTTGTCTGCAAAAGCCGGGCCGATGCCTCTTTTAGTTGTACCCAACTTGTTTTTACCTCTGGCATTTTCATAGGCTTCATCTAAAGCTTTATGGTAGGGGAGAATAATGTGGCATCTATCGGAGATAATTAATTTTTTTTCTAAATCAAAACCCTCCTGCTCTAAAAGTTCTATTTCAGAAGTTAAAACATCCAGGTCTAAAATTGTACCATTAGAAATTATCCCAACTGTTTTTTTGTGTAAAATTCCTGAAGGAATCAGGTGGAAAGCATATTTTTTGCCTTTAACAATTACAGTGTGCCCGGCATTATTCCCTCCATGAAACCGTACGACAAAGTCTGCTTTCTCTGAAAAGATATCAACCAGTTTCCCCTTCCCTTCATCCCCCCACTGTGCACCAAATACAAAAGTTACCATCAGAGGTCAATTTTATTCATTATTTAAAATTTATTCAATAAGTGACTTGTAAAAGGAAACTAAAGTTATAAAATAAGCCCATGGCAGTCGATAGAATGAAAGATAGCCCTACTGTTAGAAGAATTGTTGAAACAATTAGTTCAGTGGGCTCGGATATTAAAAGGCGTTTTAGACCAATGGGGGGTTTATTAGATTATTTAGAAAGCGGTAGATTGCCTGGGAAAGTAGATAGATCACCGCCATTTCCTGACTGGGTAAGTAGTGGTTGTCTTAGAATAGAAGACAGTTATATAAAAGTGGAGGGTGTGTATGTAACAAGGTTTTTGCCAGGTGTGCACTTGGCTTATTTGGATTTTTCTTTAACAGAGAAACCGGAAGTAGTACCTGTTTTAAATGTTGTTCTGAGAAATCATGATCAACCAATTAATCCTGTCGGTGGTGCTGGGTATAGTTTTGGCTTGTGGCCTTTAATTGATGATTTGAGAAAATTTGCATGGGAATTTGCTCCATCAAGAATAGAAGCAATGAATAACAATAGAGTCCAAGACACTTGTGCCGCTGAAGAATGGCTAAAAGAGCATATATAATTATATCATTGCAAAATTTACCCCATAGTGTTAGAATAAAGATCCTGAAATCCCCTAAAGGGACCAGCTACACCGTAGCGGCGCAAGTTCAGGATGACAATTGGTAAGCTTGAGAATAGTTTAAGCTTAGGGTAAGATATTTATGATGGAGAACAAAGTATCAGCTAAATATACAATAGCTACACTTGGTTCCCATTCTGCGCTGCAAATCCTCAAAGGAGCTCATGATGAAGGTTTTAAAACTTTAATTGTTACCACCCACGCTAGAGAAGACTTCTACAAACGTTTTAAATTCATAGATAAAATCCTGATCGTTAAATCCTTTTCTGAATATAAAAATATTGAATCTAAATTAAAAGATGAAAATGTAATTTTAATCCCTCATGGTTCTTTTGTGGCATATCTTGGAGCAGAAAATAATAAAAAAATTGCTATCCCCTATTTTGGTAATAAATCTGTTTTGGACTTTGAGCAGGACAGGATGATGCAAAGGGAATGGTTGGCTAAAGCCGGGATTAATGTCCCAAGGCAGTTTGAAGAGGTAGATGAGGTCCATTACCCGGTGATTGTTAAAACTTATGGAGCAGCTGGTGGTAAAGGATATTTTTATGCCAGGGATAAAGCTGATTTTAAGAAAAAAGTAAAATCTCTTGGAACTGACCAATATGTTATTCAGGAATATATTATTGGGGTGACTTTATATATTCATTATTTTTATTCTCCCCTGACAAAGGAAATTGAAATTTTATCAATGGATAGAAGATATGAGACTAATGTTGATTCATTAGGACGAATTCCTCTTCATGGCCAGCAAGGACTGGATATAGAACCATCATACGTTGTGGTAGGAAATCAGCCTTTAATAATTAGGGAGTCGCTATTACCTGAAGTTTATGCCATGGGGGAAAGAGTTGTCGAAGCTTCCAAAAAATTGATGGGAGAAAGGGGACTTTTTGGTCCTTTTTGTTTAGAGACAGTTATTACCGAAGACCAGCAGATTTATGTCATCGAAATTTCAGGCAGGATTGTAGCAGGGAGTAATCTTTATATAGGTGGTTCGCCATATTCTGATTTAATTTATGATGAACCAATGAGTACAGGACGTAGGATTGCCCGTGAGATTAAGAATGCAATAAAGACTGATCAATTGGATAAAGTATTGGATTACCACTTTGAAGTAGGAATTATGAATCTAGAATAATGCAAAAGGCATAATTCATTATTCATACTTCATGATTCAGAATATGGATATACAACAAATACTTAAAGGATACGACAAAGATAATATAACAATTTCTGTGCTTGGATCTCACAGCGCTTTAGATGTATGTCGTGGTGCGAAGGATTTAGGGTTTAAAACTTTAGTTATTACTCAAAAAGGTCGAGGAACGCCTTATTCGAAATATTACAAAACTACTCTTCGTCATCCTGAACGGAGTCGCTGCTTCGAAGAAGCTAGTCCCCTTGGAGGAGAAGGATCTCAAGATTTAGAATCTACAGATTCCTCGACTTCGCTCGGAATGACAAGTAACGAAATAGGATGTGTGGATGAGGTCTTAGAACTGGATAATTTTAGAGATATTTTAAAAGAAGAAAACCAGGAAAAGTTAAGAAAGAGAAATGCAATTTTTATTCCCCATAGATCTTTTGAAGTTTATATCAATGATTATGATGCTATAGAAAATGAATTTAAAGTTCCGATGTTTGGAAACAGGAAACTTTTAAGAAGTGAAGAAAGAGGGTCTGGTGGAGTTGATCAATATAAAATAATGAATGAAGCTGGAATTAGATATCCTAAGCAATTTAAAGATCCAAAAGATATTAATACAATAGCAATTGTTAAAGTTTTAGAAAAGGATAGAGGATTTGAAAGAGCAAATTTTCTGGTTAAAGACTATGACGAATATATAAAAAAGAAAAACAGAGGATTGAGTAGAGGATCTTTTACAGAAGAGCAATTAGCGAAGGCTGTGATAGAAGAATTTATTTTGGGTGTTCAGGTCAATTTTAACTTCTTTTATGACTCTATAAATAAACGTCTTGAGTTGATTGGTACAGATACAAGAAGACAGACAAATTTTGAAGGATTTCATAAATTATCTTATGAATTTCAAAAAGCTTATGAAGAGATGGAAGAAGCAATAAAATATGAGGAGGCTAGTCATACAGCAGTAACAGTTTTAGAAAGCATGCTAGAAAGAGCTTTTGAGATTGGGGAGAAGTTTGTAGAGGCAACTAAAAAGTTGGGGTTGCCGGTGATTGGGCCTTTTGGGTTACAGAGTATGATTATTCCTGGTCCTCCTAAAAAGGAGATTATTGTTTTTGATGTTTCACCAAGAATGCCAGGGAGTCCTGGGATTTCTGCGACTCCTTATTCAGGATATTTATATGGAGAGTCAATCTCTGCAGGTAAAAGAGTTGCTATCGAAATTAAGCAAGCAATTAGTCAGAATAAACTTGAGGAGGTATTAACTTAGATTTGTGTCATCCTGACACGTAAGTGAAGGATCTCTCATGTATATGAGGTACCTTGAATGAATCAAGAGATTCTTCGCTAAACGCTCAGAATGACAAAAAATATTTATGAATAAAAACGATTTTAGTAATTATTTGTCACCTTTTTCCTGGAGATATGCTTCTCCTGAAATGAGGAAGATTTTTTCTGAGGAGAATAAGTATAAAATCTGGAGAAAAATTTGGGTGGAGATGGCAGGGATTCAGAGGGACAAGGGACTGGTATCAGGGGAGGAGTTTGAAGATTTGGAGAAGAATCAAAATAATATTGATATAGAGAGGATTTTGGAGATTGAGAAGGAGACTCGTCATGATGTTGTGGCAGCGATTAAGGAATTTTCTGAAAAAGCAAAAGTTGGGGGAAGAAAGATTCATTTGGGGGCGACCTCGATGGATATAGTTGATAACGCAGATTCTATTAGGGCTAAAGAAGCTTTGGAAATTATTGAGAAAAAACTGGTTGAACTGTTAAGGGCTTTTAAGGAGAAAATTGAAAAGTACAAAGAGTTTGCTTGTATTGGTTATACTCATTTACAACCTGCAGAACCTACAACTTTAGGATATAGATTCTCCATGTATGCTCAGGATTTAGTTTGGGATTTAAAGTTATTAAGAATATTAAAAGAGAAACTGAGAAGTAAAGGATTTAAAGGAGCAGTTGGTACAGGGGCTAGTTATGCAAAACTTTTTGGTGAAGAAGGTGCGTTAGAGTTTGAAAGTAAGTTAATGGAAAAGTTGGGAATTGATGCTGTAACTATTGCAGTTCAAACAACCCCTAGAAAAATGGACTTTTTTATCTCTTCGGTTTTATCTTCTATTGCCCAGTCTTTATATAAATTCGCTTTTGATTTAAGAGTTTTACAATCTCCAAACTTTGGAGAACTGGCAGAACCTTTTTCTAAAAACCAGGTGGGTTCATCAGCTATGCCTCACAAAAGAAATCCTGTTAAATCAGAACAGATTTGTTCACTAGCCAGATTAGTTTTATCTTTATCAAATGTTTCATCTGAAAACGCTTCACTGACACTTTTGGAAAGAACTTTAGATGACAGTGCGAACAGGAGAATTTATATGCCGGAGATGTTTTTATCTGTTGAGGAGATGCTTGGATCTGCTGTGAAAATTGTTTCAGAGCTCGCTGTTAATGAAGCCAGGATTCAGGAGAATTTAGAAAGGTATGCTCCTTTTGCTTTAACTGAGGAAATTATTATAGAAAGTGTGAAAAAAGGTGCAGACAGGCAAGAAATGCATGAAATCTTGAGAAATATTTCCATGGAAGCCTGGAGTTTAGTTTCAGTTGGTGAGGAAAATCCGATGATCGAGCTTTTAGGAAAAAGTGAAGAGGTTTTAAAATATATTGAGAAAGAAGAAATAAAAAATATGTTATCACCAGAAAAACATTTAGGAACAGCAGCTATTAGAACAAAGAAATTACTTCAAGAGATTAAAGATAGTGTTTAGTGTCATCCTGAACTTGATTCAGGATCTTCCAAATTAATGTTGTATCTCAACCTTGGAAGATTCCGAAATTAATTCGGAATGACAGATATATGATTAAAGCCATAATTTGGGATATGGATGGGGTATTAATAGATTCAGAGCAACTTCATTCAGAAACTGAGTCAGAAACTGCTAAGCATTTTGGTGTAGATATTTCTCCGCAAGAGGTAATAAAAAGATACTCAGGGGTTCATTTAAAACAGGAGTTTGAAGATTTGTTTAGGAGACATGATGTAAATGTAAGTTATGAACAAGTACGTCAGGTAAGAGATAAAATACTTTTAGAAAAGATTGAGAAAGGGATGGAAGGTATTCCATTTGTTCAAGATGTTCTAGAGAGTCTCCAAAAGGATTATAAATTAGCGATTGCTTCTAATGGCGAAAGACTTATTTGGCAGGACTATTTATCTAGGAATAATCTTTTAAAATATTTTGATATTGTAATATTTGGAGAAGATGTTATAAATCCCAAACCAAATCCGGAATCTTTCCTAAAAGTAGCTGATAGCTTAAATGTTAATCCCTCAGAGGCAGTTGTAGTTGAGGATTCAGAGTCAGGTTTTAAAGCAGCTAAGGAGGCTGGGATGAAACTAGTTGCGAGAAAAGCAAAACATAATAAAGATAAGGACTTTTCATTAGCAGATTATATAGTCGAAGATTTAAGAGAAATTCCTAAAATCGTAGAACGGATTAACTATGGCTCTTGAAAAAAGTTCGAAGATTGTGCAAACTATGGTAGTAATATGAATAAACAAACTTTAGTAGCGATACTCATGGGATCCGATTCGGATTTAGGTGTTGTTTCTGAAACCTGTCAAACATTAGAAGAGTTTGGTGTGTCTTTTGAGGTAAAAGTTTTATCTGCACACAGATCACCCGGTTTGGTTCATGAATATGTAACTTCTTTAAAAGATCAGGGGATAAAAGTTATTATTGCCGCAGCCGGTGGTGCAGCACACCTGGCTGGAGTTTGTGCTTCATTAAGCGTTTTACCAGTAATAGGAATCCCGGTTCAGGCTAAAACTTTAGATGGACTGGATTCGCTTTTATCAACGGTCCAAATGCCTCCCGGAGTCCCTGTTGCTACAGTCGGTATAAATGCTTCCAAAAATGCTGCACTTTTAGCTCTACAAATTTTGGCTACTTCGGATGAAGAGTTATCGGGAAAACTGGAAGAGTATAAAAAAAAACTTGAAAAATCAATTTTGGAAAAAACCGAAAAGCTCAAAAAATTAGGCTATCAACAATATCTGGAGGAAAAGGGTAAGTAACGCAAAGTGTCATCCTGAGGTTTTGCCGAAGGATCTCTGATGAATATCAGTTGCATAATGCATCTCAAACTAGTTAAGAGATCCTTCACTCCGTTCAGGATGACAATTGTACGAATATGGTTTCAAGAGACAATATCATTAGATCAATCCCTAATTTGCTAAAAAGCACAGATTTTGATTTTGGAGAAAAATTTATTGGCAAAGTCAGGGATACTTATATTCTTCCTGACAAAAGAATTATTATTACAACTGACAGGCAGTCTGCTTTTGATGTGATTTTGGGAGAGATTCCTTTTAAAGGGGCAGTTTTAAATCAGTTGGCTGCTTTCTGGTTTAACCAGACTAAAGATATTGTCGAGAATCATTTAATTGCAGTTCCTGACCCGAATGTTTCTATAGTTAAAAATTGTGTAGGCATTCCTATTGAAATGATTATCAGAGGTTATATTTCCGGAGTAACAAATACTTCTATTTGGGGTAGCTATCAAAAAGGGGAAAGGGTAATTTATGGAATTAAATTTCCCGAGGGTTTAAAGAAAAATCAAAAACTTCCTGAGCCGGTAATTACACCAACTACCCATGGAGATCCGACGGGCAAAGGGGGACATGATGAAAGGCTTACCAGGGATGAAATTCTAAGTTCTGATTTAGTGGACAAGGAAATTTACTTCCAGATGGAGAAAGCGGCAATTGAACTTTTCAAAAAAGGTTCAGAAGTAGCTTTAAAACAGGGGTTGATACTGGTTGATACCAAGTATGAGTTTGGACTGGTAGACGGAAAATTAACTTTAATGGATGAAATTCATACTCCTGATTCTTCCAGATTCTGGAAAGCAGACACTTATGAAGAAAGAATTAAAAAGCAGGAAGAACCCGAGAATTTTGATAAAGAGTTTTTAAGGCTTTGGTATGCAGAGAAAGGTTATAAGGGAGACGGTGAGCCCCCTAAAATGAGCGAAGAGTTAATTGTGGCTTTGTCAGAGAGGTATATTGCAGTTTATGAAAAATTAACAGGGAAAACTTTTGAAGAATTTGAGTACCCAATTCAGGAGAGAATCAAGCAGAATATACTGAAATATCTAAAAGAGTGATTGTTCGATTTGCTAATCTTAAAGATAAGGAATCAGTTCTAAAACTTCTTGACGAGCTTTCAGACTATGGAAATTTTCTCCAAGGTATTATAAAAAAATCCCAAAAAGCCCAAAAAAAAGGTGGACCGATATACGAAGCCTTAATTAATAGAGATGATATAAAAATTTTTGTAGCAGAAGAAAAAAGCGAAGTAGTCGCTTTAGCTACTTTTTATTTTATTCCCAGTATTAGAAGAGGATTCAATAGGGGACTGATTGAAGATTTTATTGTTACTGGAAGAATGAGAGGGAAAGGTATCGGAGGAAAATTATTATCTGGAGTTAAACAATTTTGCAAAACCAACAGAATCAAGAATTTCAAATTAAGTAGCGGACTGGAGTTGATGGATGCCCACAGGTTTTATGAAAAAAACGGCGGGATTTTTGCAGGAAAATTATTTAGATTTGATCTTTGATTTTCCTCTTTCTTTCGATTAAAAATTTCTGAATTGCTAAAACTGCCCAAAAAGAAGCTACTATAAAAAGTCCCAGGGATGCTCCATATAAATTTAAGGTAAAGTTTACATAACTAATTACATAAAGCATAAAAGAAGTAGAAGCGCTTGTTAAAAGAGCTGGTTTATCTTTGGAAAAAATTGATGGTAAAAGTGAAACTGCAAAAAAAAGTTGTGCACCTGTTAAAACCATGTCCTGCCAAATCATAAGTTTTCACTAAACCACTTTCTTAAAATCTCAATATATTCTTTTTGCTGTTTTTCTGAATCTAGAGAATGTTTAGCATTTTTGATTATGACATACTCAAAGTTATTTTTTCCTTTCAAATATTTAAGATAATTCTCTATTGTAGAGTGGGGAATTATCTCATCTTTCTCGGATTCAACCAATAAAATTTCACCCGGGAAATTTCTGATTCCTTTTAGTGCTAAACTATTTTGGTCTGTTAGATCTGATGAAGTAAAAGCTTTTTTATCTTCTTGAATTAATTTAAAAGTTGAAACATCCATTTTTTCATCAAAATATAATGCAGGAACTCTGAGCACTAACCATTTTAACTTGAGAGAGTTTGTAGTAACTGAAGACAAATAGCCAGTATAACTTGAACCAATCAGTCCAATCCTGTCTGAGTCTACGTCCTTAAGTTCTGATAAATATTTATAAGCTGCTTTTATATCTTGTAAATGATCTTCTCGGGAAAATTCTTCTAATGATCCTTCAGAATTACCGTCACCTCTTAAATCTAAAGTTAAACAAATGAATCCTAATTCAGTTAGTTCTTTAGCTCTTAGAATATTTCCTTGCTGATTACTGCTCCAACCATGAAGAAAAATTAAAGCGGGATTTTTCTCTTTTAACTTTCGAGGTTTTAAAAGAGTACAGCTAATATACTGATTTTTGTTGACTTTAATTCTCATTTTATTACTCTTATTACACCTCGGAGGTGTAACTAATTTTGTGACAATAAAACGCTATAGCGACTTATTGTCACATTTTTAACTTTTAGAAATACTCAATAAATTAAACTTCTTTGTACATTTTAATATCGTCAACATATTCTTCGCGATGTAAAACTCCTTTTGGAAGACGCCCATACTCTTTAAAACCAAATTCTTCATATAATTTTTTAGCAATTGGATTATTAGAGAATACTCCTAGAACGAGAATTTTTAATTGGGGTAGATTTGTTTTAGCTTCTGCTACTACTTTCTCAATAAGTATTTTACCAATACCCTGATTTCTAAAATCTTTGGCAATTGATATCCCAAAAACTCCCACATGTTTTCCTATTGTAACTGTGCTCATATTAACACCAGATACCCCTGAGATTTTTCCATTAATTTCCACAACGAGGTGAATAACATTATGATTTTTAATACCTTCAAGTTGTTTATCAAGCCATTCACTTTCCTGGTTAAGAGTTAGCTGCTCGCCCTGACAGGAAACAAAAGTTTGCTCACTGGAGATTTCATTAATATATCTTAAAAGTTCTGGTAAATCTTTCTTTTCCGGATAACGGATTAAAAAAGGAATCCCATCTTCTGATTTTCCTATATAAACAACTTTGCTCATCTGACTCCTAAGGATGCTGCTTTAAAAGTAAGATTTAGAGGTTTAATTACAACTTGTTTTTCTCCTTCTTTAACAGTCCCGGCTAAAATTGCTTTAAAACCTGCATTAGTTATTATCTCAGCTGCCCTTTCTGATTCTTCCTCCGGTAAAATTACAGCAAATCCGGCACCCATGTTAAATGTGCCATACATATCTTCATCTGACATTCCTGATTCTTGTTGAATAAACTGAAATAACTCATCAACTTCCGGGAGATTCTCAATTGTATAGGTAAATTCTTCTCTGGCTCTCATTATTTTTCTAAATCCATGACCTGTGATGTTTGACAAATAATGAATATTTACTCCTTCATCAAAAAGTGAAGTTATAGCTTTAGCATAAATATGAGTGGGTCTTAAAACACTCTCTCCTAATGTTTTTCCTGAAGGTAGTTTTGTTTGATATCTATCAGGAAGTGAATCAACAATTTTTCTAACTAAACTTATCCCATTAGAGTGGATGCCGTTACTTTCAATAAAAATTATTGCATCCCCTGATTTAATTTTATCCCCCAGTGTAAGTCTGTCTTTGGGGTTTATAATTCCTACAGCTGATCCTGCCAGGTCAATAGCATTTTCCTGGACTATACCTGAAAGTGAAGGTGTTTCTCCGCCACCCCAAACAGCCCCGGAAAGTGTACAAGCTTCAGCAAATCCTTTGATTAAAGCTTCTCCTTTAGTTTCCTTAAGTAACCAGTCAGAATTTCCCAATCCAAAATAAGCATTAACTACCAGGGGCTTTGCGCCTACAACTATTAAATCATTAACAATCATAGCCACAGTGTCTTGAGCAATTTCTGAGAAAAAAGATCTATCTGTAGTTTTTAGGACTTCTTCAGCTATGGTGCTTTTAGTTCCAAGACTTTCAATAACTAAAGCCTTATATGAATCTCTCTCATCCCAAACAAAAGCTGTTTCACCCCTGCTTTGATCAAGAACTTTAAAACCTGAGTCTTCTATATTTTTAGAAGTTTCCAGAGCCTGAGATTGAGCCAGTCTTTTAATCTTATCGAGATTTTCATAGTTAACACCAGATAAAGAGTATGAAATAGGATCTTTTGGCATATTAGTATTCTACAGCAAAGCTAAATGAAAATATATAAATCTATATGCAGCGTCTCTGTGTAGATTTTAAATCTGCGGAAGTTTATAATCGTCTAATGAATCTCTCCCACACAGAACAGGAAATGCTGGAGACAGAAAAAGTCTGTTTGAATTTTGATTTTAGTATCACTGCTGATATTGCCAAAAAAAT
>Ga0209542_10013221_pt1 | contig 14273 bp, 16 predicted proteins | sample RifCSPhighO2_01_FD_184028 | JGI IMG/M metagenome (GOLD analysis project Ga0209542, IMG submission 184028) | Soil microbial communities from Rifle, Colorado - Rifle CSP2_plank highO2_0.1 (SPAdes) (version 2) | ecosystem: Environmental > Terrestrial > Deep subsurface > Rock core/Sediment ...
AACCCCGTCCACTTCCCTCATCGAGACGCAAACTTCTTCTGGAGTAAGCCCGGAAGACCGGGGGCTTGTGGATACGTTGCTCCAGCTTCGCGCCGTATCTCTCAGCGGTACGATCTTTTCTGACCCGGCATTCATGAGTTTACGTGACTTCGGCAAGCAAGTAATTCCAGAGCCGGTCGGGCGCCCCAATCCGTTCGCCCCCGTATCTACACGTCCGACAACGACCAAAGAAACCTTGCAGAGCACGCAGCTATTCTCGCCGAAACGCCCTTGAGGCCAAGAGCTATATGCCCGCACACACGAAATGGCATAGCAATTGTCGAAACATGTCATACACCTTTAACACCAGTCTTCATTCCCCGTATGTTTTCTACATGCGGCATATGGCATTGCAGAGACAATGCCATTTCGTGTGACCGGGTATGCCTCCTCCAAGTACAAATACGGCGGTACTAGCGCCTGGAGGCGAGATCAGCGCCCCGTCACGCTCTTTGGGTGACAGCAAAGTTCCATACGACGTCCTCAAATACATTCCGGAGGAGTCCGCCACACATTACCAGCTTGCCCCTCTTGCGGTTAAGGATGGAGTACTGGAGATCGGAATGGTAGACCCGGACGATATTCGCGGTCTCGACGCCTTGAATTTCATTGCGCGCAACACAGGCATGCCGTTCAAGGTGTTCAAGATCTCCAAGGACGACTTTGAGCGCATACTGAAAATGTACCGCGGGCTCGGCGGGGAAGTCGATCGCGCGGTGACCGATCTTCAGGTAGAGACAGCTCAGCGGAGTGTCGCCGCCGAGAAAGAATCCGCCCCGCTCGATCTGGACGATCTTTCTCTCATACAGAAAGACGGGACCGAGTTGGCCAAGAACATACAGGAGGACGCTCCGACGATAAAGATCGTCTCTACGATATTGCGCTATGCGATCGACGGCAAAGCTTCCGACATCCACATTGAGCCGCAAACGTCGGGCGTGCGCGTGCGCTATCGCGTCGACGGTGATCTTCACACAAGCGTCATTCTGCCTCAAAATACTCACCGCGCACTGGTGGCCCGAGTAAAGGTTCTGGCGTCGATTCGCCTCGATGAGCAAAGAAAACCACAGGACGGACGCTTTTCCGCTACCATCGACGGACGTCCGATCGACTTCCGTGTTTCGACGTTCCCCTCATACAACGGAGAGAAGATAGTCATCCGTATCCTCGATCGAAACCTGGGCTTCATTCCGCTCGATAAGATCGGACTTTCCGAAAGGAATCTCGACTTGATGCGAAAAGGCATACAGCGCCCCCATGGCCTGATCCTCATATCAGGCCCGACCGGCAGCGGTAAATCGACGACACTGTATTCAATGCTTGCGGAAATGGATCGCGAGCACAGGAACGTTCTTTCTCTTGAAGACCCGATAGAATATTACGTTGAGGGTGTGACCCAATCACAAGTACGCCCCGAGATCGGCTACAGTTTTGCGAACGGTCTTCGCACGACGCTCCGGCAGGACCCCGACATCATCATGGTGGGTGAGATCCGCGATGCGGAAACGGCCAAGCTCGCGATACAGGCGGCGCTTACCGGACACTTGGTGCTTTCTACGATCCATACCAACGACGCCGTCGGCACCATCCCGCGTCTTATCGACATGGGTGTTGAGCCGTATCTGATACCTCCTGTTCTGATCGCGTCTATCGCCCAGCGCTTGGTGCGCACGTTCTCGGAGGGAGGAGGCGAAGAAGTCGAGCTATCCCCGAGTGTTCGAAAAGCGATCGAAACCCAGCAAGCCTCTCTTCCGCAGAAGTATCGCTTTAAGGTTCCCGACAAAGTATGGGAGCCAAAGCGCACACCGACTTCTCCGACGGGTTTACGAGGTCGTATGGCGGTCTTTGAAGTGCTGGAAATGACGGGGCGATTGGAAAAGGTCATTCTTGAGGGCCACGTAGAGTCGCACTTGTGGAAGGCGGCGCGCGACGAAGGAATGCTCACTATGCAGGAGGATGCTATGATGAAAGCGTTTGCAAAATTAGTTCCATTCTCCGAAGTCAATACGCTCTCAAGCATGCTGCTTTCCGGTGAGGCAGAAGTGAAGGAGGCGGCAAAGGATAGCGTAGAGAAGGAAGTTACCGATAAAGAAGAATCCGTATGACCGAAGCGACGAAAGGGAACATACTCCTGGTGGACGACGACAAGTTCCTTGTCGACATGTACAGCATGAAATTCACGGCAGGAAATTTCCAGGTGCAGGCGTGTCTTTCGGTTACGGACGCGCTGGAAGCCCTGAAAGGAGGCTTCCATGCGGACGCGATCGTTTTTGATCTCCTGATGCCTGAACAGGATGGTTTTTCACTGCTGCAGACCATATCGAAAGAAGGCCTTGCAAAGGGTGCGGCGCTCATCGCGCTCACGAACCAGAGCGACGATTCAGAAAAAGTAAAGGCCGAGGGTCTTGGGGCGGATCGATACATCGTGAAAGCGAGCATGATCCCATCGGAGGTCGTCAGTGTCGTCGGGGAGGAGATAGCCAAGAAAAGTAAGACCCCTGCTGCTTAAAAATGCGTTACAATGTAATTTCCTATGGAATACGGCCCGACATTTAAAAAATATATCAACGTCCTCGTGCACGAGGGCGGGAGCGATCTGCATTTGTCTGCCGGCGCGCATCCGACCATCCGGACTTCCGGTGAGCTTTCTCCGATGCTCAAAGAACCGGTCTTGATGCCCGAGGACACGCTCGGCTTTCTGAAACTCCTCCTCACTCCGGAGCAGGAAAAACGCTTTCTCGCGGAGCAGGAAGTCGATTTCGCGTACGAGAGCGAGGAAAAAATACGTTTTCGCGGCAATGCGTTCTTCCAACGCGGTTCGGTCGGGATAGCGCTGCGACTGATCCCTCGGACCATTCGTTCGATACAAGAGTTGAACCTTCCGGACGTGTTGACGACGTTCGCGCGCAAGTCGCAGGGTTTCTTTCTGGTCGTCGGTCCGGTCGGTCAGGGGAAGACCACGACCCTCGCGGCCCTGATCGGCCTCATCAATACCGAGCGCATGGAGCACATCGTCACGATCGAAGATCCGATCGAGTATATTTTTGAACCGAAACAATCATTGATAGACCAGCGCGAGGTCAGGATCGATACAAAAGACTTCGAAACAGCGCTTCAGTCCGCGTTCCGGCAGGACATAGATGTTCTTTTGGTAGGTGAGATGCGTGGCCCCGAGACTATGTCTGCCGCTGTGACCGCCGCGGAGACCGGTCACCTCGTACTGTCGACCATGCATACCAACGACGCCGCGCAAACGGTAGATCGCATCATCGATACATTCCCGGGCTCACAACAAGACCAGATCAGGCTCCAGCTTGCTTCATCTCTCGCCGGCATATTCTCCCAGAGGCTGGTCCCGCGCATATCCGGCGGCCTTATTCCCGCATGCGAACTCCTCATCAACAACAAAGCGATAGCAAACCTCATTCGCGAGAAGCGAACGCATGAGATTCCGACCGTCATCGAAACCGGCTCAAGCGACGGAATGATCGACATGAACCGTTCGCTCGCCGAACTGGTCGCGCGCGGTGAGATAACCGTCGAGAGCGCCTATCAATATTCTCTCAATCCGAACCTGCTGCAAAAACTTCTCTAAACGATGGCAATTTTCTCTTACAAGGCGGTGGATGCGGAAGGTGCCGAGCGAGCTGGCACCATAGATGCGGTCAACATCGACATTGCGATCGCCGCGATACAGCGGCGCGGCCTTATCATTTCTTCGATACAGCCGGAACAGCAAAAGATCTCGCCCTTGAGCCGCATCAGCTTCTTTGATCGGGTGACGAATGCGGACATCGTGATGGTCAGTCGTCAGATCACGACGCTCTTTGAAGCGCAAGTGTCGGCACTGCACGCGTTTCGTTTGCTCGCTTCCGAAGCACGCACGCCGAAGCTTGCCGAGAAACTTACGGCAGTCTCGAACGATATCCAAAGCGGCTCCAGCATATCCGCCGCCCTCTCGAGGCATCCAGATGTATTTTCCCTCTTTTACATCAATATGGTAAAGGCGGGAGAAGAGACCGGCAAGCTCGACGAGACATTCTCCTTTCTCGCAGACTACCTGGACAGGAACTATGAGATCACGCAAAAGGCACGGAACGCCCTCATCTACCCTGCGTTCATCATGATGACATTCGTCGTCGTTATGGGACTCATGATGACGTTGGTCATACCGAACCTCGCATCGATGCTGTCCGAAGTCGGACAAGATATTCCGATATACACCAGGGTCGTCATAGGAATAAGCAACTTTCTCGTTCGGTATATACTCCTTGTCCTTATTCTCGTTGTGGCCGCAGGTATATTCATGTACCGCTTCAGCCGCACGGAGGGTGGGGAGGAGATGCTTTCACGCGCCCGCATGCAGGTACCCGCGATCGGCTCGATCTACAAGAAACTGTTCCTTTCACGCATTACGGACAACCTATCTACAATGCTGAAAAGTGGCGTACAGGTTTTGCGCGGCCTCGAAATTACCGGGAGCGTCGTGGGAGACGCCGTTTATAAAAAAGTATTGACCGCGGCTGCGACTGATGTAAAAGGCGGCCTTCCCGTTTCCGAAGCGTTCAGAAAGCATCCGGAGATCCCGGGGATCATCGTCGCGATGCTCAAGATCGGAGAAGAGACAGGTAACATGGGCCACATCCTTGAAACGATGTCACGCTTTTATCGTCGTGAAGTCAATATAGCCGTTGATACGCTCGTCGGACTCATAGAGCCTTTCATGATAGTCATGCTCGCTGTCGGCGTAGCCGCTTTGCTCGCTTCCGTCCTCCTGCCTATCTACAACATCGCCGCTGGATTCTAGGCACTTTTTCGGCGCGGCTATCCACAGCTTGCATTTCGTCCGTGTGCCTAGGAGCTATAATACGGTCATGAAAAGCATATGGGGCTCTACCCTGATTAGCACAGGTAAATCCGCACGCGGATTTACCTTGATCGAATTACTAGTGGTTATCGCAATTATCGGTATTCTTTCTTCGGTCGTTCTAGCCTCCCTGAACAGCGCCAGGAAGAAAGGTCGTGACGCACGCCGCATTGCCGACCTTAAGCAGCTTCAGCTCGCGCTCGAACTTTACTACGATGCGAATCCGTCGACCGGCTATCCTGCCGCGCTCTCGGCGGCCAACCTTGTGACCCCCGGCTATATATCGGTCATCCCGTCGGATCCGAGCGGCGGCACTGCCGCCTATGGATATGTGCAGACTGGAACTGGGTCTGGCTATTACCTCGGCGCGACCTTGGAGACAGCGGGCCAGACGAATGTTCTCTCGAACGACAACGATACTGCCCAAGCGGTCACCATCAACGGCGCTGCAACGAACTGCAATGCGTTAGCTGGCACCGCAACGGAGGTAGTCTACTGCGTCGCTCCGTAGTTAGGTTTCTTAGAAAAGCATACAAAACGCCCCTTTGGGGCGTTTTGTGTGCCATATACTCGCTCCGCTAGGCTATACTCACTCCGCTCGTTTAGCCGTCGCTCACTCGGAAACGCTCACACGAAGTGTGATCGTTTCGCTCGCTCCGCTAGGCTATAATTCGAGAATGTTCACTGCGGTCGTCTTCGGGGCTTTCGGCCTCATCGTCGGAAGTTTTCTCAACGTGCTGATAATACGATGGGGAACACGGTCTCTTGCCGGACGGAGCGCGTGTATGTCGTGCGGGCGAACTATTCCCTGGCATGACCTCGTTCCGGTACTTTCGTGGATACTACTCGGCGGCAAGTGCCGTTTGTGCGGTTCGCCTATATCGCTGCAATATATTCTTGTCGAAGCCGGGACCGGTCTTCTGTTTTTCATCATCGGTCTTGCCCCATTACCCCTCTATGCGCATCTCTTTGCTCTTCCGATAGCCGCCATACTTCTTGCGATCGCGGTGTACGATCTCAAACATACCCTCATTCCGGATGCCTGGGTGTATGTCTTTGCCGCATTTTCTCTCGTCGTCTCGCTCACCGCAGCGTCATCGGATATGTTGTATGGTGTACTTACTATCCTTCTTGCGGGCCCGGTGGTGGCCGCGCCCCTGTTCGCATTTTGGTTTTTCTCTAAAGGTGCATGGATGGGATTTGGCGACGTAAAGTTGGCGCTCGGAATGGGCTGGCTTTTAGGAGCGGGCGACGGCATGTTCGCATTATTTTTTGCGTTCATGCTCGGGGCGCTCGTCAGCGTCCCGCTCTTATTTTTTTCGTCCCCCGTATGGGTCAGGATACAAAGAGCGATTACCCCCAACAGGTCATCGCAGCGGTTCATGTTCGGGTTTACAATGAAGAGCGAGATACCGTTCGGGCCGTTCTTGGTCGCGGCAACACTTATCGTATGGATTTCAAGTATGCATGGTTTCGCACCGATAGATCTGATCGTATGAAAGGCTTCACGCTGATCGAACTCCTAGTAGTGACAGCGATCCTCATCATCATCACCGGTGTCGTCCTCGTTAACAACGGACGTTTCGGCGGCGTCATTCTTCTTGAGAACCTCGCGTACGACATCGCATTGTCCATTCGTGAGGCGCAAGTCTTTGGCATATCGGTCCGCCAATTCGGCACCGGGAACTTTGGGGTCGGGTATGGAATGCATTTTTTGACCAGTAGCCCGACAACGTATGTTCTATTTGCAGACGCTATCGAATCGAACGGTCTGTATGACGGTTGTCCCACAGAGGCTTCCTGCGAACTCGTAGAGTCGACCGATATACAACGCGGCTACTTTATCGCAGGACTATGCGTGCCGGCGGGGGCGAATGCGGATTCCTGCACCCGCGTCTCAAGGGCAGACATCCTCTTCAAACGACCCGAACCGGATGCGTGTATCAGCAGAGAGGGTGCTTCTGCGATAACCGGCAAGTATGCGTGTACGGGAGCACAGGAGTCCGTCCGTATTATTTTGGAATCTCCACGCGGTGACAGAATGAGCGTCGTTGTCGAAGCGACGGGCCAGATATCGACCGGTCGATGATATGCAAAGTCAGAAAGGATTCACATTGATCGAGATGATCGTCGCGGTGGCGCTTTTTTCGGTCGTCATGCTCGTTTCTGTCGGCGCGCTCCTTTCTCTCGTGGGCGCCAATCGCAAAGCGCAAGCATTGCAATCGGTCATGAACAACTTGAACATTACACTGGACGGCATGGTCCGTTCTATCAGAATGGGTTCGGAATACCACTGCGGGACAGGAGTGATCTCTGCGCCGCAAAACTGCGAAGGCGACACTCGGTTAGCATTCAAACCATTCTGCGAGGAGAATTGCGACAACCTGGATCGATGGATATATGCATTCGACGCCGATGGTTCATATTGCGGGATCGGCCGTCTTTGCAAATCCGAGAACGCCGGCGCCAATTACTATGCAATTACTGCTCCGGAGGTGACGATAAACAGCATGAAATTTTACGTCATTGGCACAACTCGCGGCGATACCGTTCAGCCCAAGGTGGTCATTGAGGTGAAGGGTACTGCGGGGGCAAAGGTGGTGAAGACAACCACATCGTTCAGCATCCAGGCAACGGCCGTACAAAGAATTTTAGATCTATGAAATCAACACGCGGGTTCACGCTCATCGAGACGCTGGTCGCCGTATCACTTCTTTCGGTCGCGATAGTTGCTCCGATGTCGCTTACCACGAAGAGTCTTGCCGCCGCCTATTACGCACGAGACCAGATAGTCGCTTTTCATCTCGCGCAGGAAGCTGTAGAGACCATCCGTCATTTTAGGGACAACAACATTCTCATGACGGCCCTGGGTACGCCGACGGATATCCTCGCTGGTATACCTTTGGGAGTGCCGTTCACCGTGAACACGCTGGACGATTCTATAAACAGTACTGCGTGCAATAGCGGTACGTGTCCGCCGCTGCAACTCGACCCGACACAGACCTTTTATGGATACGGTAACGGATGGACGGATACGCGATTTACGCGCAAGGTCGAGGTTGGAACAGTTGCCGACAACGCGGGCGTTCCTCAAGAAATACGCGTGACGGTGACCGTATCGTGGCGAACAGGTTCCTTTCAGACGCGCTCGTTCTCCATTCGACAAAATCTCTATCGATGGGTCAACGACGCAACTTAATATGGATATGAACTTTTCACATGGTAATGATCGTTCTCAAAAGGGGTTCACTCTCTTGCTTGCTGCGCTCATCGCCTCGATCGTTCTCTCGCTCGGGACCTCCATCTTTCAGCTCGCACAAAAAGAGCTCACGCTCTCGTCGATCGGCCGCGACTCACAGTTCGCATTCTATGCGGCAGACACCGGCGCCGAGTGCGCTCTCTATTGGGATGTGCGATATCAAAGTTTCCCGACATCGACCCCCAGAACTGCGGACATAAGCTGCGACGATCAGAACAAAACGACTACGGTCACGACCGTCGGGAGTGACATCGTCTCATCATTCCAATTCGCGCCAAATGGATATTGCGTCAATGTGTCTGTCAGCAAAGCGATGGATGCCGGCACCGGGGCTGTTGCGACAACGGTCCATGCCGACGGCTTCAGCACGAATTGCGAAGCGGTAGCGACCTCGCCGCGCGCCCTACAACGCTCCGTAGAACTTAAATACTAGAAGCTGCCCGCCCGACCGAATGACATCGGTCGTTCGGGCGGGTAGACTGTTGCAATGATCCCGCAGCAGGTCCGCGCACGATATAAGGATCTCAAAGACACGATAAATCGATATCGCGTTCTGTATCATGTGTACGATAAGGAGGAGATCTCACAACAGGCACTCGACTCGCTCAAGCACGAACTCTCAAAACTCGAGGAGCAATATCCGGAGATAATAACGCCTGATTCACCCTCGCAGCGCGTAGCCGGGAAGCCCCTGCCGGGCTTCCGGAAGGTGCGACACAAGGTGGCGCAGTGGTCGTTCAACGATGCGTTCTCTCCCGAGGAAATACGAGAGTTCGACGCACGCGTAAAGAAAGTCCTCAAAAGCGCGGGGGTCTCGGGATCACCTACGTACGTATGCGAACTTAAAATTGACGGCCTGAAGATCGTGCTAACTTACGAAAAAGGTTTATTGGTCACTGCGGCGACGCGGGGTGACGGAACGGTCGGCGAAGACGTAACGCACAACATACGAACCATCGAGTCGGTCCCGCTCGCGCTTGCGCGTCCGGTGGACATCATCGTCGAGGGCGAGGTGTGGATGAGTACGAAAAATCTGGAAGAACTGAATCGGCGGCGGAAGAAAGAAGGAGAACCGCCCTTCGCGAATCCACGGAACGCGGCCGCCGGCTCTATTCGCCAGCTTGATCCGAAAGTCGCCGCTTCGCGCAAGCTCGACGTTTTCATCTATGACGTGGCTCAAACCAGCGAAAAATTCCCCAAAACGCAGTCGGAGGAGCTCGAATACCTACGCGAACTTGGCTTTAAGATAAATCCGCACCACGCCCAAGCGGAAACAATAGAAGACGCGATACATTTTTGGGAGAAGTGGAAAGGGAAAGGACGTCACCAGGAGTACTGGCTGGACGGCGTCGTGGTGAAAGTGAACGAGAAGAAGTATGAAGAAATACTCGGCTACACCGGAAAGGCACCGCGGTTCGCGATAGCGTTCAAATTCCCGGCGGAACAGGTAACGACGATAGTGGAAGATATCGTGCTCCAAGTGGGGCGGACAGGCGTCCTTACCCCCGTTGCGCATTTAAAGCCGGTTGCCGTCGCGGGCACCATTGTGAGTCGCGCGACTTTACACAACGAAGATGAGATAAAACGCCTCGACGTACGGATAGGGGACACGGTCGTTCTTCAGAAAGCGGGGGATGTAATTCCCGACATCGTGAGCGTCGTGAAAGACCTTCGTCCAAAAGGTGCGAAGGCATACGAATGGCCCGCCCGCGTGCCGGAATGTGGCGGTGATGGGCGCATCGAGCGCATCCCCGGACAGGCTGCGTGGCGCTGTGTGGATAAGCACTCTTTCGCGGTCGTAAGACGACGATTCCACAACTTCGCCGGGAAGCACGCACTCGATATCGAGGGCTTAGGAAAAGAGCGCGTCGATATGCTCCTAGAAAAGGGCTTGGTTCAGCACTACAACGAGCTTTTCACGCTCACGGAGGGTGACCTTCTAACCCTCGAAGGGTTCGCGGAAGTGTCAGCAAAGAAACTCGTTGCGGCCATTCAGAAAGCGAGGCACGTCGAACTCGCGCGTCTACTCGTCGGACTCTCCGTCCCGCAGGTCGGGGAGGAGACGGCGATACTCCTTGCAAAAAAATTCCATACAATCGACGCGCTCGCAAAAGCAGATGCGGAAGAACTTGAGGGAATCGAAGGGGTTGGGCCGATAGTCGCACGCGAGATTGTCGAGTGGTTCACCTTGAAGCGGCACCGAGAGCTCGTCGCGAACCTCAAAACAGTCCTCACCATCACGAACTCTTCGTATTCGAAATCATCCATTGGCAAACTCGCCGGTAAAACATTCGTTCTGACCGGCTCGCTTGAATCTATGTCGCGGGACGAAGCAAAAGAAAAACTAAGAGCCCTCGGAGCCGACGTATCGTCGTCGGTGTCCAAAAATACGACGGCTGTCATAGCGGGCGAAGAAGCAGGCTCCAAACTCGACAAAGCCAAGGAATTGGGGGTCCAAATTCTTGAAGAAACGGGTTTTTTAAAGTTGTTACAATGACCACATGAATCCTGAAGGACATTTGCCGCAACCATTCCGAGCTACAGATAGCAAAGGTACAGCTCCACCAGAATCTGCAGACGACGCTGAAAAAATTCCCTATTCAGTAGCTCGAGTCGCCGCTGAACAATACGGAGAGTCTGGAGCTGGAATAGTACAATTCTCACGAGCGGAATTGTTTAATCGCGAAGTAGAAGCGCTACCCAATATTTCTGATGAGATTAAGAAAGCGTTGTGCGATCCGCGCACGCACCCAAGAGCACATGCAGAAGGATATATGTTGCGCTCTCTTACGCGACAAGGTCCGGAATTCGATTTTGCTCTGGCCGCAGCAGCATATCTTTCGCCTTTACTGAGAGTCGATAGTGAGAATTTCAATCACATACAAGAACAGGCACAACAAGCAATTGGTGTTACAGGTATGAGGGGGCCTGATTCTACGATGTGGTGGACGTTTGCCCCGTACCTGTATCAAAGTATGGTAGCGAAGGGAGTCGCGGAAGAAGCGGCCTTCCAGCGCCTTGTTGAATGGGCCAAGACAAGTCCGAAACCAAACGAACGCATCGGTCTGGCAGGACTTGAAATGTTCGTTAAAGAGGGAATTCGCGATTACGGGCTTCCAAAGGATGTGAATAATATTCTACACAAATTCACCGCACAGGAAGCGGAAAGGATTGTGTCGACAGTATTCGGTGTCAGAGATAAAAATGAATCATTGCCGAATATGCTGGAAATACCAAAGGTATCCGACCTGGAAAGCGGTCATATTTCCTACGATGCCGCTCGGGATATGACTAGAGAGCCAGCGATCTTGGATAAATTTTATTCAACGGGTAGTTTTCAACGAGCAGTTCAAGCCCTGGCTGATGTTCCAACCGAAGTAAAGAAATCTCTCATGAGTGAGCAAATAAATTTACCCGGACGATTGAGGAACCACATTTTAAGATTATTGGCACGACCAGGTGCTGAATACGACTTTGCCATTGCGCTGATTAAATATGGCCCTGAAATTTTCACGAAAGAACAAAAGGAGCAAGACAACATTGGACAAGTAATCAATGCCGAGTACACGGATACCGTGATGTGGTGGACATTTGCCCCGTACTTGTATCGAAACTTGACTTCAAAGGGCGTCACTGAAGAGGATGCAGTACATAAAGTATTAGATTGGGTCAAAAGCAGCCCGCTTTATACGGGACCTCGCAGAGAAATCGAAAGTCTCCATAACTTAGCCGGCCTGGAGGTATTCAACGACGAAAAGATAATTAAGTACGCGCTCGCGAAAAACCCGAAAGACATCTCTCATCGGTTTACAGCACAGGAGGCGGAGCGGGTAGTGCGCGACGTGTTCGGTATAAAAGAAAAGACAGAACAGAACCAGGCCCAAGCTGGGATGACGCCGTCCACTGTTAGGAGAAGCTGAACTCCCAAATCCGTTAGACAATAGTAATTTGATGAAATAAGATACGTGGAAGCTATGGCAAAACCAAAGAAACGGATTCTCTTCCTCTACAACGGGGGAACTATCGGAATGATTCCCGAGAAAATCGGTGATCAGGTTCTCTTGGCCCCTCCAAAGGATAGCGATGTTTTTCGGGCCGCGTGTGAATCAACCATTGAAGAGCTAAAGCAGAACGCGGATGTCACGTTTGAGTTCGTCACGGCGCGTGATAGTACCAATATGACGCCGAATGATTGGGAGAAACTCATCTTTCGTGTAAAGAAAGCCCAGGACGAAGAGGGGTACGATGGTGTTGCAATCGCGCACGGAACCGACACCTTGGCGTACACGGCGACAGCGCTCGCTCTAGCGTTACATGGCACAGAGCCCGGGAAAAGCGGTTTGAGAATTCCCGTATGCATCACTGGCGCGCAAAATCCGATCTATGCACCGGGCGGTGACGGGAAATTCAATCTTGAGAACCTATTCAGGACTTTGAATAGCGCGATCGACCTTGAAGTTGCTGATGTTCTTGTAAATTTCTGGGACAAAATATTACTTGGCTGTCGGTCTTTGAAATTAAGTGAAAGGAGATTCGATGCATTCCAATCTCCTTCATACCCTGAGGTTGGATATATAGATTCGAACGGAATCCATCTAAAAACCACAGGTGTTCGATTACGAGGAAAAGCCGACAGTAAAATCAATCTTGCGCCGAAATTCGGGCGCGGCGTCATTAGCTTCGAGTTGTCGCCGGGCATAGACCCCAATGTAGTTTTAGGATTTATCACCAATGGCGGCGTGTCAGCTATGATCCTCAAATCATTGGGAGAGGGTAATGTGTGCTCGGAAGGACAATACAATCTGCTTCCCGTGATTAAGCAGGCAACGGAAGAATACTTGGTCCCCATTTTTATCACGACGAAGTTTGCGGGTGGAAGTGCAGTTGCTACCCATTACGAAACAGGAGCAGCAGCTATAAAAGCAGGAGGAATCCCATGCTACGACCATACTGACGTTGCGGTGGATGTGAAGGTGCGGTGGCTGCTCGGAAACGGTATCGCCGCACGCATTGATGATTTCAGGACAGCTATGAAGACGAGTTATGCAGGGGAGGTCACGCCACCGGGAGCGGTACGGTAATTGTACTGACAGAAGGTGACTTTGTGCGTATGATACGCAAATGACCGATGTAGATGTAAAAGCATTAGCGCGGTTGGAGGTTTCGGTCTGTTGAACGTGACGTGCTATACTCGCAACGTATGAGGAAATATACGTTCACAACGTCAATTCAAAAAGAGGGTAAATGGTACGTGGCGCAATGCGTTGAGCTCGGCGTTGCGAGTCAAGGAAAGACTCTTATAGAAGCCAGGAAGAATCTCAAGGAGGCAGTAGAACTCTATCTTGAAGATACACCAGTGCGGGAATTGCCGAAGAACCCCATCATAGGAAAACTGGACATCGTGCATGTCTAGGCGGAGAAAGACCTTCTCCGGTGTATTTGTTATCTCGATTCTAGTAAAGCATTTTAATTTTTCGGTTGTCTCACAAAAAGGAAGCCACGTGAAGTTAAGGCATACGGGTGGTCGCGTCACGATTGTTCCGCTTCACAAAGAACTTGCGCCGGGTACGCTTTCAAGTGTTCTCAACCTTGCTGGACTGAACGGGAAGCGTTTTTTGGATTCGCTCGGCAGATAGTCTCGGGGTATAGTATTTTGATGAGTGACAAGGTAAATGTTGCGGCGCTTGCGAAGCTCGCGCGGCTGGAGGTGTCGGCGGGGGAGAGGCATTGACGAAAGATAGCAATTAGTATAATATACTAATCATATGATCCAGAAAGTTCTCAGGGTGGGCTCGTCGGCGGCGGTCACGATTCCCAAAAAATCGCTTAAGGAACTCGGTCTCAAGATCGGGGATTCTGTCGCGGTTACCGTCAACGCAGCTCATAAACGCCTCACGGTCGAGGCGTCGGTTTCCGTAGACCGAGAGCTCTTAGCTTGGACGGATTCGTTCATCAAGAAGTACAAACCTGCGCTCAAGGCTCTCGCGCGGAAATAATCCCTATGCGGTATATTTCCGCAGAGGAGTTGTTGATGTTGCACGCCCGTGTGGTCGATGCCACAGGTGGATCGCACGGTGTGCGCGATACAGGACTCCTCCAATCAATCAT
>Ga0209542_10013222_pt1 | contig 14270 bp, 9 predicted proteins | sample RifCSPhighO2_01_FD_184028 | JGI IMG/M metagenome (GOLD analysis project Ga0209542, IMG submission 184028) | Soil microbial communities from Rifle, Colorado - Rifle CSP2_plank highO2_0.1 (SPAdes) (version 2) | ecosystem: Environmental > Terrestrial > Deep subsurface > Rock core/Sediment ...
CCCGCTGATCAGCACCTACCGCGATTTCTTCAAACCCAACTTTCACCCCTGGGAGCACAACAACCTGGAGTTGCTCTACCAGACCCGCAGTGAATTCGACCTGCCCGTGCAAAGCCAGGCGGCCTGAACCAAACGCTGAAGTACAACGACAAGGGAGCCAGCTGGCTCCCTTTTTATTCTTCTTTATTTACCGATTGCGACAGCGCTGCCGCCGCAGTCGGACTCTGCTTTATCAGCCCTGGAGAAAGCGCAGGGCGTCGGCCGCGCTTTGCTGAGGGATTTCCTCCATCGGAATGTGCCCAACGCCTGGATAGGTTTTAACCTGAATACCCGGCAGATCACGCTGCCAGAGCGGCACATGTTTGGGTGAAATCCAGCGATCACGCTCACCCCACAGCAGCAGGGTTGGCGCCTGAATCTGTGCGACCCGCGCCGAAGTGCCGTGCAGCTCTTCCTTATTGACCTTGAGCAGCACGCGGAAGATATCCATCATCGCGCGACGATTGCCTGGCCGCCGCGTCAGGTCGTTGTAACGATCCACCACGCCCGGTTTGATCCGTGCCGGTTCGCCGTAGACTTCTTTGATGCCCTGGGCGATCAACGCACGTGGCATCCACATCGGCATCGCCACGGTGGCACCAGGCAAGGCAGCGGCGGCAATCATCCACGGCACCTTGTGCATGTGATAACCGGCCGGGTCGATCAGTACCAGCTTCTCCACCCGCTGCGGCTGCGCCAGGGCGAAGTTCCAGGCGATATAACCGCCCAGCGAGTTGCCGACAATCGACGCCTTGCTCACGCCGAGGTAGTCGAGCAGCAGGCCGAAGACCTTGATCATTCGCTCAGCGGAATACACACCATCACGGGCCGGGCCGGTGAGGCCGAAGCCCGGCACATCGAAGCGAATCACCCGGTAATCCGCGGCAAAGGCTGGCAACCAGTCATCCCAGGTGTGCAGCGAGGCCACCACACCGTGGATCAAGACCAGCACCGGCTTATCGCGACTGCCCTCATCGCGGTAGTGCAGATTGAAACCGTCGAGTTCGATATAGCGTGAGCCATTGGCGGCATTGCCATAGCGCGCTTTGAGGCGCTCCAGCGGCAGGGCGCCGAAGCCCAGACGGGCAAAACCGGCCGCCAGCGGTGGCGTCAGCGGGAGACTGGAAGCAGACATGCAGGCACCTCTAAATTGATGTTATGGGAAAGACGCATCCGATCTATCAGAGCACGCCCACTTAAACCTGACGCCTAACCTAGGTTGAGCGGGGCGCAGGACACAGCGAGGCGATCAGCAGCTCACTGAGCACGCGCTTGGCTTGTTCGATTTCCGCGCGACTGGCGGCGCGGCTAAGCAGTTCCAGTGATGCCGCTTCCATGGCCCAAATCAGCGCGCGGTAGGTCAGCGGCTCGGCGGTTTGAGTATCGCCATGCAGACGCTCAGCCAGCAGCCGCGCCATCTCGGCATGAGCCCGCTGGCGGTGGGCGGCCAAAGGTGAGTCGGCGCGCAGAGCCTCTTCCTGCATCAGGCGGATAATCGGCCCGACCGCCAGGTGATAGTCGAAATAACGCCCGACCATGCCCTGCAACCAGGCCTGCGGGCTGCCGGCGATGCTTTGCATTTCACTGAAGCGCGACAACAGCAGGGACACCGCCGTCTGGTAGATGCCTTCGAGCACCTGCATCTTGTTTTCGAAGTATTTGTAGAAGGTGCGCCGCGACACATTGGCCGCCGCCAGCAGGTCATTCACCGTGGTATCTGCCAGGCCCTTGCGGGCGAAAACCGGAATCGCTGCCAACTGGATATTGGTGCGCTGTAGATGGCCAATCAGCGGCCCGTCGCCATCCTGTTCCTGCTGCTGGGCCACCGCGCCGTAACCACCCAGATCCTCGAACACCGCACGAACAGCACCGAGCTCGGCCAAGGCTTGCTGCATTGCACACTTCCCAACCAAGGCGCGGGTGACGCAGCAGAGCAAGCTGGTTACTCTGCAGTTGATTACTCTGAACGCCATCGCCGCAGGATTATTGTTGTGCTGACCACGCTACCACGCCGCCTTTGCCTACCGCTGGCCATCCTTTTGCTGGTTCTGCTAACACCCGTACAGGCCACTGAGCTGTTCTACCTCGGGCAGAAGATTCCCGATATCCACAAGCCTTGGAACAGCGCCGACTACCAGCAACTGCTGGAAGCGCTGAACAAGGTCGACAACACCCAGCTCAACGCCCTCCCCCGGCGCAGCGGCGAGTTCACCGGGCCGATCTACCAGCGCATGGTCAGCGAAGAGAACTTCCGTCCTCAGCTCAACATCTACGCACCCCTGGAACTGCGGCAGAACGAAGCCCGCGAAGCGCTGTTTCGCCTCAAGGAGCTGATGCGCCTGTACTTTGATTTCCGCGCCGTGCAACAGCCCTATGCCGCCGAAGCGCTGGGCTTGATGAGTTATTCACTGCGCCAGCAGGCGGTGCTGTTTACCCTGACCACCGAATTCTGGATGACCCTCTCGGAAAGCGAGCAAAGCAACCCGGTACGCCTGCAAGGCCTGCATGAAACCAAGGCCGCGGCGGCCATGCTCACGTCCAGCGCACTGGACTACCTGGGCCTGACCAAACAATTTGGCCGTGAAGAACTGGTGCTCTACAGCGCCGAGCTGAGCAAACAGCTGCCAGAGCTGTTTATTCATTTGAGTGGGGAGGTGCGTGAAACCCTGCTGCAACGCGTCGAGCAACTGGCGCAGCAGCATGCCTACGCAGAAGTGCAGGCGAACATGCGCGAACTGCAGCCAGTGCTGCTGAGCATTCAGCAGGATGTTCAGGAGAAGCTCGCGGCCGCCGCAGCACAACCGCGCAAGGCACCTACGCGTAGCCTCGATCTGTCTGTACCCGTTGAGTCAGCGCAATAGACCCAGGCTCTTGGCCCGCGCCACGGCCTGGGTGCGCCGTTCCACCCCAAGCTTGCTATTGATGTGACGGGCGTGGGTTTTCACCGTGTGCAGGGAGATAAACAGGCTGTCGCTGATCTCCTGATTGGAGCAGCCTTGGGCGATTAATTGCAGCACAGACAATTCACGCGAACTCAACGCATCGACCACTCCCGCGTAATCGTCTTGGCTGACGACGTTCGCTGACTGCGGCAAGTGCTGCAACAAGGCTTCAATCAACGGGCTGGCTTCATACGCCAGCAATTGCTCACGCAACCACTCAGGCTGCCGTGTCAGCAGGCCATGGAAGGGTAATAAACCACCGCCGGCCGCTGCCTGCAGCGCACTGCGCAACTGCTGCTGTGCTTCACGGTCACGCCCGTTGTCGCACAGCAAGGCGGTCAGCTGCATCTGCGCAATCGCCCCCAGCAGCTGACCGCCGGCGTTCTGCGCCAGCTGGCTCAAACCGCGCAAACGCCGCTCGGCGAGTTCGTCTTCACCCTGCAGACGTTCGTGGGTGGCCAGATGCAATTGGATATGCAGCGGCAGCTGCGGATGGAACTCCGGGGCCGCAGCGGCCTGTTCACCGCCGTAGGTATCCAACAGACGACTCAGCCAGACGCCCGCCAGCTCGGCTTGCCCCTGGCGCAGCCACAGCTCACATTTGGTCAGGGTGATCATCGCCAGGTAATAGATCGGCGGAATGTCCCAGATATGCATCAGCCGCTCAGCCTCGGCCAGCTGAGCAAAGGCCTCCGGCAAGTTACCGCTGCGCCCTTCCAGACTGGCCAGTACGCAGTAACCGATCAACACGCTAATGTCGCGGCAACCACGCGCTTCGGCAATCCCAGCCAGCAAACGTTGCCGGGCCTGTTGCGGTTGCAGGCGCAGGCTCAGCAGATAACCCTCATAGAGGGTCAGTCGACCGCGCGCTGCATACTGCCGCTGAGCCGGCAGACGGGTCAGACGTTGCTGGCCGTGACGCACTTCATCGAGCGCCCGCAGCACTTCGCCGCGGGCTTGCAACACCCGCGCGCGGTCGTAATGGGCCAGCGCCTCGAACAATGGGTTACCAACGCGCTGCGCCAGCTCCAATGCTTCGCGGTTCAGCCCACGGGCACGCCACAGATCACCGTGCACAATCGCCAGGTTGGCCAGGCTGGACAGGCACATCAGGCGCTGCCCATAACGGTCCAACGGCAAGCAACTCAACGCTTCGCTGCAATAGGCCTGGGCCTTGGCACTGTCACCGCGCCCCCTCGCAATCACACCGCTCAGGGCCAACCACTGTGCCAGCAGGCCTTCTTGCTCGTTGCGCTCACGGGCAGGTAGAAAGCGCCCCAGCTCAGCCAGCAGTTCTTCGGCAGCATCCAGTTGACAAGCCAACGCCAGGGCCCAGCCATACAGCAGAATCAGGCGCGGCGTGCTGGTCAGCAGGCTGTCCGGCAAGTCCATCTTCCAGCGCAGTAAAGTGGCAACATTCTGCTCGGCCAGCAATTGTTCTTCGGAGAGGTTCTGTACAAGGTTCGCGGCCACGTCCGGCTGACCGGCACGCAACGCCTGCTCGATGGCTTCATCCAGCAGGCCCTCGGCGCTGAACCAGCGACACGCTCGCAAATGCAGGCCGGAAGTCGGCTGCGGCCGACTACGGAGCAGGTCGGAAAACAGGTGGTGATAGCGAAACCATTTGCCCTGCTCATCCAGCGGCACCAGAAACACCTGATGCGCCTGCAGGTGGCGAAGTATCGCAGCGCTGTCATGGGCATCGCGCAGGGCATCGCACAGTTCTGCGCAAAAGCGTTCTTGGCTGGCTGTTTCATAGAGAAAAGCCTGCACGTCCGCCGGCTGGCGCTCTATCACCTCCTCCAGCAGGTAATCGTGAATCAACCCATCGCCACCTTGCACATGCGCCGGTAGCGCAGTCGACTCCTGTGCCTCGCTAACAGCCAGGGACCAAAGGCGTAACCCTGCGACCCAACCCTCACTGCGCAACAACAAGGCGGTCAGCGCGTCAGCCGAAAGCTCAGCCCCCTGCAACCTCAGCAACTCAGTGCTTTCAGTGTCCGTCAGGCGCAAGTCCTGCTCATGCAGCTCCAGTAACTGACGCGACAAACGCAGCCGCGCCAAATGCCAGTCCGGACGCTGACGGCTGGTCACCAGCATCACCAGGCCAGCTGGAAGATGGCTCAGAAAAAACTGCAAACAACGGTCGAGCACAGCACCTTGGGCCAGGTGATAGTCATCCAGCACCAGCAACAGCGGTTTCTGCGGGTCAAGACAGAGCGCCAGCTCATCAAGCAGGCCGTCGAGCCATTCTTCGAAAGCAAACGGCTGATGCCGTTGCCGCAGCCGCAGCAGTCCGAGTGCTTCTTGCCCGAGCTCAGGGAAGAACTGCTGTAGGCCACTCAGCAAACGCTCCAGAAAGCGGCCAGGGTCACTGTCCCGCGAACTCAAACCCAGCCACAGGCTTTGCCACTGTTCTGGCAGATGCTCGCAAAACTCAGTGGCCAATGAGCTTTTACCGAAACCTGCCGGCGCAGTAACCAGCAGCAAACGACCCACCAGACCGCCAAGCAAACGCTCACACAACCCAGGGCGCGGTACATAACTAGCCGGCAAAGGTGGGCGATAGAAATGCCCGCCGAGCCCACTAGGCGCAGCCACTAAGCCAGAAATACGGGATAGATCAGTCATCAGCCAGTTCTTGTAGTAGTCAGGCAGAGGCACTACCAATGCACCGCAGACTAGCCGCTTGATGCCTGCATTTGAAGCCCTTGCGGGCATACATTAGTAAACAGCAATGATTGATTATCCATTTGCTGGATGATCACTGGCGTTGTCCAGGCCTAAAAAATAGCCGAAAGCCACTATTAACGGCGCCTAGCGAGAACCCGACGGGGTGCCGCCAAGAATGGTAAGCCATAAAAAAACCGGCCCAATGGGCCGGTTCTTTATGCAGCGTGAGTCAGGTTTAGCGCACGCCAGCCTGGCGCAGGGCCGCTGGGGTGTAATCGCTTTCCTTGGCTGGGTAGCCGAACTCGTAGGCACTCTTCTCTTCGTTCTTCATACCCAGAGCCAGGTAACGACCAGACAGCATGTCGTACAGGGTCTCGATGCTGTACCACGGCACTTGCTTATCGTAGTAGTACTGAGCATGGGCTTCAGCCACACGCCACAGGGTACCGCGACCGTCGTAGTGATCGATGACAGCAGCTTGCCAAGTATCTTCGTCGAGGTAGAAGTCACGCTTGGCATAGATATGACGCTCGCCCGACTTCAGGGTCGCAGTCACATTCCATACGCGGTGCAGCTCGTAACGGGTCAGATCCTGATTGATGTGGCCAGCCTTGATGATCTCGTCGTACTTCAACTTCGGCGAGTCCAGACGGTAGCTGTTGTAAGGAATGTAGATTTCCTTTTTACCGTTGAGCTTCCACTCGTAACGGTCAGGTGCACCGTTGTACATGTCGAAGTTGTCGGACGTACGCAGGCCATCAGCAGCGGTACCTGGACCGTCATAAGACACCTGCGGTGCACGACGCACGCGGCGCTGACCGGCGTTGTACAGCCATGCCAGACGTGGCTCTTTCACCTGGTTGAGGGTCTCGTGTACCAGCAACACGTTACCTGCCAGACGCGACGGAGCCGTTACGCGCTGTTTGAAGTAGAACAGTACGTTGCTTGGCTTGCTGTTATCAGCATCCTGCAATGCGCCACGGAAGGTGAACTCATCCTGGAAATACACCAGGCTGTAGGAACCATTCGCTTGAGGAGTCGCCTGGGTGACCAGACGCTTCACGCTGCCGCCACGGTAGCGGGTGATGTGGTTCCAGATGGCTTCCAGGCCATCCTTTGGAATCGGGAAAGGGTAAGCCTGGTCGAAGTTCTCCAGACCGTTACCGCCCTCAACCATCTTGGTGTTGACGGCGTTGTTCTTCGCAGCAGCCAAAACAGCATCTGGCATGGTTGCCGTACGATGAGTTGGGAACACCGGCATTTTGAAACTTTCCGGATAACGCTTGAACATCGCCAACTGACCTGGGGTCAGCTTGTCTTTGTATTGATCAACGTTTTGCGCAGTGATGGTGAACAGCGGTTGCTCACTTGGGAACGGATCCGACAGGAAGCCTGCGGAATCCGCAGTACCCGCGCTGGCTGGCAGGCCGCCAGTCCAGGCAGGGATCGAACCATCCGCATTACCAGCCATTTCTGCACCGACTGGTGTCAGCGTGGTACCCAGTTTGGCTGCTTCATCCGGCGATACTGCCGCCATCACACCACTCGCCAACAGCGAAAGTGTCAGGGCGCCAGTTTGCAGCAGACTTTTTGTTGTTTTCATAGTCATAGTCGTCCTCAAAATCTCGTCCGCTTACTTAGAAGTTCACGCCAAAGCTGAGCGCAACAAAGTCGCGATCAACACTAGTGTTGTATTTACCACCGAAGAAGTCGGTGTAGGACAGGCTGGCGTTGTAGGTATTCTGATAGTCAGCATCCAGACCAAGACTTACAGCCTTATTACCTTCATTGAAAATACCATTAGGACCATAGCCATCAACATCGTGGGACCAGGAAATACTTGGACGCAAGTTAATACCTGCAACCGCATCGGGATAATCCCAGATAGCGCGCGCACGATAGCCCCACGAAGTACTGGTGACGAAACCATCATCCTCACAGTATTTCGTAGCATTTTCTGCATTTCGATTATTACCCAAAGTCGCAATATTTAGACCTTGGCATGCAGGGAAGACACCAACTCCCGACACAGCATAATTACCAGAAAGAGGACCTGGACCATATATCGGATCACGACCATAACGAACATCGTCAGAGTCCTCAAGCCCGCCCACGTGAGCAACCCCAACCTCTCCCACCAGAGTTAAACGACTAGCCCCCATAACCTGATCAAAAAAGTGAGTAAAGGTAGTTTGGAATTGGGTTATTTCTTTACGATTATAACCATTAGCAGTAGAGCCGAAGCCCGAATCGAGCAGTGAAACGTTAGCAATACCAGCGCCTCTAAATACAGCACCAGTGTTAGTCATTTGCCCCAAAGGCTTTAACCCGGCATACAAAATATCTGTAGAGTTCAACTGAACAGGCGCATTAGGTCTATAGCTTAGTTCACCAGCCCAAGCTGTTCCGGTAGGCAATGTGGTTGAGAAACTCATACCATAGAGGCGTATATCTTCTGGATACTCCATAAAATAATTACCGCCACCGGCGGCTAGCAGCGAAGCCAGCCCGGCGCGATTCGCAACATCCGCTGCCACAAAGTTGTCAATTGCAGTATATGCAGCCTGGCTGCCCGCCTGGGCACTAAAAATTGGCGTACGACTATGATAATTCATTGCATACAAACCAAATTCAGTATCTAGTGGCTCAAAGAAATATCGGAATGCAAGTCCCCACTGGCCATCATCACGCGCATCGCGATCTGCACCTCGTTTAACCAAAACCCCTTCATTATTAATATCAACTCCAAAAGCATTTGCAGCACCCAGAGCAGTCAAAGGCAATGTATTACGCGCCCGTAATACTCTCAGATTATCATCGCAGCCATCAGCCACAATATCAGCCTGAGCAAAGAAAGTGCCACAATTATCAACTACAGTCTGATCCCATTCTAACTGATAGAAAGCCTCCATCGAGAGGTTTTCAGTAAGACTTTGAGCAACATAAAACATATTAACCGGGATCAGACCCTCTTTAATCTCCGCACCTGGGCGACGGAACGCGGCAGCATCGACGGGGTTAATCGAGTTAATACTGTTCTGAATAAAAGTACTTTCACCCCAACTTACAACTTGCTTGCCTAGACGTACGGAACCCGGCTGATCAGCAATTGAGTAGTTGTGATAAATAAAAGCATCAAGAATCTGCGCACCAGAAGCTTGTGCACCTTCTTTACGATTGCTGTCGTCAATATCTTTGAAGATGCGACTTTCGTCTTTCAACTCGAAATCGTACCAATATTTACCGCGAACAAAAACACCGGTATCACCGTACTTCAACTCAAGATCGTGAATACCTTTAAAAATCTTGGAGAAGGTTTCGCCTTTCTTGAAATTGGCATGGCCATCATCTGAAGTCTGCGAAAGACCGTCGCCACCATTGTTAAAACCAACAAGATCTGGATCTGCGCCACGCACCGACCAGCTAGACCCAACAGACAGGGACGAATCGAGTTGACCTTCGATTTCACCGATATTGAAAGTAACGCCGAATGCAGGTGCGGCGAGGGTGGATGCGAGGCTGACAGCCAGTGGCAGTTTTGCCAGGCGCCAGGTTTGTTTTGTTTTTGTCATCGACGCTACTCCATGTGTTTTTTGTTATGGATGGTGCGGACTATAGCCAGCGGGTACTTCTGCTTGATCCCTCTAAAGTGTGATTTGCAGCCCCCAGGCACTCTGGCTCGCAGGTTTCGGCGTGTTTGGCACGACCGGCAGAGCCAAGAATGGCTTGGAATGAGCAATTAGCAAGCCAAACGCTTGTTTGACTGACCAGTCACCAAAAGCGACCTAGCGTGACGCGTATTGAACAGCCCACAACGTTACGCAAACAGCTCTTGGAAAACGCTGCAAAACCGTCTGAAAGCCTTTATTCGGCTGGCTTTGGCACAACTGCACGTTAGGCCCATATACGGGCGAGAGCTGCGCCTCGCCCGTGGCACAAAGTCTTAGACTGTTGAGAGAAACGGGCTACCTGCAGCCTGCCACTGAACGATATCCAGGCGAATGCGTTTCTTATCCAGCTTGCCGACGCTGGTCTTGGGAACTTCGGTAACAAGGGCGATCTGCGATGGTATCGCCCACTTGTTGATGCTGCCCTGATCGACAAAAGGCTTGAGGTGTTCCTTCAGTCCCTTGGCATCCAGGCTCTGGCCTTCGCGCAATACCAACAGGGCAAACGGCCGCTCGCCCCACTGCGGATCGACCACACCGACAACCGCTACTTCACGTACTGCCGGGTGACGGCTGATCAGGTCTTCCAGCTCCAGGGAGGAAATCCACTCGCCACCGGTTTTGATCACATCCTTAATGCGATCGCGAATATCGATAAAGCCGAAGTCATCGATGGTCGCCACGTCACCGGTGTGCAGCCAACCGTGCTCCCACAGTTCTGCCCCCTTCTCCGGCTCACGGAAATAGCCTTGAGTCAGCCACGGCGCACGCAACACCAGTTCACCCTGTGTTTCGCCATCAGCAGGTAACAAAGTGCCGTCGGCTGACATGATTGCCGCCTCCACCAATGGCACCGGCACGCCGGCCTTGATGCGGTAGGTGGTGCGTTCATCTTCACTACCGGCCATCAGCTCATCGTTGATATGGCCACAGGAAATCAGCGGACAGGTTTCCGACATGCCATACGCGGCAGTCAGCTGGATGCCCCGGGCCTTGGCGGCCTCATACAGCGAACGATTCAGAGCGCTGCCACCGATAATCATCTTCAGGCCACCAAAGTCGTAGCCTTGAGCGCCTGGCGCGGCCAACACCATCTGCAGAATGGTCGGCACGCAATGGGAGAAGGTGACCTTTTCATCTTTAATCAGCCGGCAGAGCAGATCTGGCTCATAACGACCGGGATAGACCTGCTTGATCCCCAGCATGGTGGCCACATATGGGATACCCCAGGCATGCACATGGAACATCGGGGTGATCGGCATATACACATCGTTGGTGCCGAGCAGGCGGATGCTGTCCAGGCTACCCAGCACGCTGGCTTCGGCCATGGTGTGCAGCACCAGTTGACGGTGGCTGAAGTACACACCCTTTGGGTTACCCGTGGTGCCGGTGGTGTAGAAGGTGGTGGCGACCGAGTTCTCGTCGAAGTCAGGGAAGTCGTAACGCGGGCTGGCGGCGGCCAGCAGGTTTTCGTACTCGCCAACCAGGCCGCTCAGCTCGGCGGTCTTGTCGGCGGCATCGGTGAGCAGGATGGTCTTCTCCACCGTGGTCAGCTGGCTTTCGATACCTTTGTACAGTGGTACGAACTCGCTGTTGACCAGCACGAACTTATCGTCGGCATGGTTCATGGTGTAGAGAATCTGATCCGCCGACAGGCGGATGTTGATGGTGTGCAGCACCGCACCAATCATCGGAATGGCGAACATACACTCCAGGTAACGGTGGCTGTCCCAGTCCATCACGGCCACGGTGTCACCGGCCTTGACTCCCGCCTCGGTGAGCACATTGGCCAGACGCGCCACACGTTCGTTAAGGGTCGCGTAGCTGTAACGCAGCTGATCGCGGTAGACGATTTCGCGGGTTTTCTCGTAGCGAATGCCCGACAGCAGCAGCCGCTTGATCAGCAGCGGCGCATTGTGGGCATTATCAGCGGGAGCAATCAGACGGGTCTGCAGCATGGCGGTACCTATTGTTGGTTTTTTCAGTGGGCCCAATCTAGAGGCCTAGCAGCCGGCTCAAATCAGCCCAAAGAATGATTTTTTGTGTGACTCTTTGGGCATTTTTAGTCACGCAGTAGAATCGAACGCTCGCATTCGATTTGTTTGGCCTGCGACCTACTACAAAAACGAGGAGTTTCCCGATGTCCGATATCGTCATCGTCAGCGGCGCACGTACGCCGATGGGTGGTTTTCAAGGCAGCCTGTCGAGCATTGCTGCGGTTGACCTGGGTGCGGCCGCCATTCGCGCAGCAGTTGAGCGTTCAGGCATTGCTCCTGCCGACGTGCAGGAAGTGATCATGGGCTGCGTGCTGCCAGCTGGCCTCAAGCAGGGCCCGGCGCGCCAGGCGTCGCTGAACGCTGGCCTGCCCGCTGCCACCGGCTGTACCACCATCAACAAGCTCTGCGGTTCGGGCATGAAAGCGGTGATGATGGCGTTTGATTCGCTCAAAGCCGGCAGCAACACCGTGATGATCGCCGGCGGCATGGAAAGCATGTCCAACGCGCCCTACATCATGACCAAGGCCCGCGCAGGCTTGCGCATGGGTCACGGCGAGATCAAGGACCACATGTTCCTCGACGGCCTGGAAGATGCACGCACCGGCCGCCTAATGGGCTCTTTCGCCCAGGAAACCGCTGACCAGTACGGCATCACCCGTGAGCAGATGGACGCCTACGCCATCGAGTCGCTGAAACGCGCTCAGGCCGCCATCGCCAGCGGTGCGCTGGATGCGGAAATCGTTCCGATCACCGTCAGCGGCCGCAAGGGTGATGTCGTGGTCAAGGATGACGAGCAGCCGCTGAACGCCAATCTGGAGAAAATCCCCGGCCTGAAGCCAGCGTTCCGCAAGGACGGCAGCATCACTGCGGCCAACGCCAGCTCGATCTCCGACGGCGCCTCGGCGTTGCTGTTGATGACCGATGAAGAAGCCGCCAAACGTGGCCTCACGCCGCTGGCGAAGATCGTTGCCCATGCCACGCAGAGCCAGGACCCAAGCGAGTTCACCATCGCGCCGATTGGCTCGATCACTAACCTGCTGAAGAAAGCCGGATGGGACAAGGCCGAGGTTGACCTGTTCGAAATCAACGAAGCCTTCGCCATGGTCACCATGCTGGCCATCCGTGAGCACGGCCTGGATCACGCCAAGGTCAACGTCTACGGCGGCGCTTGCGCCCAGGGCCACCCGGTCGGTTCTACCGGCTCGCGAATCATCCTGACCCTGATCAACGCGGTAAAGAACACCGGCGGCAAGCGCGGCATCGCCTCGCTGTGCATCGGTGGCGGCGAAGCTACAGCTGTAGCGGTCGAGCTGATCTAAAAGGATCGACGCATGGCCGCAATGGCCATGTTTACGTTGCGGTAACGGGCCAGCCTTGCGCTGGCCCGTTGCGTTTTAGATGCCGATCTTATCCAGCGATTTGCCGACCTTGCGCCAGAAGCTGCGCTGCATGCGCTCGGTTTCGCCGCTGGCGGCGATCTGCTCGAAGGGCTGGATTTCACGGGTGGCACCGATTTCCGTCGCAGCTACCTCGCGGGACACCAGTTGCAGCGGACCATCACCCTGACTGACTGCCTGCTCATTGACTGGCGGCGGGTTGAGTTCGTCATAGCGCAGGTAATAAATGCCGCCGGCTTCGGCGTCCAGGGTAAAGCTGCTGATCAGGGTGAAGTCCAGCGGGCCGTCAGCGAAGAAGGTCCAGTGCGTGCCAAACAACGGCCGGCGCATTTCCAGCTGATAACTGGCGATATCAAACTCCAGCACCATGTAGGCATTGCTCGGCAAGCTGCCGATACGGGCGTTGTTCAGAAACAGCGCCGGAGCTTCCAGCTCCTGATCCGCCCAATCGCTTTGAGGGCGGTAGAGGTAAACCAGCGCGTGGTTGTCATCGCTGAGCACATGCTCACGAAACGCTTCGCCCTCGGTGGCGCCAAAGAGCGCCCCAGGGGTCGAGCAACCACTCAAGGCAACCACCAACAGCACCGCAAGCCAGGGCAGACCACGCATCGACAGCATCCTTATTCGAGTTATAGGCCGAGCATAGCGGCGCCCTGCCCGGCCTACACCAGACAAAAGTGCGGGCCGAGAAAGTGCGGGTTAGCGGCGACGATCGAGCAGGTTGACCAGCAACTGATCCAGCGCGCCCCAGATGGACTGCTGCAGCCGCCGCCACCAGGGCCGTGCGCGCCAATCGGCCAGGGTGATTTCCTGGCTATCGGCAAAGTCCGCCTGAAAGCTCGCTGCCACGCTGGCGGTAAAGGCAGGATCGAGTGCTTCCAAGTTGGCGTCCAGATTGAAGCGCAGGTTCCAGTGGTCGAAGTTGCAGGAACCGACACTGACCCAGTCATCCACCAGCACCATCTTCAGGTGCAGAAAGCGCGGCTGGTACTCGAATATCTGCACCCCCGCTTTGAGCAGACTGGCGTAATAGCGCTGCCCGGCAAAGCGCACCGGCGGATGATCAGTGTGATGCCCAGCCAGCAACAGGCGCACGTCTACCCCCCGTTTGGCCGCTTGGCGTAAGGTGCGGCGCACCCGCCACGTCGGCAGGAAATAAGGTGTAGCCAACCAGATACGCTGCTTGGCGCCACGTAAGGCGCGCACCAGAGAGAGCAGGATGTCGCGGTGCTGCGACGCATCGGCAAAGGCCACCCGACCCAAGCCCTGCCCCAGCGCTGGCAAAGCCGGCAGATTCTTCAGGCGTAACGGCATGCGCGGTCGCCAGGCGATCCAGGCCTGAGACGCCTGCCACTGACGCTCGAACAACTGTTGCCAGTCGGCCACCAGCGGCCCGCTGATTTCCACCATGACTTCATGCCAACGGCTGCTGTCTTGCTCCGGCTGCCAGAATTCATCGGTCGCGCCCGTACCGCCGACAAAGGCAAATTGCCCATCGACCAGCAGCAGCTTGCGGTGATCACGGTGAAAGTTGCGCACGCCGTGCGCAACTTT
>Ga0209542_10013224_pt1 | contig 14268 bp, 15 predicted proteins | sample RifCSPhighO2_01_FD_184028 | JGI IMG/M metagenome (GOLD analysis project Ga0209542, IMG submission 184028) | Soil microbial communities from Rifle, Colorado - Rifle CSP2_plank highO2_0.1 (SPAdes) (version 2) | ecosystem: Environmental > Terrestrial > Deep subsurface > Rock core/Sediment ...
TACTCACCACACCCACTCCGCGTAGTCTGATTGCAGGAAGTGCACATTATAGCGCAGTTGCTAATTCTCTTTGCAGGACCGCCGCAGATTGGGCAGGTTATTCCCTCATGAGAAAATTCTTCAAGAGAAGATTGTTCCTCCTCCGAGCCACCGCCCTTCACCAAATCAATATCAAATTTAATTCCTCCGGTCCCTTCCCCAAAATTATTTATCATAAACTGAGCAACATAGTCAACAATCGAGGACGCAGTTCTTATCTCGGACATTCTCTCGTCTAATCTTCCCTTGTCCGTGTTCCTGACAAATCCTGCAGGCTCAAATTTCTGATGTCTGAACTTCCTGAACAAATCCGAAACAGAAATTCCCTGCTGAAGGTTAACAGAAACCGACGTTGCCCAGGCGTCTATCAATCCTCTTATCGTCGAACCTTGCTTGTGCATCACAACAAAGACCTCACCGGGCTTGCCGTTATCATAAAGTCCGACTGTAATGTATCCTTCGTGTCCTGAAATTTCAAACTTGTGAGTTATTGAACTTCTCGTCTGTGGAAGCTTGACTCTTTCTTTTTTCCTAACATCTTCTTTCTTAACAACTTCGCCTTCAGTCTTTCTGGTATTAAGCGGCTGGCTCCTCTTGCTGTTCTCTCTGTAAATTGCGACGGCCTTCAGCTTTCTCTCCCATGCATAAATATAGGCATTTGCAATATCCTCGACGCTGGAATCCTCAGGCATATTAATAGTCTTGGAGATTGCGCCGGAAATAAAAGGTTGTGTTACAGCCATCATGTCAATATGCGCCTTGTAATGAATTGCCCTCTTGCCCTTCGCAGGCTTGAACGCGCAGTCAAAAACTGCCAAGTGCTTATCCTGCAGGTGCGGAGCGCTCTCAATTGTGTCGTTCTTGTCAATATAACTGACTATATCTTCAACCTGTCTCTCGCTATAGCCAAGATTTTCCAAAGCCAGCTTAACAGTGCCGTTAACTATTTTCAGCATTCCTCCTCCGGCCAAAACTTTGTAAGCAACAAGAGAAATCGCAGGTTCTATTCCTGTAGTTGAGCAGTCCATCATGAAGGCAATCGTTCCCGTCGGCGCCAAAACTGTTGCCTGCGCATTCCTGAATCCAAATTTCTCCCCTAATTCGAGAGCATCAGTCCAGCAATCCCAAGCGACATTAACAAGCTCCCTCAATTTCTCCGGAATTTTCTCCACATTAATATCTTTAACATGTTCTCTGTGCATCCTTATAACTTCAAGCATCGAATCTCTGTTCTCTTCAAATCCGGGGAAAGCTCCTTTCAATCCAGCCAGTTCAGCGGAAGTTCTGTAAGCTTCGCCGCACATTATTGCAGTAACCGCTGCAGCAACCGCCCGTCCCTCATCGGAGTCGTAAGGCAAGCCAAGGGACATCAGCAACGCGCCAAGATTAGCGTAACCCAAACCCAGAGTCCTGTAAATGTGGGAGCGGTAAGCAATTTTCTCCGTAGGGTAAGATGCGCCGTCAACAAATATTTCCATGGCCGTTATAAAATACCTGACAGTTTTCTTAAATTTTTCAAAATCAAATCCCCCATCGGGAGTCAAAAACTTCATCAAGTTTATAGAAGCCAAATTGCATGCGGTGTCATCCAGAAACATATACTCACTGCAGGGATTAGACGCGTTTATCTTCCCGGAAACTTTGCAGGTATGGTATTTATTTATCACGTCATCGCATTGAATCCCCGGATCCCCGCATATATGTGTTCCCGCCGCAATTTTTTTCATTATGTCTCTTGCCTTGTGAGTTTCGCAGTCTTTTCCGTCGGTAACTCTCTTAGTAACCAATTTGCCGTCATTTTTCACTGCCTTCATGAATTCATCAGAGACTCTGACGGACATGTTGCAATTCTGAAACGCCACGCTGCCATAAGCATCTCCATTCATTCCCCCACCATAACCTTGCTCAATTAAAGCCCACGCCTTTTTTTCCTCTTTTTGTTTAGCTTCGACAAAATCAATAATGTCCGGATGTTCAACGTTCAAAATTTCCATCTTAGCGGCTCTTCTCGTCTTCCCGCCGGATTTGATAATTCCTGCATAAGCGTCATAACCTCTCATGAAGCTAAGAGGTCCTGAAGGCCTTCCTCCTCCCGTTAATCTTTCCTTTGAACTTCTCAAAGGAGAGCGATTAGAGCCTGTCCCGCTTCCCGCTTTAAATAAATTCGCCTCGGCAGTCTGAATTTCCATTATGGATTCCATATCGTCTCTAACTCCCTGTATAAAACAAGCAGAACATTGAGGGCTGTCCCTTGCCTCATCTAAAACATATTTTTCATACTTGTCTCCCATTAGTCTGCTTGCAACAATTTTTCCTTTGCTGTTATCCCACCTGAAGGCCGAAACTCCGCCCGCCCTCGTATTGTACTCCCAAATTCCCGCGTTAAACCAGACAGGAGAATTAAAAACACAAAGTTGATTTAGGCAAATCGATGCAATTTCTTCTTCTAAAACTTTAGAATCTTTTTCGTTAAAGTATCCTTGTTTAAGTGCCTGTCTCCCGATGTATCTTGAAACCCTTCCGACTAATTGTTCAACCGAAGACTCCCTTTCGTTCTTATCTTGGTCTCCCCAAAAATATTTGCTTGCAACAACTTTTATGGCCAATGGCGTCCAAAATTCAGGGCGCGAAACAGCCCTCTGAACAAAAACCTCTTTTCCCATGTCATCTGTAACTTTCACTTCCTCACTAATCCACTTAATGGGGTTTCCAAAAATATCAACTTGAAAGGGGCTTATTCCTTCTCTCGTGAAAAATCTTGGCATTTCCATGGCTCTTCTCAAGCCAAGACTGCCCGAGGATTTAACGCCTACAGATAAGCTGTCACCATTTCCATTTTCCGCAGACCCGTTCAATCCATTTTCTTCCGTCATTTCTTTATAAGCTCCTTTATCTCTTTTTTAAAATCATCAAGTTCTGTAAAGTCTTTGTAAACCGAGGCAAAACGAATGTAAGAAACCTTGTCAATTTTTTTCAATTCTCTGGAAACTAAATCACCTATAAAATTAGCCTTTATCTCTTTTCCGCTCCTCATCAACCTCTTTTCAATATTGGCTATCATTTTGTCTATATCCTTGGAACTTACAGGACGTTTTTCACACGCCTTCTCAATCCCCCTCCTTATTTTATCGCAATCAAAGTTTTCCCTTCTGCCATCTTTTTTCACAACCTTGATTTCCGACCTCTCAACTACTTCAAGTGTGTTAAAGCGCTTCTTACACTTCAGGCACTCACGCCTCCTTTTAGTCTTGCCTTCCGAATCCCTCTTGTCTATCACCTTGCTTTCTTTATTTAGACAGTATGGACACAGCATATTCTGAAGCACAACCTATTGTGTTTTTCTCTTTTATTTTCACAATTTATTGTGTTTTATAGAGACTCTCAGCATTGAGCATATTTAAAGATTTCTGTGATTTCTTTTTTATCTTCGGTAAAAAAGCAAAAAGCAAAATTATTATTTTTCCAGTGATAAAAATTAAATGAACTTTTAAAAATAGGCAAAATTTATAAGCAATAAATTACTATACTAATCATGCCATTACTTGGATATACTGACATTCTAAATATTCATCCTGCCGTGCTTATAATTTTAATTGCGTGGACAATGGTCTGGAAAGGTCTCGCTCTTTGGAAAGCCGCAAGGAAGAAAAACAGCCCGGTTTGGTTTGTGATACTTCTTGTAGTTAACACGATTGGTATTCTTGAAATTTTGTATCTTTTCTTATTCTCTGAAATGGGTAAAGAAAAATCCAAATCCCAAACACTGAAGAAGAAACGAAGATAATTCTTGCAAAGCAATATATACTATCTCTTCCATAAAGTTAAATGCAGACAAAATTCAAAAGGCATCAAAAAGTCAGATTGCTGAAAAATCCCGACCCGGAATATATGGAATATCACAATGAACTTAACGATGAAGAACAAATTCCAATAATCAAGGGAATGATTGGAGAAATAAATCTTGTCCTGCCCACCGGCGATTACCACGTAAAATTTAAAGACGAGCACGGACACAACATAGCATTCGTAAAAATGGCTGAGGAAGATTTGGAAGCCGCCTGACTATTTATTCCCAAGCTTTTTCTTCAGCTTTCTCTTTCTCATAGAAATTCTTTTGGCTTTCTTTATTGACTTTCCCATGATAAAATTTAGCCAATGCTGTTTTTAAATCTTGCCTAAATGTAAAGTAAACCTTCCAACGTAACATAGTTTACAACAATAATCCCAAATTTGAGCAATTAATAATTTGTACTAATCACCAATAATAAAATGAATTTTTAAGTGTAGAGATTTAAAGAGATATTAACTTGCAGCCGGACTTAGAACTAAACATTCAGTATAATGTTTTCTCATCTCATCTCTTAAAGATTGAAATGGTCCAAAGGAACTTAATGTGCTTAGTCTCTCATTTCTATAACTATCACCGTCAATTTTTCCTTTCTCCATAGCTGTTTCTAAGTCTCTTAAATAAATTCGCTGAGCAAGATTAACCAAAGAGCCGGCTCCAAGCAGCTGTCTTTCAGTCAATATGCGATTGCTTTCCCCCATATATTTTTTTATCGAATCCAGATACGGTCTGATTCCTTTAACTGCTCTTTCCATTTCTTCATCTGTGTTGAAAGTGCCATTGTCTTTTTCAGCAATCATAACTCAATCGAAATAAAGCCCAATATAAACATTTCCAATCTGAATAAATTAAAATTTACTCTACTAAAAAATAAAACAGAAAAATAAAAAAAATAATTTTAGTGCCTTGCCAGCGTAAACACGTGTTTCAGGGCAACTATTATTGTAGCAGGGACAAACAAAATAGTCAGAGCTTGTAATATCGTGTCAAAATACTTAACGCTTGAGACAACGCTTTGCCCAAGTGTCGAAACAATTACAAGAACTGTTCCTGCCATAAGGAAAGGCGAGACTTCTTCATCCGCGATGTTCAGCAATCCGATTATGACTCCGAGAATAACCAGAACATAAATAAGATTTTGTCCAAGGTTTCCGATAAGTCCAAAGATTACAGCCAGAACTACGCCGACTAAAAACGCCCAGCTTCCAATCATGTTTCCTCCTCTTTTCTTAGCCATTCTTACCTCCTTTTTTCTTTATTTACTGACGGCATTCCTCTTTATATACTTGTCGAATCTATATTTTAGAAGTTAACAATAACTCAAAATCTTAGTTTAATTAATAATCGAAAAGCCTTATAACCTCTTTTGACTTTCTAAAGAAGATAAACATCAGATTTTCCGTATAAAAAATGAAAAATAAAGAGGACAATTTTCATGCGCTGACTCAGGAACAGACGTTGGAGAAATTAAATTCAAATTATTCAGGTCTGGCTGAAAAAGAAGCAGGCGAAAGAATAAAAAAATATGGCCCTAACAAGCTCCCGGAGAAAAAAAAAGCTCATCTGGTATTCATATTCCTAAAACAACTAAATAATTTTTTTGTCTACATACTTTTGATAGCAGGAATAATTTCTTTTTTCTTGGACCATCGCGTGGATATGTATGTAATACTTGCAGTCATCATAATAAATTCAACGATTAGTTTTTTTCAGGAATACAAAGCAGAGAAAGCGATAAAAGCACTGAAAAAAATGGTCGTGCCACTGGCAAAAGTTTATCGCTCCGGACAGCTACTCCAAATAAATGCAAGGGATCTGGTTCCAGGCGACATAATTTCAATTGAGGAAGGAGACAAGGTTCCCGCTGATGCGCGCCTTATAGAAATTAACGATTTAAGGACAGTTGAATCTTCTCTTACGGGAGAATCTATGCCTTCAGAAAAATCACTCAAAGTTCTGCCAAAAGAAACAGCGCTTGCAGACAGAATAAACACAATTTTTATGGGGACATTCATCGCGGCAGGAAGTGCAAAAGCAGTAGTAATTTCAACAGGCTCAAAAACAGCCATCGGAACTTTAGCTAAAGAAATAGAAGAAATAAAACCTGAGAAAAGCCATTTCAAAGAAAAAACGGACAAGCTGGCTTTGCAAATGGGAATCCTCGCTGTAATTGGAGCAGGACTCGTGTTTGTGATTGGCTACTTCGTAAAAGGGTTTGATTTCTCAGAAATCTTTCTTTTCACAATAGCTTCATTAATATCTGGAATTCCCGAGGGGCTTCCCGCAATCCTCGCGTTGGTCCTTGCAATTGGTGCTTTTAGGATGGCAAAAAGAAAAGCAATAATAAGAAAAATTTATGCAACAGAAACTTTGGGAGTTGTCAACACAATTATCACCGACAAGACAGGAACGCTTACGCAAAACACAATGAATGTTGAAAAAATTTCCCTGCTCGGGGAAAAAGAAATTCTGGTTTCTGGAAAAGGATGGGAGCCATTCGGGGAATTTACGCAGCGGGGAGAAAAAATAATGCCCTTAAGAAATCCCTGCATAGCCAAGTTAACAAGCATCGCAGCACTCGGAACAAGAGCAAACATCCTGAAAGACAAAGGCAATTACAAAATTATAGGCGACCCTACAGAGGCAGCACTTCTCGTTCTCGCGGAAAAATCAGGAGTTAAAAGAGAAGACCTCCTGAAAAAGGAAAAAATAATAGACGAAATTCCATTCAGCTCAAAATTAAAATATCGCGCTTCTCTTTCGTCTTTAGTCGGAAGAAGCGGGAAGAAAGAAATTTATGTAATAGGGGCGCCTGAAGAAATACTAAAACTTTCATCTTATGGACTAAAAAAAGGAAGGAAGGCAGCACTTCTGCCCTCGGATAAAAAAGAAATTTCAAAGTCCGCTGACAAGTTGGCCGGAGAGACGATGCGCGTTGTTGCTTTGGCATATAGGGAATTTCCGAAAACAAAAAAAGAAATTTCAGACGAGGATGTTTCCAGCTTAATTTTCACGGGATTGGTCGGAATGAAAGACCCTCCACGTCAGGAAGTTAGCGAGGCAATAAAAAAGGCGCGTTCTGCGGGAATAAAAATAATAATGGTAACCGGCGACCATAAAGAGACAGCAATAGCCATCGCAAAAGAAATTGGTTTAGTCGATAGGCCGGAAAAAAATTATCCTCTCGCCCTGACAGAAACAGAACTTCTTGAGATGGAAAAAAATTCAAAGAAAAAATTCGAGGAGGCAGTGAAAAATGTTCCGATTTTTGCGCGCCTTACCCCTGGAATGAAATTGAGAATAGCAGGAATCCTCCAGAGATCAGGAGCTATTGTTGCAATGACCGGCGACGGCGTCAACGATGCGCCTGCCCTGAAGAAAGCAGATGTTGGCATCTCTATGGGAATTATAGGAACAGACGTGGCGCGTGAATCGAGCGAAATAATTTTATCAGACGATAACTTTGCGTCAATCGTGAGCGCAATAGAGGAAGGCAGAATAGTTTTCACAAATACAAGACAAACTTCAACTTTTCTTGTAACGACAAACTTTGCCGAACACGTCTGCCTTATAACTTCAATCTCTCTCGGTCTTCCCCTTCCTCTCTTGCCGACGCAAATTCTCTGGTTAAACTTGGTAACTGACACGGCACCGGCTCTCGGTCTCGCAGCAGAGCCAAACTACAATCACGCAATATCTGAAAAACCAAGAAATTCAAAAGAAAACATTCTGACAAAATCAATCATCCCATTTGTCGCTTTAATGACTATCGCAATGGTTATAGTAACCATCGGCGTCTTCAAATATTATCTTCCTTACGGAATAGACAAGGCGAGAACGGCCGCTTTTGCCGTGATGATGTTTACGCAGTTATTTAATACTTTAAACGTCCGCTCGCTGAAGCAGTCAGTTTTTAATATCGGGCTTTTCTCAAATAAGTATGCAAACATCGCGCTGGCGTTTTCAGTAATTGTGGGGGTTATTGTTCTATACATTCCTTTCTTCCAGTCCGTCTTTGGCTTTTCGTCTCTCGGGGCGGCAGAGCTCGGAATAATTTTCCTGCTTTCTTCAACGGTTTTTATCATTGGGGAGCTCTATAAAGTCATAAAAAACTATATCTCTCCAGTAAAGTAAAATTTATAAATTCTGAATATGCTGGAGTTCTATGAGATTAAGACCAATCGGAGAGAGAGTCATCCTGAAGCCGATGCAAAAATCGGAAGAAAGAACTAAATCGGGAATATATCTTCCAAAATCAGAAGACAGGAAGGAAGGTGAAGTTGCCGAAGCAGGAACTTTCAAAGACGGCTCACTAATACCTTTAAAGCGTGGCGACAAAGTCATCTACGGCGGCTACAGCTCAGAAGAAATAGAAATAGGCGGCGAGAAATTCTTAATCGTCGAGTTCAAGGACATTTTGGCGAAGGTGGAGGAAAAATGAATATAAGGGAAGCAATTTTAGCAGGTACTTTAGTTTTAGGAGGTGTTTATCTAGTTGGAAACGCAATGATATCTTCCTCATTAGCTAATTCTAACAGGGGTAGAGCACAACAGCAGTATAATTATTTTCAGACCAGAGAAACAAGTATAAGTGATTATATAAGTGTCCTGGCAGGTTTATCTATTAGTTCGGCAGGAATTTATCTTATGGATAAAACGAGGAGGGAAGAATAAAATGTCAAAGCAAATAATTTTCGACGAAGAAGCAAGAAAAGCCCTGCTGAAGGGAATAGACAAAGTTGCGAACACAGTTAAAGTAACTCTCGGACCAAAAGGGAGAAACGTTATTCTTGACCGTTCAGGTTCGCCATTAATAACAAACGACGGCGTTACAATAGCAAAAGATATTGAGCTGAAAGATAAATTTGAGAACATGGGGGCGAAATTAATAAAAGAAGTCGCCTCGCAAACTCAGGATAAAGCAGGGGACGGAACAACAACCGCTGCGCTTTTAACGCAGGTAATGGTAGCTGAAGGCCTGAAAAATATCTCGGCAGGGAACAATCCAATGGCAATTAAAAAAGGAATCGAGGCCGCAACAGAAAGAGTAGTCGCATACTTAAAAGAAAAATCAGTAAAAGTCAGAGATAAAAACCAGATTGCTCAGGTAGCAACAATCTCCGCGAACAACGATGAGAAAATAGGAAAATTAATTGCGGAAGCAATGGAAAAAGTCGGCTCTGACGGAGTAATAACCGTCGAGGAAGCAAAAAGCATCGAGACAACTCTAGAGCTGGTCGAAGGAATGCAGTTTGAAAAAGGTTACGTCTCTCCTTACATGGCTCTTGACCAGGAAAAAATGGAAACATCATTCGAGGACCCTTACATCTTAATAACAGACAAATCAATTTCAAATGTCAAAGAGCTCGTCCCTGCGTTAGAGATAGCTTCTTCGGAATCGAGGCCGTTGCTGATAATTGCCGAAGAAGTTGAAGGAGAAGCAATGACTACTCTTGTAATAAATTTGCTAAGAGGCGCTCTGAAAGTTTGTGCGGTAAGCGCTCCGGGGTTTGGCGACGAAAAAAGAGAGCTTCTTGAAGACATAGCAATATTAACCGGCGGAAAAGTAATCAGCAAAGACAGGGAAGATAAATTGGAAAATGTAAAAGTCTCAGATTTAGGAAGCGCGGCGAAAATCAAGGTAACAAAAGATGAAACATTAATTATACAGGGAAAGGGAAGAAAGGAAAATATCTCAGGCAGAATAAATTCAATAAGGAACAGGATAGAAACTGAAACCTCGGAATTTTCTATAGAAGATTTAAGAAAAAGATTGGCAAAACTTTCAGGGGGCGTCGCTGTGATAAATGTTGGAGCGCCGACAGAAACAGAGTTAAAAGAAAAGAAGATGAGAATTGACGACGCACTCCACGCAACAAAAGCCGCAGTCGAGGAAGGAGTAATTCCGGGCGGAGGTTTAACACTCTATCACGCTCTTGAAGAGCTGAAAAACATGAATCTTCGCGGCGACCAGGCAATCGGCTTAAATATAGTAAAGAAAGCAATGGAAGCGCCAATTAGGCAAATAGCTTCCAACGCAGGAAAAGACGGTGCAGAAATCCTGGCTAATCTTAATGGAAAAGAAAAAGGCATTGGCTACAACGCACAAACAGACACCTACGGAAATTTAATGAGCGAAGGCGTAATTGACCCCACAAAAGTTGTCCGTAACGCTCTGCAAATTTCAGCAAGCATCGCAGCAATGGTTCTAACAACAGAATCCCTCGTCGCTGACCTCGATGATGACGACAAGGACAACGCTCACAACAATCCAGCGATTATTATTTAATTTTGCTTAAACTTATTGGCCACTAGTCCAACAATTAAACCAACAATAGCGAACACAATTACTAAGAATATTAATGGAAAAATTATGCTATTAAAACTAACTCCATAACCAAAACCAAACCAGTCTCTGATGATGTCGCTGATTGGAGTTTCTGGTCCGCCAAAATTTATAAAGAAGTCATAATCATAAAGCCAAACCAAAAAACCTACAATCCCCCCTAAAAGAGAACCCTTTAACCAATTATTCATGTCTATCTTAGATATTTTGTTAATATAAATCTTTTCTAAAAAACAAAAATAAAAACAAGAAATAAAATAAAAAATAAATTTTAAGCCAGCTTTTGTTCTATGACTTGCTGGAAAGCACTGAATGGTTGTGCACCGCTAACAACTGTTCCTTTTCCATTCTTGCCTACAACAACAAAGAAAGGCGTTCCTCTTCCTCCCGTGGCCTGAGCAACTTGCGCATCCTTCTGAACTTCTGCAGTATACTTACCTGAACTCAAGCAAGCGGAAATATCGTAGCCCATTTCTTTAGACCAGATATTAAAGTTTTCATTGCTTAATGTCTGTTGATTTGTAAATAGCTTGTCGACATACTCAAAATAAGATTCGTCTCCACCCTGTTCCCTGACGCACTCCGCAGACTCAGCAGCAGGTTGTGCCATGGGATGTATACTCGTTAATGGAAAGTCTGCGATAACATATTTTACTTTCCCAGTATCAACATATTGGCTTTTTATTTCAGGAAATGTTTGTGTATGATGTCTTCCGCAATAAGGGCACTGAAAATCTGTAAACTCATATATGGTAACTTCAGCGTTTTCATCTCCAAGAATAGCATCATCCTTCACGTCATTGCCCAGAGTTACCTCCGTTTGCGGCGGAGCAGGCAAAGCACCATTATTAGCAACGTTTCCCGTAACTGAACCGTTATCAGAGAAAAACACGAACGCACCGACAACAACCAAAGCAGCAAGGATAAATGTAGAGTATTTCCACAACGAATCCTTCTTTATAGTAATTGTATCACTTTTATTTTCTTCACTCATTTTAAACCTCCTTTCAAATATCTTAGATGTTTGATTGGAAATTTACTTCCTCTCACAATCATACAAACGTTAAAAATAAAGATTATTTAAATTCTTTGCAAACGCCTAATTCAAGCCAATTTCAATAGCATTCTGGAAAGTAGTAAAAGGATGGGCGCCAACTATTCTCAATCCAACAAGTCCTTCTTCACTCTCGACATACCTTATAACATAAGTTCCGGGTCTCTGCGAACTCTCAATTTGCATGGCAATTAATTTCTCAATATCTGCGTTATCTTTTTCCATCAAAACAAAAAACCCAGGCGTTCCTGTGATTCCGGCAGAAGAACCTTCTCTTAAGTCTCCGTTAATTTCAAGCGCAAATTTATTCAGATTGAGACATGAATTAATATCGTAACCTGATTCCTTAGTCCACAAAATTAAATTTGCCCTGTTTAATATCTGTTGGTTTTCAAAAATCTTGTCGTGATATTCAAAATAAGATTCATCTCCACCCTGTTCCCTGACGCACTCCGCAGCCTCGGCGGCAGGCCCCGCCATAGGGTGACCGCTAAGCGGAAAGTCCCTGTAAATAAATCTGGCTTTTCCAGTATCAATATATTCAGATTTTATCTGAGGTAGAGTGTCAGACCAAAAACGCTCACAGAAAGGGCATTGATAATCCGAAAATTCAATTATTGTAATCGGAGCGTCAGCATTTCCCAAAACAGCATCGTCATCAACACCCATACTTATTTTCTCAGGGCTTTTAGGAAGCTCCCCGGGTTTTGGCTCAGAATTTCCGGCAAAAATAATAAAAGCTCCAGCCACTACTAACAAAAGTAAAACTAATGTAGAGTATTTCCACAAGCTATCTTTCTTTATGGTTATTGTGTTGCTCATCTTGTTTTAACTTTGCAGGTTGGTTTATAAAGTTTTCTGGAAATGTGAATTGCCGAAAAGCTGACGATAAGAATAGCAATAACAACCACTTCATTTCCTTTGAAAGGCAGAGCGTATAAAGCTGAGCCAAGTCCTAATAAACTAACAAGTCCGACACCACAAGCCGCACACCCTGGAGCCGCCGCTCCCAGGAACAAACCAACGCCGCCAAGAAAGCCTCCTCCGCCGAGAGAAACACTCCGCACAACGTTGAACCTGTAAACCAATAAGCTTATAAGCAGTCCGATTAGCAGACTTAAAATCAGGGTTCCCGCCGCGCTAAAAAAAGTCACGCTTCCCCAAAAAAACAAAGACAATTTAAAAAGAAAAATTGTTCCTCCTAAAGCGCCAAACAGTTCGTAAGCCGTCGCTACATTGGGGATATTTAAAATAAAACCATTCAGTAAATAAAAAATAAAACCAGAGATAAGTAAAACCCCCAAGTACTCCCATTTCCTAAAAACCCTTCCCCACACTTCAATAACTTTTCCAAGGTAGCTCATAGATAATCTTAACAAATCTGTTTTAAATTCCTTCCTATAAACGCAATAAATACATAACCAAAACCAGTTGTAAATATATTTTTTATCAGGAGAAAAATCACCGCTCGGACTTTTTACTATTTGCTGTCCAGTTAAAGTAAACATTAAACTTAACGCAGTTTACATTTTTATTAACGATTGAAAAGTGTATAGATGTTAAATTAGAGACTTGACTTAACACCTGCAATAAGCTTATAAGCAAAACCAAACTCATAAAAAAATGAAATACAGGTGGAGAGGAACCTCAGTCCTGTCGTTCTTTCTTATAAGCGCGCTTTTCAGTAGAATCATTAATGAGTGGAGCAATTGGGGAGGCGGAACGCTAAAAGAAATCTTAATCGAAAACCTTTATTTCGGAATTCCTCTAATCGCATCATTCATAATCATATTCACTTTAGCAACAAAAGCAGTGCACAAGAAAGCAAGCGATTACAGGTTTCCACGCAAGTGGCTTATGAAGTACAACCTCTTTCTCTTCATTAAAACATTGATATTCTTTGAAGTAATAGGAGTAGCACTAATTTCTCTCCTCCTAAAATTCCAGGGCTCAACCGGCGAAAGCTGGTTGGCCATTTACATATGGTCGCTCTACACGCCGATAGTCGCTCTGGCAGCGGTAATGTTTTTCTCCCTAATACCTTCAATAATAATTCTAAGAACACACCCGAACAAGAAAACGAGAAAGATGCTTTTTATAGCGTTCATAGTCATCTCAGTTCTCATCTTCATAACTTCTTTAGTCTCAATTTTTAACTGCCAGTTCGGATACGCCGGCAAATGTCTGGCTATGGAGGCAATAAACAAAAAAGATATAGGACTGTGCGACAATGGCCTGACAGAAGGCAGCAAAGACAGATGTTACAACTATGTTATTTTCCACGGCGAATTAAGACTCAGCGAAGAATTTTGCGATTCTCTCCCAAGACTAAAAGAAAGTTGTTTAATAAAATTAGGAATTGAAACAAACAACCCGGAATTATGTGGAGGAGATAATGGCTGTCTGGCAAGCGTAGCGCACAGTACAAAAAATATAGAACTTTGCAGAATATTGGACAGCACAGAAGACTATCAGGAAAATCTGCGCAACCAATGCATCTGGGGTGTCGCAGTCAAAACAGAAAACATCAGCCTCTGCGACGAGATGACTTCAAACTATCGGGACAATAACTGGATTCACGAACGCTGCGTCTCTGGCTTCTCATAAAATCAACCACAGATTCATAATAATCTTTAAATACTCTGACTTCCAAAAGTCAATCTTACAAAAGAGGCAAAAATGTCAAAGTGCATGTATTGTAAAACTGAACTGAATCCGGGCTCTGTACTTGATGTTTGCCGACGCTGTGGGGTAGGTGTCTGGGGCGAAAGTATGTTCAACGCAATTGTGCAGAATATGGAGGGAGCAAAAGAATCCGGCGACCTTTATCAGGGTTCAGTCACGAAAGTCGAGGGCAAATTTGATAAGAAGCCGCAGAAAAAAGCAATGCCCTCTTCGCTGGTCAAGGACGCAGTGTCAGGAATGGATTCTTTTTCCAAAGAAATGGAATCTTTGACTCCCGAAATGGAAAAGACTTTCTAA
>Ga0209542_10013225_pt1 | contig 14268 bp, 14 predicted proteins | sample RifCSPhighO2_01_FD_184028 | JGI IMG/M metagenome (GOLD analysis project Ga0209542, IMG submission 184028) | Soil microbial communities from Rifle, Colorado - Rifle CSP2_plank highO2_0.1 (SPAdes) (version 2) | ecosystem: Environmental > Terrestrial > Deep subsurface > Rock core/Sediment ...
CGCGGGCGTCCTCGGCATCGAGGTCACCGTCCCCGCCCTGGCCGCCCGTTGCGCCCTGGGCAACGTCGACCCCCAGCACACCGGGGGTGACGTGAACACCGCGGCCATCGAGGTCGCGGTGAGTTACCCGTTCCCGCCGGACGGCACCATGATGGTGACCATCCGCCCCGACCTCGATTCGGTCGGGGCCATGGCGGTCCTCGCCATCCGGGGCTCGAAGGGGCCCCGAGAGCTTTGTTCGGATTGCCCCGGGGACAACCCGGGCTGCAACACCTGCGAGGGTTCGGGCTTCGTGCCCGAGCCCGGGTTTGGCCCAGACTTCTGGGCGAGACTGAAGGCGGTCGCGGCGGCGGACAAGTTCGTCCAACCGCCGTGGTCGCCAGAGGCGGCCTGCGGGGAACGCGACCCGCAGCTGCAGGGGATCGGAGCCTTCGTCTGGGACCGTGAGGTCCAGCTGGGGGCCAAGGTCGCGGCCATGGCCGAGTGGCTACTGTCGGGCATCGTCCCTGCCGGGTACGAAGAGAAGGCCCAGACCACCCGCGAGCAGTTGGCCCGTGAAGGCGATGGCGTGACCGCCTGCCAAGTGCAGGGCGGGATCGCCATCGTTGCGACCCCGCGTATGGGGGCACCAGCGGTGGGCTACCGCCACCGCCCGGTGGTGGTCTGCGAGGGACTTGTCCAAGGCAAGCGGAAGTTTTCCGTTTGTCAGTGGGACGGCTCGCACGCCGATCTTGGGGCCGCCCTCGCCGAGCTCGCGACGCTCGAGGCCGGGTGGGGTGGGTCCCCCACGATCGGCGGCAGCCCGCAAGGAGTGGGCTCCACGCTCACGATCGAGCAGGTGGTGGAGGTGGTGGCGAATCACCTGAAGTAGAAGCACTAGCTCCCCAAGCGCAAGTTTGCACTTTCGCGCGTTGGGGATCCATTCGAGGATCTTTCGCAAGCATTTTTCCGGAGGCGAAGGATTTTGGAATGGTATATAATTGCTAGCGTTATTAAATAAACTGAAACTATGTACGAACAAGAAAGAGAACAGGGAGATGAAATGAGTCCGGAAACAATAGAAGGAAGTTTGGAACGTGATCTGACCAGACTTTCAGACAATGAATTAGAGGAGAAGGCTAGCCAAGCCGAGGCCAAAGGCAAAACCGAGGTGGCCGAAGGCTATCGCAAAGAGATCGCTCGCCGCAAGCAAGAGGGAAGCAACAAAGCCGCCTAAGCACAGACATCTCTGACCGGTGGCAATCACAAGCTGTCGGTCGGGGATTCTTACCGGAGGGCAATTTTCTCTCTCATTTTGCCCTTCGATAAGAGATTTTTTGTGAAATGTGGTATAATATGTTTATGCAAACGTCATTACCAGAGACACTTCGCCCACTCTTGTGGTCATTGCGCTGGCAAGACCTTGACGTACAGGAAGATAAGGAAGACATTATTGTGAATGTTATTAACGAAGGTACACTTGATCAGTGGCGTTGGCTTATAGACACTTACGGCAAAAAAGGAATAAAGAGCGTCTTGTCACGACGTTTAGCCAGCGAGTTCCATCCCGAGTCAAGGAAGCTTGCCCAGACCTTTTTCCATATCCCAGAATTTAGAAATGCACGCTGAAGCCCTAACCAAAGAAGCCGCGGAGCTATTCCCAAGACTGGCCAGGTTTAGCAAATTTTACCTGGTTGGTGGAACAGCTATGGCGCTGCAAATAGGCCATAGGCTTTCTGTTGATTTTGATATGTTCTCCGGAGAAAAATTAAAACCGAATTTACTTTCGAAAATAAATCGCGAATTTGGAGACAAGAAAATAGCCGTCACGTATCGCTCGCCGGAGCAAATTAATTTACTGATCGACAATGTAAAATTTACTTTCTTTTATTATCCCTATCCAGTCATTGAACCACTGATCAAGATGAAAGGGGTACCCACGGCAAGCTTAATAGAGCTTGCAGCTATGAAAGCCCTGGCTGTTGGCCAGCGCCTTTCTTACAAAGATTACATTGACTGGTACTTCTTGCTCAAGGAAAAACACATCACACTAGGAAAGGTCATAGAGCTTGCTAAGAAAAAATTTGGGGGCAACTTCAATGATCGCCTTTTCCTTGGGCAGCTGGTATCAGCAGATGATATACCAGTGCAGAAAATTGACTTTTTACGGAACGAAACCGATAAGGATACGGTTGAGAAGCTCCTGCGAGAAAAGATTCAGGCTTTCAACATATAAGTTTACATGAGTACCAAATTCTTTAACCAGGAGAGGCCGGAACGGGAGATTATTCGGGATGAATTGATGGATCTTTTGGGAACTTCCAATAATCCCGAGGGTTTGGACCTGCGTCGGACGCGTTCAGAACAAGAGCGTCTAGAATTGGTAACCAAAATTCTCCAGATGCGACAGGCAGAGGGTGGGGAATCGCTCGAAATATCAAAGACCCCTGAAATGCAAGTCGAGATAGAGGAGGCAATCAAATTAGTCAGGCAGATTGCCACGGACAACGGCCACACTCTCTCGGCACCTCTTCTGGCAAGCAAAGTACACTTCTTCACCCCGGAAGCTTTTATTCAAAGGATAAGGCGCAGACCGAGCACAGGTGGAGCCCAGTTTGTTACATCTTGTCACGTCTTCTTGGTAGAAAACACGCCCGAAGAAAGTGAGTACTGGATAAGTTCCGGGGAACAGCCAGATCCCACCGCAATAAAATTATCGAGACAGAGGAAAATAGCCCACGAACTGATGCATCTGCTTGGCTTTCAGCGTTTTCATTCTATCAAGGGAGGGACGGATATAGAGGTCCGTTCCGGCTATCGAGTGCCACTGTTCAAACGTGAAAATGGGCATGATGAAGACGAAGGCAGTGCTTTTGATTGTCTCAATGAAGCAGTTATTGATCGGCTAATCCTCGAAGGCATGAGCAAGAGGGAGGGTCGAGATGTCTCGGCGGTGGCTGGTTATCCGCATGACATCAAACTACTCGAGTTGATTATGGCCGGAATTGCGAAAAGTGAAAGTGAGGATAAATCTGTCGTCTGGAAAAAATTCGTAGACGGCTACTTCGACGGCAACATGATGCACCTGCGTGAGATTGCCAAAGTCTTCGGCCGTGAAGCATTTGCAACTTATGCCAGACTCTTGCCTGACGAGTCTTCGAGCGACAAACGTTTCCAGGAACTTAAGGAAATGTTCACAAAGTCATGAGGCCCAACCCATTCGACAAGCTCAGGGTAAAAAAGTCTTTGGGTCAGAATTTTTTGCGTAACCCGGACGTGGTTCGGGATATTGTATCGGCGGCTCACCTAGCGGTCACACCTCCAAGAGGAGGAATGACCGCAGGGGAAAATGTGCTTGAAGTGGGGCCGGGGGAGGGCGTGCTGACTGAAGCTTTGCTTAGCACGGGAGCGAATGTTATTGCTATAGAGAAAGATGACAGGCTGATTGAGTCACTGCGTAAAAAATTCCCTGCGGCAAAAATTATTCACGGAGATATTCTGAACTCACATTTGCCATTTACGATTTACGATTTACCATTCAAAATAGTCGCCAATATTCCCTATTACATAACGGGAAAGTTTTTGAGAAACATCTTTTCAAGCGAGCATCTGCCCGAGAGAGTTGTATTGTTGTTACAAAAAGAGGTGGCGCTTCGCATTTTGGGTATTGATGCGAAGCGTCCCGAGCGCAGTCGAGGGACTAAAGAATCAATATTATCCATCAGCGTCAAAGCTTACGGCACGCCCAGTATTATCCGCTACGTGCCGCGGGAAGATTTTGAGCCGGTGCCCAAAGTTGATTCGGCGGTGTTAGTGATAGAAAAAATCTCGCGCAAGTTCTTCCAGGAGGTGAAACCTCCACTTGGAGGTTTCACCTCCAAACAAGTCGCTGAACAGAAATTCTTTGATTTGGTAAAACGGGGATTTGCGCATAAACGAAAAAAGCTGGTAGGCAACCTCACGACACCTGGTGTCCAGTGGACACCGGGTGTCTGGGAACACCTGGGGAATAAACGTGCCGAGGAGCTCTCACTTGACGACTGGCGGACACTTTTCTTGGAATTAGAGGCCTGAAGTACCTGTTCCGGGGAAGGAGCCCATCATACCAGCGGATTGAATGGTAATACAACCCTCCCCGACAAATATCAAACAGCTGCGAACACCCGGTCTGTATGAACCCAAAAAGTAGCGACCCCAAATGTTCCATTTGGCGTAAAGCTTGGATACACCCGGTTGATATACGAGAGGTAACACGCTTTTAACTCTGTAATCAAAAATATAATGCAATGTATTGGCACTACATGTACATATCAAGGTGAAACCCTGCACACCACCAAACGGTAACTCGCCACCCACACCTGTCGAGAATGCTCGCTTGGTTGGCGACAGTGGCAGAGTAAGAGCAAGTGTACACAATAAGATAACTAGAATAATCTTATTCATATAGATTTCATATACTTACTGGACCAGCAAAAGGGCTGACAAATTAATAATCAAGTTGAATGTTTGGCTCTTGCCATTCGAATTCTCGACAATTGCCGCAAGAGCAACGAGAGCCTCGTCATGGCCGGGCAAACGTTCTTGGATGTTACTCCCAAAAGCTTGAACAACCGTTTGATAATCTCTACCGACACTTGCTTTGAATAATTGCTCCCGCACTACGGCAATGAAGCTTGGGGTGTAAACAAATCGGAGAGTCTTGCCGTCAAGCGAGGAAAGATTTGTAAAAGCATCTGTAGACTCGCCTGCTATAAACACAGTGTTATTGTCCGAATCAAAATTCCCGCCCCTTATAATCACTTCTTCTCCATCCCGTTCTATAACCGCCGGTTCAACTGCGAGGACAACAGGGCTACCACCTGAACTTTTGGATGATTCCAAACTGTTTACAAAAGCGCGCGAGAGCAATCCAAAATAACCCGTACCAGAAGCAAGTCCGGCTGGAATAAGAATGTCTTGGCTGTGCAATTCTTGATACCGAATCAGAGCCTGCTTGGTTAGAAATCCGAAATAAGTCGATTCATCGCCTGGTGAGCCGGGACCAGAGCTTGCAACATGAGTCAGAGGATTGGCATTTAAGATTACCTGCAAGGCTTTAACATCCGGACCGCTATCACCAAGGCGAAGATTACGTTCAAAATTAACAATAGCGGCCGAGATTGAGAGTGGCAAGGCTACTGTGAGCACGAAAAGTGGGATAAGGGTGAGTGTGCGAGCCATAAACATAGTATAGCATTTGGGGATATCATCGCACATTAAAGTATAGGAGTTGCTAAAATGGAAGGGCGCGAGCTAATAGCTTGAAATTTTTACATTTTAAAAGGAGCCTTATTTACGCGGCACTGGCAGTAATTATTCTGGTAGGCGTGTATTTATTTGCCCGCAAACCAAGCGCTGTTCCGGATAACACTCTAGCCACCCACACTGCCCAAGCTCTTTTGCTCGAGACAGATACTGATAACGACGGCCTCAAAGACTGGCAAGAAACTTTATGGAACACAGATTTTCATAATCCTGACACCGATGGCGACGGTACCCGCGACGGGGTAGAAGTGCGCGAAAACCGCGACCCGACCAAAAAGGGACCAGACGACGTGCTCCCTGCCCCCAAAGCTGAAGTACCGGCTGATGATAAATATGAATATTCTTTTGACAAGTCGGCAGGCTCGAGCTTCACCGACCTTTTGGTCATTAATTTACTCTCCAATTACGCTCAAGCCAAAGGCAACGGAGCTTTAAATGGCACTACCCAGGAAGAAATGATCAGTAATCTCCTGCGTGATGCTCGGGGAACAGTGACTCTTGATACTTACAGCTCGGAAAACCTCTCTGTTACACCTTTCGCCACGGCAAGCACATACATAAACTACTACAACAAATTGGGTATTGTTGTAACCACCAAACAAACGGGTGTAGGTGATGAGATTCAAATTCTGGCCGAGGTCATTCAGACTGATAACTACACGGGCATGGTGCGACTGGCCCCGATCGCGGCGGTCTACAAGCGTACAGCCGAAAACATCCTCAATCTGCCGGTGCCAAGCGCCCTCTCAAGCGCGCATCTTGCTCTGGCCAATAGTTATTATGCCGTCTCTCAAACTCTTGCGAACATGGCCGCCACGGACGATCCCACGGCCATGCTGGTTAATCTGGGCTATTACCGCGAAGCCTACGATAGCATGACGAGTGCTTTCGGCAGTCTGCGAGTGTACGCTCTCACAAATGATCTCGACAGCAGATTAAACGAGTACGGTAAAGCCATAGTGGCCACCCACTGATATGAGCAGGCTGGATAAAAACTTCTGGCGGAAAGCGGCGGCCATCTGGTTGGTGGCAATGCTCATTGTGCCAAGCACGCTCCTGTTGCCCAAACAAAAGACGGCCAGTGCCCAGGGACCGGAGGCTATAACTTCTGTCATTTCAGTACCCACAAACGACGTAATTAATAACATCAAGGAAGGTCTCTGGGATAGGGTGGCTTGGATCCTTATAAACGCCGTGGTCAGTCAAGTTATCAAGTCCATGACCAACTGGGTCAACAGTGGCTTTGAAGGCAAGCCGGCCTTCACTCAAAACTTAAGCAAGGTTTGGAATGATTTGGAATCCGATGCCACAAAAGGAGTCCTGGCCGAGATTGAGTTCGGTGACTTCGATGGCGAAACTTTCTTCTGCGGACCTTTCGATCAGGAATTACGCAAACTCTTCCGTCTCCAACTGCAAATTAAACAATCTCGGCCACCCTTTTATAAGACCTCCAAATGCACTATTGATACTATTCTCGACAAAGCTGGCTACACCCTCGAGCAATTCCAGGACGACTTCACTAAAGGCGGCTGGCCAGCTTGGCTCGAACTAACCAGTCCCAACAACAATCGCTACGGAGCCTACTTTAATGTTCAGAAGGAAATATGGAATCGCGAACAAACAACCAAAGACAACAAAGCTAAAGAACTGACTTACGGCAAAGGCTTCTTATCTCAAAAGAGAGTCGGCATATGCCTGGCGCCACCTCCACCGCCGGATCCAGATGGCTTGGTTCCTCCGCCTGACTACTGCCCTCCGGACTTAAAACAACCCGATTACTGGGTTACTCCCGGTACGGTCATAGAAGAGCAACTCAACGCCCACCTAAAACTTGGGGTTGGCCGTCTGCAAGTGGCGGATGAATTAAACGAGTTGCTTGGGGCAGTACTCCAACAACTTGTAACCAAGATGCTCAGTTCGGTGGGGGGTCTCTTTGGAGCCGGCACGGTGGAAGAAGGCTCGAAGAAATCCCTTTGGGATGAACTGGACGATGAGAACGAAGATCTGACTAAAGATGCCAGCACTAGCGAGGAGGCCGGTGGGGCCCTGATAGACAAATTCTCCGAACCACCTCCGCCTGCACCCTGTAAGCCCAAAACAGAAGAAGAACGCACATCAGTTTACAAAAATGTCAAACAAATAGGTTGGATAGGCGCGGATGATGTGGATATAACTGTAACTGGTGAAATAGTGGGACCTCCGATACCCTGTCCGGAACCGCCGGAGATACCGCCCGATGCGGATGGAGATGGCGTGCCGGATTTGGAGGACAACTGTCCAACTGTGCCCAATATTGATCAGACTGACGAAGACGGCGACGGCATAGGCGATGCCTGCGATCCGGACATTGATACGGATAAAGACGGCATAAGCAATGACAAAGATAACTGCGTCTTTACTCCCAATTCGGATCAAACAGATACTGATGGCGACGGGGTAGGTGACGCCTGTGATAACTGCAAAGACAAAAAAAACAGAGATCAGAAAGACTCCGATGGGGATGGAGAAGGTGATGTGTGCGACCGTGATATGGACACAGACGGCGATACCGTGCCCGACTTCACCGACAATTGTCCGCTCAAGAAGAATCGTTTCCAGGAAGACACCGACGTGGACGACGTGGGTGACGTATGCGATAACTGCTGGACCGAATATAACCCTGATCAAAAAGACTCCGATGGCGACGGAGTAGGTGATGTGTGCGAATTTGTCTCAACCGACTAAAAATGCCCACCCTACTCAAAAACAAAAAGTTTTTTGGCCTCCTCGGGATCACCCTTATTCTCATTACTTTCTTCGCTCCCCTCACTGCCCACGTCACATATGCTGATACAAAAAAAGATGTAAACAATGCGCTTCTGCTCGCTGCAGATGGATGCTCATTGTGGGCCAATAGTATATTAGAGAGTTGTATAACCGCAGCTGTAGCATGGATTCTACTTTTCCTCACTTGGGTTATGGGCATGGTTCTCTTTGTAGTAAATCTAATTTTTGAGTTCATTCTTCAGTTCTCAATTGTTAGATTCAAAGAGCTGGCGGGTATAGCTGATGTGGGTTGGAGCGCAATACGTGATGTGTCAAATATATTTTTTATCTTTATTCTCTTATATATAGCGATAAAAACCGTTTTGGATGTAGGAGGTGACACAAAAAAGTTAATCCTACGGGTCATTCTGGCAGCTTTACTCATTAATTTCAGCGGTGCCCTAGCCAGAGTTGTTATTGATTCCGGCAATGTACTCACGCTTATGTTTTGGGAATCAGCCAAAGGAAAGGATTCCGGAGGTAAAACAGGTACCATAGGGGCAAGAATTATTAACGGTATTGAACTGGTCCGTGTCTCCGGCCTGGCGAAAGCACCCCCGGGCCTTCCTGAGGATGTAGGGGTACCTAGTGCTAGTCCCACCGAAACTATTGGTTTTTGGACAATCGTAATTCAAGGCATTGGTGGCTTAATTTTCGTTCTCGTGACTATTTTCTTACTTGGCATAGCAACCTATATGTTCGTACGGCGGGCATTATATCTTGTATTTTTAATTATGGTGTCTCCGTTCGCTTTCCTCATTTTTGCTTTTCAAGGATTTACTGGGGCGGCATCAAAGTGGTGGTCAACATTGGTATGTCACACCTTTTTCGCACCTATTTTTATGGTTTTATTTTCCGTCAGTATAAAAGTGGTAGAATCCGCGGGAAAAATCCTTATGCCTGAGGGAAAAGACCCTGATCTCGTTCCTCAACTTGTATTTTTCGTCATTGCAACTGCTCTTCTTTTCTCGTCACTCCTTGCCGCAAATAGTCTGGGCTGTACCGGAGCCGTTGGTGCCGCGGCCTGGGCGGGCAAAAAGTTTAAAGACTACGGCAAACGCACAGCGGCTTGGACAGGTCGCAATACCCTTGGCTGGGGAGCGGCGAAAATAGCAAGTAGCGAGAGGGTTAGGGCAATGGCCGAGAGGGCGCAGAAAGTACCGGGCCTTGGAGCGGCGGCACGGGCGGCAACGGGAGGATTGAGGGGTGTAGCGGGGGCCGGCTTTGGTGGTAAGAAGGGCGGATTCGTCCAGGCCCAGAAAGATGCAGTCAAGGCAAAAACCGGCTTTGCCACATATCTTGAAGAAGGGGCGAGTATGGGCGCCAAGGAACTAAAAGACCTGAAGACAAATTATATGAAAACCCTCAAGAGTGAAGCGGCCGGAGAAAAAGAAAAAACAGCTGCCGCGGGAGGAGTGGCGGGAGGAGTGGCTGGTGGTACTCTCGGTGCCGTGTTTGGGGGACCACTAGGTGCCGCCGTTGGAGCACATTTGGGTGGTGGACTGGGAGCAGCCATAGGTGGTTTAGCCGGCAGGGCAAGTCCGATAAGCGCAGTTGCTCTCAAAACCCTCATGAAAGGCGCTACAAAGGGGAAAATAGAGGATAAACAAAAAGAAAAAGAAGAATTAAAAAAAGACTTGAAGGTAGCTAAAGAAACTGGTAATCAGGACGAAATCGCCAGACTAACAACAGCAATTAACGTTCTTGACCATGATCTTCAGGATTTGCAACGAACAGAAGAACAAGAGCTTGCCGCAAAGAAAGCGACGGCGACGGGGGGAGGGGTAGCAACTGGTGAGGTAAGAGTGAACGACGCGAAGGCGCAAACAAATACAGGAGGAAATGCTAGGGGTCTCCTCTCAAGAATGGGCAGAAAACTTAGAAGAGGAGCGACCACACTTGGGATGAGAAGAGGTATGGCAGTGGCAGAACCGGAAGCTCCTATGACACCGCGAGATGTTACAGGACAAACCAATGATGCCAGACAAGAGCGAGAACAGCGCACGGCGGAACTGACAAAAATAATGAGCGAGAGGGCTAACGCGGCACGAGATGCTGAAAGGGCAAATGCCTTCGGCATGAAAGAGCAGGTCAAAGCAAAAGAAGATTTATTGGCCCAGCTTGAGAATAAGGAAAGAGAGGCTAGAGAAAAGTTGCGAAATCTGGGTCAAATACCTCCTTCGGCTACTTAAAATAAATTATGAAAGACTACACAGATAAAGAAATTGAGGAACAGATCGCGAGGTTACCGGTTGATTTGCAAACCGCTATTGGTTCAGTGGCGGTTAAAAACGAGCTACAGAAAATTGCTGCAGAAAGCCATCTGCATGTGGATAATTTGGGCGCTTTGGCTGATTTGGTGGACACCACTTTGGCAGGACTCCTATCCACCCGCGAGTTTTTGTCTACCCTTACGGAAATATTGCCGAATCAAAAGAGGGAAGTGATCCTCTCCATCGCCGAGGCCGTTAACAAACAGGTCTTCTTCCCGGTGCACGAGTCACTCCACAAGATTGACCTTGCTCACATTGAGAAGATAGGTGAGGGTCGTTCGTCGAATGAGCAGATTGATATCCTTGAAAATCCAACCACGTTAAAACTCTCTCCGCCTTCCGCACCCCCTATCTTTTCGATTCCGCCCTCACTCACAATTCCCGTTGTGCCACCCGCATCAGTAAATCCTTCTGATAAACCTATCCACGAAGCTAAACTCTCCGGCATCATACAATCACCACCCTCTGTGCGGGACATATCGTATCAGAATCGCGATCAGCGACTGAAAATGATCCCCGATGACGTAAAAGCCAAAATCAACAGCGATCCATACAAAGAACCCATCGAGTAAGGTACAATAGATGAATGGTCTACAAAGTGCCGCAGTTCATCGAGGTGGAGGATAAGATTTTTGGGCCGCTTACTTTTAAGCAGTTCATTTATCTGGCCGGTGGGGCGGGAGCATGTTTTGTGATCTGGAACTTCGTACCCAAGCTCCTGGCCGTCTTTTTGGTTCTGCCGGTGGCAGCTTTTGCCCTTTGTCTCGCTTTTTATAGAGTTAACAATCGGCCATTTGTGATCCTGGTGGAATCTTATCTGCGCTACAAGCTTGCCGGTAGGTTATATCTATGGAGGAAAGCTCCGGTTAAATCCCAAATATCCAATCCGTCGGCTGGCGGACAAAGCACAAAGGGGGCAAAGATCGTTTACATGCCTGTCTTGTCCAAGAGTAAACTCAAAGACCTAGCCTGGAGTTTGGATGTAAATGAGAACATAAACCATTAATTAGCATGGCCAAATCAGTTCAGGACTTTATACCAATAGAAGAAATCCGCGATGGAGTGGTTATTCTCCGAGGTGGCCAACTGCGTATTGTTCTATTGGCCTCATCTGTCAACTTCGATCTCAAATCTTCTGACGAACAGGAAGCGATCATCCTCCAATATCAAAACTTTCTTAATTCGCTCGACTTCTCGGTTCAGTTCTTTATCCAGTCAAGACGCCTTGATATCAGGCCTTATATCGCCATCCTCGAGGGTCGCCTGAAAGAACAGTTGGGCGATCTGATCAAGATCCAAACTCGTGAATATATAGAGTTCATCAAAAACGTAACCGAGCAGACAAACATTATGACCAAAACATTTTTTGTCGTCATACCCTTCGTACCAGCTCTCTTTCAAGACAGTAAAAAAGGTGGTTTTCTCTCCGGCATTCTGCCTTCACGGAGCAAGGGGGCAAAGCTGGCTAAAGAAGAGTTCGAGAAGTTTGAAGAGAATCGTTCCCAGCTGGAGCAACGCAAGTCTATTGTAGTTCAAGGCCTGGCCCGCATCGGGATCCGCACCGTTGCCCTGGGTACTGAAGAGCTTGTTGAGCTCTTCTACAAGATCTTCAACCCCGGCGATCAGAATGTGCCGGTTATGGCCTCCAAATAAAGATATGTCTATATTTAATTTTGGTAAAAGGAAAGAGAGCAAAATGCCGGAACTGACTCCGATTCTGCCCTCGGAGATCTATCAGGCCGGAGTGATTGAGCTACGCGACGTGATTGCCCCGGCAGCCCTCGAGATCAATCCCAAAAATTTGAGTTTGGGCGAGCGTATAGCTCGCACTTATTTCGTAATTTCTTATCCGCGCTTCCTATCCCAGGGATGGTTTAGTCCCATAATCAATCTCGATCGAGTTTTCGACGTTTCGATATTTGTTCACCCCATTGAAACAGGCAAGATTTTGCGGGCTCTCCAGAAGAAAGTGGCTGAGGTCCAAAGCCAGATTGCCATCCGCGAACAGAAAGGTCTCGTGCGCGATCCTGTCCTCGACGTGGCCTACCAAGATATCGAGGAGTTACGTGATCAACTCCAACAAGCCACCGAAAAGATCTTCGATGTGGCTTTGTACCTGACAATGTATGGAGAATCTGAAGACGAGATAGAAAAAGCCGAGAGCGAACTGCGAGCCATTCTAGATTCTAAACTCGTTTACATTAAACCGGCCTTATTCCAACAAGAAGACGGCTTTAAGTCGGTATTACCTGTTGCGGAAGATAAGCTTGAAGTCCACACCAAGTTAAACTCGACCCCCCTCTCAACACTTTTCCCATTTACTTCTTTCGATCTGACTTCCGATAGGGGAATTCTATACGGAATCAACAGACACAATTCTTCTCTTGTTCTCTTCGATCGTTTCAGTATGGAGAATTATAACTCATGCATCTTCGCCCAAGCCGGTTCGGGCAAATCATACCTGACTAAACTCGAGATTCTGCGCTCTCTCATGTTCGATTCCGACGTCATTGTGATTGATCCAGAGCGGGAGTACGAGGCACTGGCCACGGCCGTAGGTGGGCGATATTTTAACATTTCGCTCACTAGCGAGCACCACATGAATCCTTTCGATCTACCTGTGCCGGGCGAGGATGAATCGGCGGCGGACATCTTGCGCTCTAACATTATCAATTTGATCGGTCTCTTTCGCATAATGCTCGGGGGTCTTACTTCAGAGGAAGACGCCGTTCTAGACAACGCTATTAAAGAAACTTACGCTCTCAAAGATATTACTGCTCAATCTGATTTCTCGCAGATTGAAGCACCTCTCATTTCTGATCTGGAATTGGTGCTCGCGGGCATGGAAGGGGGTGAATCAATTGCCCAGAGATTATACAAATACACCAAAGGTTCCTGGGCGGGGTTCATGAATCAGCCCACCAATGTTGATATCAACAAGCAGTTTGTGGTCTTCTCGGTGCGCGACATGGAAGACGATCTTAAGCCGACCGCCATGTATATTGTTATGCACCACATCTGGAATGTGGTCCGCAAAACACGCAAGAAACGTATCTTGGTCATAGATGAAGCCTGGTGGATGATGAAATCGGAAGATACGGCCTCATTTCTCTTTTCACTGGCCAAGCGCGGTCGCAAATATTATTTGGGCGTCACTACTATCACTCAAGACGTGGGCGACTTCCTCAAAAGCCCTTATGGCATACCTGTTATCACCAACTCATCTATTCAGATTCTGCTCAAGCAATCGCCGGCTACGATTGATCTGGTTCAGAAAACTTTCAGTCTGACAGATGAAGAAAAATACCTGCTACTTGAATCGTCGGTGGGCGAGGGCATCTTCTTCGCCGGTCTTAAGCACGTGGCCCTGCGAGTGATCGCCTCTTACACCGAAGATCAAATTATCACCTCCAATCCCGAACAACTTATGGCTATTAGAAATGCCAAGGCTGAATTCAAAGCCGCTAATAAATAAGTGCGTATAAAACATGGCAGAGGTTTCTGACATAAAGAACGCGGCACGGGGAGTGGGCCAAGCCGCGAGCGCCGTAGTCAAATACGGTGGCCTATCTTTTTTTAAGGCCTTTTTCGACGGTAGCAAATCAAAAATTGACAACTGGTCGGCTTTTTTCATGGTTTTCGTCGCTATTTGTCTGGATATCCTACAGGTGATATTGAGCTTCGCCGATGGGGGCACGCTGACAGGACCCGCGATTATGATCATCCAGATGGGCATGTACACAGTCTGGTTCTTTTTTAAGGGCGTGAGTTACTGGAACATGCGAGCCGTGGTCAGCAAGATTATTAGCGGCCTTGGAGAGCTGATACCGGTCATAAACGATTTTATTCCCAGCACAACTGTGATGATAATAGCGGCTATCGGAGTGGTCAGGCTCGAAGAGGCGGG
>Ga0209542_10013226_pt1 | contig 14268 bp, 16 predicted proteins | sample RifCSPhighO2_01_FD_184028 | JGI IMG/M metagenome (GOLD analysis project Ga0209542, IMG submission 184028) | Soil microbial communities from Rifle, Colorado - Rifle CSP2_plank highO2_0.1 (SPAdes) (version 2) | ecosystem: Environmental > Terrestrial > Deep subsurface > Rock core/Sediment ...
TCGGAAATCTCGAAGAGAGCCGCGTAATTTAGGAAATAAGCCAAAAACTGGACAATTCGCTCTTACGCAGGTATCCTCTCAGAATGTTAAAAAACGCACACGTCCCGAGAATAGGGATCGAAGTTGTTGGTAAAGTTCCGTCGCGAGCGACCACCGTTCATTTTGAAGAACGTGACGATGATCGGGCGATTGAGTCCAAAGGGGTGCTTATGATTGGTTACAAGGGGTTGGATACCATATCACGTCGCGAGTGGATGCGGCTCGTGCGCAGAGGCATTCGCGAAGCGCAGGCCCGAAAAATCACACATGTTGCAATGCTCGCTCATGAATTGCGAAAAGGAGCTTTTTCGAAGGTGGGCGAGAGCGATTTTTGTTTTGCACTTGCTACAAACGCAGCCATTGCGACGTACGAATTCCGCTCTTACAAAACAGCACCTAAAGAAGGATGGCGGCAGGTACGCGAATTGTATATCATCGGCGCTTTTTCACCTGATGGGCGGCGAGCGCTCGATCAGGGTTTCCTCGTTGGGCACGAGACGAATGCCGCGCGCGAGCTTGCGAATACTCCGGCAGGAGATATGACGCCGACAAATCTTGCCGCTGCCGCACGCACCGCATGCAAGGGACTCCCCGTTACGACGAAGGTTTTAGGCGAGCGTGAGATGAAAAAGCTCGGCATGGGAGCATTGCTTGGCGTTTCGCGCGGTTCCACTGAAGATGCTCAATTGATAATTCTTGAATATCGGGGAGGCGCGAAGGACGAGAGGCCCATCGCTATTGTCGGGAAGGGAATTACCTTCGACAGCGGCGGCATCAACATAAAACCTTCACATGGAGGCTCTCTAGAAGAAATGCATATGGACATGTCGGGGGGCGCCGCCGTAATTCACGCCGTTGCGGCTGCTGCGCGTCTCAAACTCAAACGGAATGTCGTCGGGATCGTTGCAGCAGCGGAGAACATGGTGTCTGGCTCAAGTTACCGCCCGGGTGATATTCTTCATTCCATGTCGGGCAAGACGATAGAAGTCTTGAACACCGATGCGGAAGGACGGCTGGTGCTCTCCGACGCCCTTACCTATGTTCAAAAGAAATTCTCACCGCGCCTCGTGATTGATGTAGCAACACTCACCGGCGCGGCGGCCGTTGCCTTAGGCACGTACGCATCTGCGGTGCTTTCTCGTGATGAAAAACTTTCACAACGAGTTCGCGATTTAGGAGACCGTTCTGGCGATTTAGCATGGCCGCTTCCGCTTGCGCCAGAACTAAACGCGACCATCAAAAGCAATAGAGCGGACATTGCGAACATCGCGACAGTAAGCCCGCGCTACGGGGGCACTATTGAAGGCGCAGTGTTTCTTGCCCACTTTGTTGAAGAAAAAACTCCGTGGGTGCACATTGATATCGTGCCCCGCATGATTGCGGCGCCAGGCGACAACCTTGCCGACGGTGCAACAGGGGAGCCAGTACGACTTCTTGTCGAGTGTATCCGGGAACTATAGGAGTTACCGTGACCGCGCATCTCAAAGACGGTTCGCAAAAGGTGATATACAAAGACGGGGAATTTGTATTGTAGAATACCCAGGTGAAAACCATTTATCTCGTCCGGCATGGCGAAGCCGAGAATAATGTCCGCGCGCCATCTCGTTTCAAAGCTAAGCCAGTGCTCACCGAACTGGGTCATGGGCAGGCTAAAATAATTGCCGAGCGCGCATCTCATCTTCCCGTGGAAGCCCTTATCGCAAGCACGATGACCCGCGCTCATGAGACGGCACTGCATATATCGACGCGCATCAGCATGCCGATTGAATCGTCGGATCTCTTTGTAGAACGACGCTGTCCAACCACGCTCTTTGACAGGCTTTGGGATGATCCTGAAACCCAGAAAATCTTGAAAGAATGGGAACGGACTTGCGTTGTCGACGATGCACGAGTGCTGGACGGAGAGAATTTCGCGGATCTCAGATTACGCGCGCAACAAGCCTTAAGCTATCTTGAGAAAAGACCCGAATCGGACCTGCTGGTGGTCACTCACGGGGTATTCCTGCGGGTGCTCGCCGCATACGTGCTTTTCTCTGAATCGTTGACACCGGAACAATTCGAATCGTTTTTGTGGGGTATGAAGATGCAAAATACGGGCTTAACGGTCCTGAGATACGATAGGGAAGAAGAACATCATCCGTGGCATCTTCTCGTCTGGAACGACCACGCGCATCTCGGATAAAAGCAAAGGGCGGGTCACATTCGTGATTCCCGCCCTTCGGATCCTGCTTCTTATTCCCGACTCCATGGGTTTCTCCCTGAAGGCCTACTGGCCGGTATACGACCACGCGACCTGGACTTCGCTTGCGCAAGACCAACGCTTGATGGTCCAACCGACCAGGCCTTTGTGGAACTACGTCTCCCACTGAGGAAAGTCCTCCTGAGCAGTCATCATGCATGTTTGCTGGGTGACGCCCATCGGCATCTTGACCCTATGCATGGTGCACCACTGGCTTTCGGCATTGCATGCGTAAATATGCAGGATAGTACTGAGGATCTGACGCATCTTCATCTCCTGAGTTCGAACTAGTTTTGAAAGAGCGGGAAGATCGGATGATCTTCCGCAGTGACCCCCGAATCACTCGAAAGGAAGGCCACTACTCGCACCGTACACCCATAAAAAAGGGTTGTAAAGCCCTGTGGATAACCGATACAGCGTTGCAAACTACACGTAATGCTACGTCACGCGCGGTCTTCTGAAGATCCTGCTCGCAGAAAGGAAACGGCCGCACCTTTCGGTACGGCCATTTTTCAGTTGCCAAGACCAATCAAGTCACGGAGACGCATCTCAACGGCCTCATTGAATCCGAAGACCACTTCGTGGCACACGAAAGTGACAGGCACGCCGGATTGATGCGTGAGCTCGAAAAGTGTTTCGGCGCACATCGCGTTAGCCTCGATGTCGCATTCCGCATACTCGACGCTCTCCTTCGCAAAGAACCGCTTGAGCGACTTGCAGAGTGAGCACCACGAGGTCGTAAAAACGACGACGCGTGCCTGGCTGTCATCGCAACGCACTTCGGCGCGAGCCGGTGCGATAGCGAGGAGACAAGAAAGGGCGGCGATACTGAGCAAGACTCGGTTTTTCATCGGTGTTCTCCCAACAGGTTTTGACTGCAGGGAGTGTGGCATGCGTGCAGATGCGAATCAAGGGATACGATATACTGGTTCCTTGATCGATATGCTCAGAACAGAAGAAGAATTCAAGAAGAAACTGACGCCGGAACAGTACGCCGTTTTGCGAGAGAAGGGGACGGAGCCTCCGTATTCGGGGAAATACGTCGATACGACGGAGAAAGGTGTATATCGTTGCAAGGCATGCAATACCGTTCTCTTCACATCCGATGCAAAGTTGAATTCAGAAGAAAGTGGGCCAGGCTTGCAAGGATGGCCATCGTTTTCTGATCCGGCGGTTGCCGAACATGTAGGAACTCGCGCAGATGATTCCTGGGGCATGCACCGCACTGAGATCTACTGCAAGACATGCGGCGGACACCTCGGGCATCTATTTGATGAGAAAGTAAAAGGGGAACAGCGTAAGCATTACTGTGTTAACTCGGTCTGCCTTGAATTTGAGCCAGGAGATGCTGAAAAGTAAGTATGTGGTCAGCTTTTAAGAATTGGCTTCCTCTCGCGATCGCGATTACCGGCGTCTGCGGCCTCATCTACGTTTCAGTGCAGCAGGAATATCGGCAATCGCTCAACGATCCGCAGATCCAGCTTGCCCGCGATTCGGCCGCACAAATGGAGCGCGACGGTTCCGCGGTATTCCTGGAAAATTGGGAACGTATCGATATACATGAAAGCCTTGCGCCTTTCGTCGCTGTCTACGACAAAGATGGTATGGCAATCGTGTCATCCGGCGTCCTCCGCGGTAGTCTGCCACAACCGCCGAAAGGCGTCTTCGAAGCCGCGAAAGCGAGCGGCGAGAATCGCGTCACATGGCAGCCGGAGCCGGGCGTGCGCATCGCGACGGTCATCCGCCCGATTCCTGGAAGCGATGGGTTCGTCCTCGCAGGAAGGAATATGAGCGAAGTCGAGAAGCGTATCAAAGGGATGACGACGAATCTGTTTGCCGGGTGGATGGTACTGCTCCTCCTGACCCTTGGGGCGCAATTTCTTCTTGAGAAGCTCCGGTTTGCGCGGGAGTAGCAGGGGCTGCTGTTGGGGTCCCTGACATTGGAGTCGCGGCCGGTGCCGGTGCAGGCTCCATGTTTGTTGATGCGGGTGTTTTTGCGGTAATGATGACCGGAGCTTCAACCGGCATTATCTCACTCACAGGTTCCTCCAGTTGCTCAGCCTCGATGCTTTCTTCATGCGGAAGAACGGTCTGTAGCGTGAACATCGCACTCGCTCCGACCAGTGCCGCTATCACATGAATATATGCGCCACCATGTTGCCGCACCGATGCAAGCGCGTGGGGAAGAAGGTCATGCAGGATGACTGAAAGAAAACCTCCTGCCGCGAGCCCCGAAAGGATGGCGACGAACGGCCCGGATGAAAGGAAGAAGGCGAAGATGAGGCCGATGAGGATGGTCGCGGAGACCGCGAAGTTGCGCGTTAGCGCCTGCGTGTTCGAGAGGCCTGATTCGCGCAAGACGAAATATTCGGATATCTCTTGTACCGCCTCATGCAGGAGGACGCCGATCGTCGCCGCGAGGCCGACATAGATATCCGACGCGAATGCACCAACGAGGAGGATGCCATCGCCGATGTTGTGCAGTGCGTCACTCGCGAGCACTTTTCGCGCATCCACGCGCGAATGTAAGTGTCCCTCTTCGTGTTCATGATGATGGTGCTCGAGAGGGAAGAAGTAATGGATGCCTTCCATGAGAGCAGCGCCGACAAGCATCGACGCAATACCCACGATCCACCCTCCTTCACTGACTGCTTCTTCGGCCAAGTGATACGCGATGAGGAGGAATACGCCACCGGAAAATGTCGCAAGGTACGTAAGGTATCTTTGCATCCACGTGCCTAAGCGACCGGCCGTAAAAATAACCCCGATGAGGGAGACAAGCATGACCGCGAGCGCGGCAAGAAGAGGTGCGGCGGTTTCCAAAGACATGTCGGGAGTATATAGTACCTCTATGCAAAAAGCATTGCTGATCGTGGGTATCGGCGTCATCATCCTTGCAGGCGGATGGTGGTATCTCGCCCGGATGAATGTCGAGACGGCGCAAAACAGCTGGCAGCCTCCGACTTCACCGCCATCGACAGTGGGCCCGTCAGAGGCGCCTCCGACTTCTGCCACATTGGAACAAGGAGCATCTATCGGTGGCGAGAATGAAGCTGACTTCACGTGTGCGGGAGGGAAGACCATCACAGCGGTATTCACGCGCGATATCGTTGCCTTAACGCTCTCCGATGGTCGGCAGCTGACCCTTCGACAGGCAGTTTCCGGCTCAGGTATCCGTTATCTCAATAACACCGAGACCATCGAATTCAGTGGGAAGGGAAGCGATGCATTTTTGACTGAAAACGGAAAAATCACACATACCGACTGTAAAGCAGTGGATTGACAATAGAGCATGATATTGTACAATGCAAACACGGGCAGCTCTTCTGCTCGAGAATAGGAGGAAGTCGTGAAAAAGGGTTCGTATAGGCCCCACAATGGGGGTCCTGTCACTCAGGCAAATCGGCCCAAAAGCCAATCCGCGGAGTCGACAAAGTCCATACCCCCTCCGACCGATGATGGTTTCGCCACAAGCGTAATTGTCGCGGCGGTGACCGACAGCGCACTCCTCGGAGTCGCTGTTGGCGGCAACCTCGCGGGCGCTATCGTCGGCGACTTGCTCAATAGTGGCGAGTAAGCAACCACGCGTCCACGACCTCGGAGCTGCCTTTTCCCGCAAGGGCGAAGGCAGTTTTTTTTATGCTTCGCATTTTTGCATGATATTATGTCCCAATCATGGCCAGTGGCGACGATATCCGGGCGGATCGGCTCAAGAAGCTCGAACTTTTAAGACTCGCCGGAATGGAGCCGTATCCTGCACGCACCGACAAAGATACTGATATCACGGAGTTTCTGGCTGATTTTGAGAAACGGCTCGAAGCACAGACGAAATCAACTCTCGCCGGTCGAGTGATGTCCAAGCGCGGGCAGGGCGGCATTGTATTCATTGATCTCTTTGATGGCACCGAGAAAACGCAAGTGGTTTTCCAGAAAGAAGAAATAGACGAGGCTCTTTTCCAATTATTTTCCGATACGGTGGATGTCGGCGATTTCATCGAGGTAAGTGGCACTGCATACAAAACGCAACGTGGTCATAATTCGCTGAAAGCCTCTGTTTGGAAAATGCTCGCGAAATCACTTCTCCCGATTCCGGACCAGTGGTTCGGGCTCAAGGATGAGGAAGCGATTCTGCGCCAGAGATATCTCGATATTTTGCTTAATCCAGAGGTGCACGCCATGTTTGAGCGTCGTGCACGATTCTGGCAAGCGATGCGTGAATTTCTGCTGACGCGTGGATTCTTGGAAGTCGAAACTCCTGTACTTGAGACGACTCCTGGTGGGGCAGACGCACGGCCTTTCATAACAAAACACAACGCACTCGACATGCAGGTGTATCTGCGTATTGCCGATGAACTCTGGCTCAAGCGGCTTCTGGTAGCGGGCTATCCGAAAGTATTTGAAATTGGAAGGGTTTTCAGAAACGAAGGCCAGTCGCGCGAACATCTTCAGGATTACACCGCACTTGAGGTGTATGAAGCGTTTAGCGACATGCATAAGGGGATGGAGTTCGTTAAGGAGTTCTATCGATACATTGTTAATAATGTGTACGGCAAATACACATTCTCTATCGGCGATCATACCGTTGATTTCGCTGAAGAGTGGCCCCTCATCGATTTCGGCGAAGCGCTCGAGAAGGCATATGGTGTGAATCCAATCACTTGCAGCGAAAAAGAAGCGATTCAGGCAGCTCGAGACGCCAAAGTCGAGATCGGAGATTCGCCCAATAAAGCACGCGCGATAGATAATCTCTGGAAGCAACTGCGCAAGAAAATCGCCGGCCCGGCGTTCCTTGTCGGCGTTCCTGTCTATCTTGAGCCTCTCGCCAAGCGTTCTGAAACGAACTCGGACGTCGTCGAGAGATTCCAGGTGCTCTTAGCGGGATCGGAGATGGGGAAGGGGTTCAGCGAACTCAATGATCCGCAGGATCAGCGTGCGCGATTTGAAGATCAGCAGAAATTGCGCGACGCAGGCGACGACGAAGCGCAGCGTCTCGACGAAGATTACGTGAAAGCGATGGAATACGGCATGCCGCCCGCATTCGGTTTCGGTGTCTCCGAACGCCTCTTCTCATTCCTCGAGAACAAACCGGCGCACGAAGCGCAACTCTTTCCGCTTCTTCGTCCGAAACAATAAATATGTCCTACGGCCCACTTCTTATCTTCATTGCTGCGGTACTGTGGGGACTCGATGGGATCTTACGTCGCTCGCTCTACAGCCTGCCGCCCATTACCATTGTCTTTTTCGAGCATCTCATCGGCCTCATCGTGATCGCGCCGTTCCTCTGGAAAGCGTGGAGCAAGGAGAAATTAGAAAAGAAGGAATGGTACGCCCTTGGCGTCGTCGCGCTTTTCTCCGGCGTCCTTGGCACGCTCTTTTTCACCACAGCGCTTCTTAAGGTGAGTTTCATTTCGTTTTCCGTCGTCTATCTCATTCAGAAATTGCAGCCCATCTTTGCTGTCGCGATGGGGTGGATAGTCCTCAAAGAACGTCCCACGAATCGCTACTTCCTATGGGCCGCACTCGCGCTTGTGGCGGGATATTTCGTCACATTCCCATTCGGTATCGTCAATTTCTCTGAAAACAGCGCTCATGTAATTGCGGCGCTTCTCGCACTCTTGGCAGCGATCTGCTGGGGCGGTTCGACAGCGCTCTCTCGCTACACGCTTCTCCATCACTCAAATACGTTCGTGACCGGAGTCCGTTTTCTCATCACCGTGCCTATCGCGCTCCTGTTCGTCTGGATGCTCGGCGCAGAGACATCGCTCACCGCGGTCACGCCGTTGCAATTAGGAACGCTCGCGCTCATCGCCGTCTCGACGGGCATGCTTGCCTTGTGGATATATTATCGAGGCCTCACGACGACGCCGGTCCGCATCGCGGCGCTCATGGAACTCGCGTATCCGACGACCGCGGTCGTCGTGAGGCATTTCCTCTACGGAACCGTTCTTGCATGGAGCCAGTATCTCGCCGCTGTCGTCCTATTGTTTGCGATGTATAAGGTGGCTAAAATGCAATCATGATGAAAACTGCCATCTTCGGAGGAGGATGTTTCTGGTGTACTGAGGCAGTGTTCCAGATGCTGAAAGGTGTTGTTCTTGTTGAGCCGGGTTATGCCGGCGGCACGATAGTGAATCCAAGATATGAAGAAATAAGCAGAGGCAATACTGGCCACGCGGAAGTCATCCGTGTCACGTATGATCCGACACTCATCAGCTACGAAGACCTACTCACGGTCTTTTTCGGTTCGCACGATCCGACGACGCAAGACCGGCAAGGGTATGACGTCGGCGAACAGTATCGTTCTGTTATCTTTTATCAGGACGAGGACGAAAAGGTGATGGCCGAACGCATCATCGCAGAGCTACAGCCATCCCTCAAAGACGTCAATGCGCAAGGCAGCGATATGCCCATCGTCACGCAGGTCGTTCTGTTGCAGGAATTCTTTCCTGCGGAGGATTACCACAAGGATTTCTATAAGAAAAACACGGGGGCGAGGTATTGCGAGCTCATCATCGAGCCGAAACTGGAAAAAGTCCGCAAACGATTCGCCGAACTTGTAAATCCGGACGCGTGAAGGTACGCTCTGGTGATGTCACGCGAAGAATTCGAAAAACTCGCCGCCGAAGGGTACGAGAAACTGCCCCAGTGGGTGCGGCTTAAGATAAAAAATGTGGCACTTCTCGTAGAAAATGAGCCGTCAGACGAAGTGCGTGAAAGGGAAGGCTTAACGGAACACGAAACCCTTCTGGGCTACTATCACGGCATTCCGCTTTCCGAGCGCGGAGAGAATTACGGCGTCGGCATCACGATGCCGGATACTATAACGCTCTATCAGATTCCTATCGAAGAGGCTGCTGAAGAAGACAAGATGGACGTCCGCGATGTCGTCGCCGAGACTATCTGGCACGAGTTTGCGCATCATTTCGGCATGGACGAGTATGAGGTACGCGAAAGGGAAGGGAAGCGGGATGTCCGAAGACACGAATGATTTGACGAGTTCAAGATGTTTGATATGGTTTGGATAGCTGGGCAAGCCCCTTCTCGTTACTCCTCCCTTTCGGCGAAGGGGGAGATGCCGAGTTCTACGCTTGCAAGAAAGAGGAGGGGACAGCGCGCCACGCTTGTCCCCTCTTTCCATGTTATATTTCGTGCCATGAAGCTTTCAGAAATACTCCGCGAGCGCGGACTTGTTCACCAACATTCATCTGAAACTCTTGAAGAGATCACCGACGGTCCTAAGCGCACCGTCTACCTCGGTATCGACCCATCAGCGGACTCTTTGCACGCCGGCAATCTCGTCGGCCTCCTCGTCTTACGCCATTTTCTCGAAGGCGGTCACAAGGTCATCATCCTCACTGGCGGCGGTACGGGAATGATCGGGGATCCGGGAGGGAAGAGTGAAGAACGTAATCTTCTGGATGAAAAAACTATCGCACACAACACGAAGGCAGTCGCGAAGCAGATCCGCCAGGTATTCGGCTCGGCCGATTTTCTAGAAGTCGATAACGCCGGCTGGCTTTCCAAACTGAAAGTACTCGAATTCCTGCGCGACGTGGGAAAGCACTTCACCGTGAACGCGATGATAAAGAAAGACATCGTGAAGAACCGCCTCGATGCGGAATCTCCTATCTCCTTTACGGAATTCAGCTACTCGCTTCTTCAGGGTTACGATTATCTGCATCTTAATGAAGAATATGGGGCAGATGTGCAGGTCGGCGGCTCCGATCAATGGAGCAATATCCTTGCGGGAGTCGAATTCATCCGACGCAAAGTGGAGAAAGAGGTATATGCCCTCACCTGGCCACTCATCGTGAATAAATCGACCGGCAAGAAGTTCGGCAAAAGCGAAGCGGGTGCGATCTGGCTCGATCCGAAGAAGACCTCACCCTTCCAGTTCTTCCAGTTCTTCCTCAATGTCGAAGACGAAGCGGTCGAAGAACTTCTCCTTAAGCTTACGCTCATTCCGTATGGTGAAGTCGAGAGCATTATGCTGGCACATCATAAGGACCCGGCGTCTCGTACGGCACAGAAAGAGCTTGCGCGCGCGGTGACAACACTCGTACACGGGGTTGATTCCTCGGAAAACGCGGAGAACGTCTCCGATGTGCTCTTCGGCGCGAAGACGCTCGAAGAGGTCTCCGAGGACGCGCGTGAACTCCTTGCGAAAGAAGCGCCGTCAGCCGGTATCAAGCTCGGAATCTCTGTCGTCGACGCGCTTGTCGAAGCGAAGCTTGCGACTTCCAAGCGCGAAGCGCGGCAGTTCATCGAAGACGGCGCGGTCTCGCTTGCAGGCGACGCAATCAAAGATGTGAATAGAGTGCTTGAAGAATCGGATTTCCAGAACGGTCTCACGCTTCTGAAGCGTGGCAAACGGAACGCATCGGTTTTGATATTGGATTAAAAAAACGAGGACGACCGCGGCCGTCCCCAGAACTTGCTTTAATCATCTCCGTCATCTTTCAGCCGAGCTCGCGCTGTCATCAATGAAAGTTGATTAAGTATACAAACGCGGCCGCTGAAAAAACTGCCATCTTCGTGAGAATCATTCTCTTTCTCACGGAAGCGCTTCTTCTTGGGCTTGCCTTTTTTCTTAGTCTCTTTCTTTTGAAGCATGGGGATTCCCTCCCTTTCAGGTTCCGACTGCCTGCCGGATATGCTATCAGAATTTGTAATTATCTTCCATATCGGCCACTATGGTGGGATGTCACTCTTCAAGCTCAAATCCGACTACAAACCCGCCGGCGACCAGCCGAAGGCTATAGAGGCCCTCGTGAAGGGGCTCAATGACGGCAAGCGCGACCAGACCCTTCTCGGCGTTACCGGCTCTGGCAAGACCTTCACGATGGCGAATGTCATCCAGCAGCACGATAAGCCCACCCTCGTCATCGCGCACAATAAGACCCTTGCGGCGCAGCTTGCGGCTGAGTACCGTGAATTCTTCCCGAATCACGCAGTGCACTACTTCGTCTCCTACTACGACTACTACCAGCCGGAAGCGTACATGCCGGTCACTGACACCTATATCGAGAAAGAGGCGATGATCAATGAAGACATCGAACGACTGCGGCACGCCGCATCGCAGGCCCTGATGACGCGCAAAGACGTCATCATCGTGGCCTCGGTCTCATGCATCTATGGCCTCGGCAACCCGCGCGAATACGAGAAATACATCTTGAATCTGAAGAATGGCGAGCTGATGACGCGCGCGGCGCTCACGCGGAAGTTCATCTCGATGTATTTCGAACGCACGACAGGAGACCTTTCCCCAGGCACATTCCGCGCGCTCGGTTCCTATGTGGAGATCATGCCTGCGGGTGAGCGCGTCATTTATCGCATCGACCTTATGGGCGGGAAAGTCGCTTCTATCGAAGAGATGGATCACATCACTCGCGTTATCACCAAGAAGCATGATTCAGTATTTCTTTTTCCGGCGAAACAGTACGTGACGCCGAAAGAAGTCACTGACGCGGCGGTAAAGGATATCGAAGCGGAGCTGAAAGAGAGGCTGAAGGAATTGGATGCAGAAGGGAAGATCCTCGAAGCGGAACGCATCAAGCGCCGCACGCGCCAGGATATCGCGATGATAAAGGAATTCGGCTTCTGCAACGGCATCGAGAACTACTCGAGGCATTTCGATCGCCGTTCGCCCGGACAGCCGTCATATTCGCTGCTTTCGTATTTCCCGCACAAGGCCGACGGCACGCCGGATTTCCTCACCATCATCGACGAATCGCATGTGACGGTCCCGCAGATAGGAGCTATGTATGCGGGAGACAGAGCACGCAAGCTTACGCTCATCGAATATGGCTTCCGCCTTCCGAGCGCCGTCGACAACCGCCCCTTGAAATTCGACGAATTCTTGAAAGCGACAGGACAGACGATCTATACGTCTGCGACGCCCGGTGCCTATGAGATCGAGAAGAGCGGAAAGATGACCGAAATGATCATCCGGCCGACAGGCCTTATCGATCCGGAAATTGTGGTCCGCCCCATCATTGCGAGTAAGGGGAGCCCTTACACAGATGTGAAAGGGGAGCCCTTACACACTGAATATCCAGGGCAGGTCAAAGATTTCATACGGGAGGCGGAAATCGTCACCAAACGTGGCGGCCGTTCGATGGTGACGGTGCTCACCAAAAAGATGGCAGAAGACTTGAATGAATTCCTGAAAGAGAAGCAGATCAATGCGCGGTATATCCACAGTGATATCAAGACCATCGAGCGCATCGAGATCCTCACTGATTTCCGCAAAGGAAAATTTGACGTCATCGTCGGCGTGAATCTTCTTCGTGAAGGCCTTGATCTTCCGGAAGTTGAACTCGTCGCCATCCTCGATGCCGATAAGGAGGGATTTTTGCGTAGCGAGACGTCACTCATCCAAACCATCGGTCGCGCGGCGCGCAACGTCCTCGGCCGTGTCATTCTTTATGCCGACGTCATGACGGGCTCGATGGAGCGTGCGATAGGGGAGACGAATCGTCGCCGTGAAAAGCAAGTCGCCTACAACACGAAACACGGCATCACACCGACGACCATCACCAAGAAGATCCACGACATCATCGGAGACATCCAGAAAGCGCGTCAGCGCGCGGTCACCGAACTCAGTGAGCTTGATAAGGCAGCGTACGGGGGTGATATGAAGAAGCTTATAAGATTGAAACGGGAGGAGATGCATGAAGCGGCGGATCGATTGGATTTTGAAACAGCTGCTTTGATCCGAGATGAATTGCGGACACTTGAATTGAAAAAGTAAACGGGCCACCTTTGTGGGGCGACCCGTCTTCAACCTCCTGTCAGTTTGTTCAAGTCTGTCGGTTGAAGTTGTGCACTTTGGCGAGGATTGAGCCGGATAGGAGTCCGGTGATCCACATCCACAGGCTTGACCAATCGTGCGTTCCTCCGTACCAGCCAATTGCCAATGCTGCGAAGAACAGTAGAGACTCAACGACACGTGGCATTTTCAGTATTCCTCCTGTAGTTCAGAGCAGAATCACGATATGATTCGCATAATCGTGAATAAACACAGAGTACAACGTGTACTACTTTACGTCAATATGCTAGAAATCCAGCAAAATAAGCCGCTTTCTGACCTCACCACCTTCGAGATAGGCGGACCTGCGAAATACTACGTCGAAGTAAAAAGTGAGGAAGAAATCCGCGATGCGCTTGGTTGGGCGCGCGAACACGACGAGAAGTTCTTCGTCATGGGAGGTGGTAGCAATCTTCTCATTCCCGATGAGGGCTTCGACGGCCTCGTCATCCACATCGTGAGCGATCAATTCAGTTTCGCTGGGGACGTTTTAGAAGCTGATGCCGGCTGCAATTTCCTCCACCTCATTCGTGCAGCTGCCGATGAAGGCCTTGGCGGTTGGGAGAAGCTCGGAGGCATCCCGGGAACCATCGGCGGCGCGGTGCGTGGGAACGCAGGTGCTTTCGGACCTGAGATCAAGGATTTCCTCGTCTATGCGAAGGCGATTAATACGAAAACCGAAAAAGAGCACGAATTCTCGAACGCCGAATGCGAGTTCGCGTATCGCATGAGTTACTTCAAGAAGAATCCTGAATGGATCATTACGAAGGTCCACCTCCAGCTTGAAATGCGGCAAGGCCCGGCCTTGCCGCATGCGCTGATCGAAGAGACAATTCACGAACGCGAGAAGCGACATATCCAGGATGTCCGCGCAGCAGGCTCGTATTTTCTCAATCCAATCGCACCTCAGGCAATCGTCGCGATGTTCGAGGCTGAAAAAGGCGTAACTTCCCGCGGCGGCCGCGTTCCCGCGGGCTGGCTCATCGAAAAAGCAGGCATGAAAGGAGCGCGCGTGGGAGGCGCGCAATCGAGCGAACAGCATCCGAACTACCTCGTGAATGTGGATAATGCGAAAGCATCCGAAGTTCGAGAATTAGCTGTAAAAATAAAGGAATCCGTGAAAAGTCAGTTCGGTGTTGAGCTGGAAGAAGAGGCGGTCGTACTTGGCAATTCCTAGCAC
>Ga0209542_10013227_pt1 | contig 14267 bp, 12 predicted proteins | sample RifCSPhighO2_01_FD_184028 | JGI IMG/M metagenome (GOLD analysis project Ga0209542, IMG submission 184028) | Soil microbial communities from Rifle, Colorado - Rifle CSP2_plank highO2_0.1 (SPAdes) (version 2) | ecosystem: Environmental > Terrestrial > Deep subsurface > Rock core/Sediment ...
CCGTCGTAGCACATACAAGAGCAGCTGAATTATTTGAACGGGCAATACCAGCATCATCTTGACATGTAACTAAAACCGGCATTACCCCCTTTAAGGTTGCCTGGGCTGCTGCAGTTCTTGCTTTTCCTCGAGCTGAATTCAAAGATGTTAATACAACAGAAGAAAGGATACCGATAATGGCAATAACAACTAAGAGTTCAATAAGGGTAAAACCCTTATTTACTTTTCTGAAAGTTTTCATACTTTTTTAAGAAAATTGTTCGCGCGAACAATCTATTATTTTTTATTAATTTTGATTAACTTTATACGGAACTTTTTTGCTTTTTTCTTTCACGAGACAAAAGCTTAATCGACCAAATTCCCCATTTAACGTTTTATAACGTATGTCTACATTATATCAAAATTCAAAAAAACTTACAGAAAAATCAGATACAATTGTGGATAACAATAAAGTTTTCTAGAAAACAAAGAAATAGTCAATATTGTTAATTTACGGTACATACCCCCGTTGCGAGAGTACAGGTAACAGTTCTCGCAGGGGATTCACCAGTAGCAGTGTAGACATAATTATTACCAGCTAGAGTGCCTGCAGGAGTTCCATATGTCCAGCCTGTTGGAAGAGCAGGCCAGTTGGTGTTTGCATATCCCGCTTGGGCTGTAGTGCCGTTCACCGTCGTAGCACATACAAGAGCAGCTGAATTATTTGAACGGGCAATACCAGCATCATCTTGACATGTAACTAAAACCGGCATTACCCCCTTTAAGGTTGCTAGAGTTGCTGCTGCTCTGGCTTTTCCTCGAGTTGAATTTAAAGATGTTAATACCACAGAGGACAAAAGCCCAATAATTGCAATAACAACTAAGAGTTCAATAAGGGTAAAACCCTTATTTACTTTTCTGAATTTTTTCATAAATTACTTTTGAAAATTGTTCATCTGAACAATTTTCAATAATTAATACTAATTATCACCGTTACTATTTTAAAAAAACAGTAACACGCCCCTCATACTTACGAGAAGACATGGGGTCACTTACCCATTGACATCATAATGGGATTATAACAAATTTATGCGCACATTTGAAACAAAATAGAAAATGTTGTGGATAACGAGATTTGCAAAGCAAATCTCAAGTTAAAAGTCTTGAGGTCTAAAGTGAAGAAAGATCGAACCTTATGAAATTTATAAAACTTTTAGATTTGAGACAAGTTTGTCAGAAAAAACGAGTACTGTAACGAGACGTATTACCTATACGGCGAGCGAGGAACAGAGTTTTTTATGACAAAATTGGCTAAATGTGGAAGTTTTATCTAAAAGGCGCCCGCTATGTTATAAATCGGCATCAGCACCGCCGCAAGCAAAAAACCAACGCTTAATCCGAGAACCAAAATAATAACAGGTTGAATCAAATCAACCAGAGTATCCACAGCTGTCACCACTTCTCTTTGATAAAACTTGGCCAAAGTACCTAAAATATTTCCCAATTCTCCAGTCTCCTCTCCCACTCTTATCATTTGAGTGACGATGCTTGGAATGTCTTCGTATTTCGCAAATGCAGCCGAAAGGGCTTTACCGCCCTTAACTTCTTCTGCCGATTCTTCAATAATTGCCTTAAACACGTCGTTATCTACTACAGAAGAGGTAGAATCTAAGGCCTGGAGCATTGAAATTCCACTACCGATCATAGTGTTCATATTGTCAGCAATACGAGTAAGATATAGCTTTCGATATAAATTACCAAGAAAAGGGAGAGATAATTTTAGATTTGAAAGTGTTATAGATCCCCTCTCTGTTTTCATATATCTTAAAATTAGAAAACCCACGAGAACTGCCCCCGCCAGAAGAAATATACCGTAAGTTAAGAGAAAACTGCTCATTCCTACAACGATCTTAGTATAGATTGGGAGTTCGGCGCCAGATTCAAGTAAGATCGGAGTAATTTTGGGAATAATTACAGTAAGCAAGAGAACCATAACACCGATAAAGGCCGCGATGACGAAAATTGGGTAAACAAGGGCATGCTTAGCTTTGCTCGTGAGGGCGTATGTTCGATCTAGATAATCAGCTAGGTAGAGAAAAACTTGACCAAGCTTTCCAGACTCTTCTCCGACTTTTACCATACTTATATAGAAATTCGAGAAAATATGAGGATGTCTAGCCAAAGCTTCAGAAATAGAACTTCCCTCTTGAAGAGAATCGGCGATTTCTGAGAGGCTCTGTTTCAAAGTGGCATTATCAGTCTCGGATGAAAGCAACCTAAAAACTCGAAGTGCCGAAACCTGAGCTTCAAAAAGAGTCGCCATCTGACGCGAAACGATAACAACTTCCTTGATTTTAACCCGGTTAAAGAAAGGTATTTTTCTAAAAAAATTTGGTTTATCTTTCGGTTCTATTAAAGAAACAATGAGCCCACGTCCTTGGAGAGAAGATGTAGCAATATCAATATTTAAAGCGTCAATGACCCCTTCTTTTTCTGTGCCTTCTTTGGTAATAGCCTTGTATTTAAATAACATAATTCGTACTTACGTATTTGGGACATTTCGTCGTTGCTTCGCTCCGGTGCTCCCTCGTCCTATTTATTAATAGGCCTCGGTTCGCTCCTCGCTTGCGCCTAGAACTGTCCTCAAATCCCTAAGTCCTCTAATTTTAAAATTTATTGAATTCATTTAGATCAAGCGTTCTAGGGTCTTAGTATTATTGGAAAACTTATAGGCTGTCTCTGCGGTAATTGTGCCATTTCGTACCAATTCTACCAAGGAAGTGTTCAAATCGATCATGCCGAGGCTAGACCCAGTCTGAATCATCATGTCTATTTCATGAACCCTATTTTCTCTAATGATATTTGCTACTGCTCCGGTATTTATAAGAAGCTCACACGCTGGAACCTGTCCGCCAGAAATTTTTGGAACCAATCTTTGAGAGAAAATCCCAGTGAGACTTCCGGCAAGCTGTAATCTTATCTGATTTTGCTGTTCAGGCACAAAAGCGTCGACAATTCTTTCAATTGTACGCGACGCACTATTGGTATGCAAAGTCGAAAAAATCAAATGCCCTGTCTCTGCAGCAGTAACCGCAGTTGAAATAGTTTCATTATCTCTCATCTCTCCTAGCATAACCACATTAGCATCTTGCCTGAAGACATTTTTGAGACCAGCATGAAAATCAGTTGTATCAGCGCGCACCTCTCTTTGATCAATGATAGATTTCTTTTCTTTAAAAATATATTCGATAGGATCTTCAATAGTAATAATATATTCGCTTCTCTTTTGATTGATAAGCTCAATCATGGAAGCCAAAGTGGTGCTTTTACCTTGCCCAACAGGGCCCACCACCAGAAAAAATCCCTGCTTCTTTTCAGTAAAAGTCTCCAAAATCGTTGGTAAATTTAGCTCTTTTAGAGATTTGATTTGTTGAGGAATATGACGAAGCGCAATGCCAATAAGGCCTTGCTGGAAATAAACATTTCCCCTGAATCTCTCTTTGTGGTTATGGCTATAAGCAAAATCGGCTTGTTTAAAGTCGATAAATCTCTTTTTGTTTTCAACGTTTAATATCTCGTCTAAAATTCCGTAAATATATTCTTTAGACACTACCGAATTACTAGAAATTGGTACGAGATTTCCATTTCGGCGGATTATAGGTTGGCGACCTTCACCAAGATGCAAGTCCGAACCCCCCTCGTTTAGGAGAATGGTTACCAAATCACTTAATTCTTTTTTAAAATTCATGTAAATTAGGCTTTAGGATATTAGGCACTAGGCTTTAGGAATTAATAAATTTTTTAATTTTGTTTTTTATTTTATCCTTGATCCGACTTTCAACTTTATAACTTTATAACTTTATGAACTTTCAACTCTTCTAATTCTACCTCGATTTGTGTTCTTCGGCTATGCGGATAACTTCTGCCACTACTTCTGAAGGAATAAGTGCCGCTTTTACAATATACCCATCCATACCAAGCTTTTGTGCTCGTTCAATTTCACCTGATTCACCTTGATTGGTAAGCATAATAACAGCTGCTTGGCTCGCCAATTTTTCTTTTCGGATAATACTTAGTGTTTCAAGACCATCCGGGTTGGGCATTATCACATCTAAAACTACAACATCCGGATTCAAACCTTCACGAAGTTTTCGAAGCGCTTCTTCACTGCTTGTAATAGAAGTAATCTCATGGCCAGAATTCTTAAACTTAGTTTCATACATATTTAGGAGAAATCGGTCATCATCCACCATTAAGATTTTGTATTTTTTTGTTTCAGTCATATTTTAGCTGAATTAGAATATTAGAGGTACTAGACTATTTTAACATAAGTTAAGTATATTTAGGCTAAATTCGAAGCACGAAATTCTAAACAATAATCTAATATTTAAATCCTAAGTTCACCCTGACTGCCCCAGGCAGGTATTTCGATTTTCGATATTCGAGTTTCGGATTTTATAAAGACTTTTAACTTTATAACTTTCGACTTTAAACTTATCTTACAGTCCTCCAATTTCTTCAAACGGCACCAGTTTCTTAAAGGCTTTTAAGATGGCATCTTCTCTCATTTTGAGCATCCCCTTAGCACGAAGTATCTTTTCAAGCTCTACCTCTGGGAGACCTTTCAAAATAGCGTTTTCAAGCTCTTTATCCATCTCAAAAACCTCAGTCACAGCGATTCTACCCCTTGTTCCGCTTGGGCAATCAGGCCCTGGAGAAACACGATAAAATTCTTTTCCGAGCGGCAGTTTATCTCTAAACTCTGCTGGCAAATCGGCAAATTGTTTTTCGATCATAAGTTTGAGACTTCCTTCAACCGGCACTTTTGTCCCCGCACCAGGACAAAGCATACCCACAAGTCTCTGAGCCATAGCTAAAATGACAGTTGGAGCAATGAGGTACGGATCCACTTTCATATCAATTAAACGAGGGATAACCCCCACCGCATTATTGGTGTGAATCGTGGCAAGAACTAAGTGCCCAGTGAGCGCGGCCTGCACGGCAAGACCGGCGGTCTCGGCATCGCGAATTTCTCCCACCATAATAATGTCCGGATCCTGCCTTAAGGTGGTACGCAAACCGCTCGCAAAAGTATATCCAATGTCTGCCCGTACTTGGGACTGACTCACCCCCTCAATGTTATATTCGATTGGATCTTCGAGACTCAGAACGTTATCTTTTTCACGATCAAATTCATTCAAAATAGAGTAAAGAGTCGTGGATTTTCCGGAACCAGTCGGGCCTGAAATCAGAATCATTCCGTAAGGCTTATTCATGGCTCGCCTAATCATGGCCACACTATCATCGCTCATTCCAAGTTCATCCAAAGGTTTTACTCCCTTTTCCTGATCAAGAATTCTCATCACCACTTTCTCGCCGAAGTAAGTTGGGAAAGTTGAAACACGAAAATCAATCTTCCTGCCTTCAATCTTGGCCGAAAATCTGCCATCTTGAGGTTTTCTTTTCTCATCCAGCTTCATGTTCGAAAGCAGTTTTATTCTGGCAACAACCGCTTGATGAATTTTGGCCGGTAAAACCAAACTTGTATTTAAAACACCGTCCACCCTAAAGCGCACCCTGACACTTTCTCTCATCCTCTCGATATGAACGTCGGACGCGTTCCCCTCGGTCGCATAACGTAGAATTGTAGCTACTATTTTAGTGATCGGCGCTACCTCAACAATTTTTGCCTCTTTCACTTTTTCCCCTTCTTCGCCTTTATTTTTTAAAGCGGCATCTTCTTCATCTAGCGCAAAAGAGACGTTAGGTCCACCAGAGGAAACTTCATCTAGTTGAGAAAGGGCTTTGGTCACTTCTTCAGAAAGACCCTTATACATTGAGATAACCTTGTCAAAATCCTCTTCCGAGATTAGGAAAAGTTTGAAAGGATACCTGGCTTTGGCGGAAATAAAATTTAGAGCATCCCTAGCTTCGATGTTATCAGGATCAATAATTCCAATACCTAATACCCCGCGTTTTATTCCTAACGGTACAAATTTATAGTGAATTGCTGACTCTTCAGGAATTATACTCAAAATTTCGCTTGGTATTTTTCTTTCTCCAATTTTTATTTTGGGTATTTGAGAACTAGAAGCCATAATTAAATATTATACCAGACTTAAAGAAACATCGTGCCATACCTAGCATGTTAGTAAATGGAAAGATATTTACTTAATTCAAAAGTAAAAAATCAAAGTACAAAATGATAATTTAAAATGCAAAATTTGATTCGCCCAAGAGAGTTGAGTTTAATTTAAACTTTTTAATTTAAATTTGATTCAAAAGCAGAATAAGGATAGAAATTGGAGCTTTGAGACAAGTTGTTTGATAAAACTGAGCACCGAAGCGAGACGTATGTACTTATACGGCGAAGCGAGGAGCGGAAGTTTTAGCAAAGAAATTGGCCAAAGATACAATTTCTATTGAACGAAGGGGTTATCGCGACCAATAGGCTGCGGCGAAACAACTACTGATATATCTTCTAGATTGTTGAAAGTTCGATTTTCAAAGAAATTAACGTTCAACTGATTCAAAGCTTTTAGCCTTTGAAGTTCTTCAAGAAGCTCACTTCCCATTACTTGACTCCCAGGATCTGTTTGAAGCGCGGTGATTAGAGGCTCTACATCATTACCAGAACGCTTAAACCACCAAAACAGTATGATCAGAATAATCAAAATTATGATGGCGATTTTGTTCTTATTTAATTGTTCCTTTAATTTATCCATAATGTTATAACTTTCACATTTGGCCAATTTTGTAGTTTATTGCAAGTAATAGGTGTTTAAGGTCATCTGGTAATCCTGGAAAGAAGGACGTTCTTTATTGGTGCTTACTTCTATCTTCACCAAATCCATTATTCTAAGACTATCTTCGATATCTTTTATAAAACCACCTAAATTGGAATAATCTGTCTCAAAACCAAAAGTTAAAGCCAATGTTTTGTATTCTGAAGGAGCTCTTTCTGTCTCTCCTCCACCCACTTCATCATCAGTCGAAGAAGTTTCTATGTCGTGAATCACAATTGCATGCTGTAGAGCTAGGCTGTCAACTTCTAAGATCAATCTTACCAAATCCATTTGAACCGGGATCATCTTATCCAATTTTGCTAAATCTGATTCTGAAAACCTGCTAGTTTTCTCTCCGAGTTCTGCTCGTATTTGCCTAAGTTCCACAGATTTACTCAAAATCTCATCGTAATTATCACGCTCAGTCTGGAGTGTGCCAATTTCCGAATATTTTGGACTAATATAAAGATAAAATAGTCCCAAAGCTACTGCTATTAAAAATATTGGTAGGGTATTTTTCATATTATTGGACCTGTGAACTAGATGAAGAGGTTGCTGTGGAAGATGCGGTTCTGGTCGAAGACGACGAAGAAACTGGTGGCAGAACTGGGGCAAGACTTCCGGCATAGGACACTACTTTTGAACTTACTTGCGCCATGAGACCAAAAACCACTCTGCCTTTATCATTCAAATCTATATCGAAAAATTTTGGATTTAAAATCGACTCAGATTTATTTAAAACTTCAGACTGGAAAGCAAGCACAGCATAACTCGGAGACTCTCCTCTCATTTCAATAGTTGCAGCTTCTCCTGGGTTTGTGGTGAATACAAAATTATTAAAATACACACCTCTCACAGTATTTTTCTCAATCAAATCAAAAACGGTTGACGCAGAGACGTGTTTAGCTAAAAGCCCTTCTCCAGCATCAATTCTTTGTTTTAAAATTTTAAGCGTCTTTGTTAATTCTGGATCAAAAGCTTCAATTTCCTTTTTTATCGCTGTTTTCCTCTCGTCCAATTGTCTAGCCAAAAAGAAGCGTTCAAACACAAAAAACCAAATAGAGATAAGTATTGACGCCCCAAACACAATCACTCCAATCCAATAGAAAAACGTTGTTGGGCTTTTGGCGCGAGCGACAATATTTCTAGTCTGTCTTTTGGGGATAAAAGATGGTTGAGAATTTTGTTCCATGTAATTGTAAATTCCTTTTATAAAGTATACCAGAGAAAAAAATCAAGCCTACAGAGTTTTACACAGAAGCAGTGAATCCGAAGCACGAAATCAGATTTGGTTAGACTATATCTAAGATTACCCTTTTAGTCTTCCAAACCACGTAGGGCCGCTCCAACCGCAACGGCAAATTCTGGGCCGTTATTTTTCAAAATCTCTAGGACAAACGCAGGTGCATCAACTTTCGAGAACGAATTACCAGGAACTGCCTCTATCCCCAAGTTCACCGTAGCGGCTTCGGCAAATCCTTTCATAGACGCTCCCCCTCCAACCAAGATCACCTGTTTTAAAACTTTATTATTTTTTTCCTTGTAATTTTGCAAAATTTTGACAGTCTCGGAGAAAACATAATCTAGGGTTATAAAAATGGCATTGTATAAATCTGCATTTTTCTTTGGGTTCAGACCTTCTGTTCTCTTTAAAATTTCAGCTTCTTTCGCAGAAATTCCAAGAGCTCTCGAAACGCTAGCAGTTATATCTTGAGATCCTCTGTTTATTGTATGTGAATTTAATACATTCCCTCCCTCAACAACGTAAAGCTTGGTAGAAGCGGCGCCAACATCCATGATCAGGGCAGAATCCTGGTCTTGTTCTAAAACAGATCTTAGTGTGCTGAATATTTCAATTTCAAAAAAATCGGCTATGAGAGACGCTCCCGAAACAATCTCTTCGAATTTTTTTATAATGTCATTGTGAATTGCTACAATTAAGACCTGTATTATTTCAGATTTTGTTCGTTCTTTTAGAATTTCTGAGCGCTTGGATTGAGTCGGATTTAATTGTGCTTTTGAAGCTGGAACCACCGCAGTTCTCCCCTCTTCTTTGTCTTTCAAATCTGGAGTATCTCTGGCTGTAGAAGAAGTAGAAGGAAGCACTGACCAATCTAGACTAACCTCGGAAAGCGGCACCGGAACATATTTCTTGGCTTCGATCGGAATGATTTCTTTTAAATGAACTTCGCTCGCGCTAGGCAACTCGATTATCGTCATGAGACTTGAATTAAAAGAAATAGCCATCCCAACATTTGGAGTAGTAGTTTTTGCTTCTTTTAAAATATCAGTTAGGGCAACAATTAGTTTTCCCTGAGATAGATTGGTAGCTTTTCCGATTTCTTCACCGGCATAAGAACCCAAAGATATTGCACCGTAGGTATCCAAAACCGCTCTTCCTTTTTTCTTGGAAAGCTGAACAATTTTTATCGCCGAACTTCCGATATCTACACCAATTACTGTTTTATCTTTTTTTTTGCTGCCAAATAAATTACTAAAAAGGCCCATGGGTTGATTATGAGATTAATCTCTTTCAAATCATTATATACTAGAAAGTACATAAGTTAAAAGCATGTGTAGAATTTAAAAGAAAAATAACGTGCTAAAAATACTGCAAAATATTAAGAAGGTATTAATTGATTTTCTCTTTCCTCAAAAATCGCCGACGGAATTATCGGTGAATGAAATCACAGAAGAGCTTAGGAAACCTGAAAATTTGAATGATCCGGATATTATCGTCTTGTCAGATTACAAGCAAAATCTGGCCAAAAAGCTGATTTGGGAGCTTAAATATAAAAACAACGAGCATTCTGCAAAGATTTTGGCGGAAATTATGTATGCAGAAATTATTGGATACTTGAATGACTGGATAATGTTTGAAGATTTTAAGAATCCCCTCTTAATCCCTGTGCCTCTCTCCAAAGAAAAGCTGGAAAAGCGGGGTTATAATCAAACAGAGATTCTGGTAACACATATTATGGAGTTTGATGAGGAGAAAAATTTGAGCTCTGAGTTTAAAGCAATCGCGAAAATCAGAGACACCTCTGACCAAAGTTCTCTTAAAACCAAAGCCGCGAGACTCAAAAACTTAAAAGGTTGTTTCAAGGTTACCAACCCAGAAAAAATAAAAAATAGAAATATTATTATCGTAGATGATGTGATCACAACCGGCGCAACAATAAAAGAAGTGAAAAAAATTTTGAAGAAAGCCGGTGCTAGAAAAATAAAAGCGATATGTGTGGCACATTAAAGAGTTGAAAGTTTAACATTAAAAGTTTAAAGTAAGGGAGCTTGGAGGGGTCGCATAGCGGTATTGCAGCAGATTGCTAATCTGCGCCCCGTAAGGGGCCCGTGGGTTCGAATCCCACTCCCTCCGCAGTGAACAAGTAGGAGAGGAAGTGCCCAAGCACTTCCGTGTTGGATTCGAAAAGCTTTTGAGCATATTTTCGAGCTTTTGGGCGAAGAAAATATCCAAAAGGTATACTGCTCCTGTAAGGAGAGAAACTCCCACCTCCTCCGCCCAAAGTATCTATAATATTGGAAGACCAGAGTACTTAAATAACATTAGCTAAGCTATGATTGGTCTATGCATGAGGATCACATAAACACAGTTAATAAAATCCTTGGAAAAGAGTTTGGTGAAGCAGCCCAAAACATAAAGCGCATGACCACCGGTCTTGCTAATGAGGTATATCTCGTCACGCTTCCTTCCAGGACAATTATTGTTCGTCTTAACGCCGACCCAAATCAGATGGTAGGTTCAGAACGGCATATTCCTCTACTCAAATCGAAAGGCATAAAAGTTCCGGACATTCTCGCATCCGATTACAGCAAAACCTTCGTTCCATTTGCATACCAAATTCAGACTAAGATCGAAGGTCAGGATATTGGTACTGTCATTAATATGCTCTCGGATAACGAGCTGAAGGGTATTGCTGAGGAAATAGCTCATATAGTTGATGTCCTCAAAACAATTCCTACCAATGGAAAATTTGGATGGATTGGAAATGACGATACGCCTCTCTACGACACTTGGCTCGAAATCCTCCAGCCGAATAAAGTCATTGAGCGCGATAAGAAGACAGGAACGGTCAGTCAGACGTATATCGATAAATACTACGAGATTCTAGAGCGCTTCAGATCGTATTTTGAGCAAGTACCTTCGACGTTCTATTACGACGACATGAGTTCTAAAAACGTGCTTATTGACCATGGCTCGTTCGCTGGATTAGTGGACCTTGATACCATGGCGTATGGTGACCCGCTTGAGTTGATTGGACGCATAGAGGCAAGCTGGTTTGGCACAAACTACGGACAAACGTACACAGCGGCCGTTGAAGACGCTCTTCACCTTACGCTAGAACAGAGAAAAGTTGTCACCGCGTATGCGTTCTTCAATCGAGTGCATTGGCTCTCTGAACAAGGTATAAAGTTCAACGGGAATACCTACGAGGGACAGACAAAAAAGTTATCGACGATATTCTTGCCAAGCTGGATAGTTGATCCTAGACACGAGTGCTTCAAACAAGAACTCGAAATCACGCTAAAATACCTTTATGGATCACCACCTATTTGGTACTGAACCCGAGTAGTCCGCAGAGTTTAAAACGAAGTTTTAAAGTGGGATTCGAAAATCCTTGAATATATCGCACGGAGCAAAGCGAGTACGATATGAAAGGTGTACCGTTCATGTAATGTTCGAAATTTCCACCTCCTCCGCAACAAAAATGACCAGAAACTTTTCTGGTCATTTTTGTTATAAGAAATAAATTAATTCATCTTCCCCTACCTTCCCCTCAACGCACTGGGATTTTATTCGTTTACTGGAGGTGGATTATAAAAAACGTTATTACCAAACCCAAGTCCCCAGACAAAACTATTAACATCAAAATAATTGGATAGATTCTCAGGATTCACCACCGTTCCATTAATCCTAACGTTTTCTAAAATAATATCGTGAAAACCATTATTAGCATCATAACCTTTGATCTGACTTCTGCCTGCTTGTGTTCCCTCTAAGGTGATGTTTTTAAAGACCAAGTTATAACTATTGCCGAGTGGCGGATCGTATCGTGGTACTGGTCCTGGCCATGATGGTGGATAGATCCTATTTAACAACTGAATTAACTCCACACCTATATTTCCTTCGATGCGAATATTTTGATAGGTTTGGTTCCGGAATCCATAAGAACTATTGTCGATGCCCACCCAGATTTGGAATACAGGAGTAAGAAGGTTGCTATTTAATGTTTTGACGTCTATATTATCAACTAATATTGGAAAGTTAAAAGACGGAGGATCTCCCCAATAACCTCCAGCAAAAACTGCGCTGAGCGAGGTACCAACAAAAGAATTAGTAATTGTTATATTTTGTGCCTGAGATGCAAGATAAAAAACGTTGTCTCCAACAAAAGCAAATGATTGATCCACACGGCTCGCCTTGAGTCCGTCTGTATTCCACCACCATGGAGAAAGTAATTTTACACCAATGGCACTCCTCACACCTCCTCCAAGATTAAAACCAGGAGAAGCAACTATGGTTATGCCGCTTACATTTGTTCTATTATTCGCAGGACCACCCGTAATCATGGCGTAAGTCATAAATCGGGCAAAATCTATGTTATGGATTGGATTAATATCCTCTGATAACCATAGATCTCCAGACAATATGCCGGGACCCATGACTGTTACATTTGTGACCCCATACACATCTATGTTCCCCCGAACCCATGCCCCACCATCAAGGTAGATGACCTCGTTATTTGAAGCTTGGTAGTGATTATTATTACCTGGGGCTAAGGTATGGATGCCAGGGCCGAAGTATGTTGCGCCGGCAGGAACTGGAGGTTTAAATGGATCTGCAAAGATAAAGAGAGGATTCTCATCATCACCGTTAATGGTAATCCATGTTTTATTATTTCGATTCAGAGTAAAGATAGCTTTGCCACCACTAATATTAGCTGTAATATTTTTGCTCTTAGGACTGATTTGAGCTGAAGTGATAGAGCCACCTACTTTACTGACTCGAACATTGACCGGCCCTACCGTACCAAAGGTAGTAAAATTTACGCTTACATAACTATTCGGTGCCCAAGCCGTATTACCGATTCGAGTTGTGCGTCCAAATTTGTACAGATAGGAAGGAACCCAATTTGTCCCATCAAAAACTTCGACGGTGTAGAGGTTGGATAGATAAGTGTTAGTTCCGGGACCTGGATAAACTTCAACATTACTAGTCACGGGAGGGGGCAAAGCAGTAACCGTTAAGTTAAATTGAGTGATTTTTGTGATAGTGGATATACCCCGAACTGTAATCGGATAATTCCCTGCCGCCATGGTTGCAGAGGTTGTGATTGTGAGAGTACTTCCGCATGTTGGACTGCAAGAAATTCGAGAGAAATTGACACTTGCGCCCTGAGGGAGTCCCGACACCACAAAAGAAACTGGTTGAGTTACCCCAGAAACTAAAGTTGCAGTAACCGTATTTTGAACAGATTGACCTTGAACGACCGTCTTTGCTCCGCCGTTTGAAAGAGAGAAATCAAATGCGGGAGTTGGTACAGGTACCGGAACCGGGGTCGGGGTGGGAGTCGGAGTAGGCTTTGGTGTAGGGCTAGGTCGGGGTGTAAGCAATGGTGTTGGTTCTCCCGGCGGACACTTGAATTCACAATGGGGACCTGTTCGGCCAACATATGATCCATCAGGGCATTGTATAGCATCCTTTGTGCAAACAACCGGAGAAGGTGGAGGAGGTAAAGGTCTCGACAAAGTTTGTAGATAGAACATGACACCAATTCCAGCAAAGAGAATTATAATAAAGATTATAATTAGTTTTCTAGACGGATCTGGTTGAATGTTTTTGTCCATATAAAAAATTATTTTACTCTAACAATTCTAGTGACCTATCTTCATCCCACATTCCACCACAACCGTATTACTCCCCAATCGACTATGGCCAATCAGATCATTGATTTGCTGGAGGAGGATTGTAAAAAATGCCATTACCAAACCCAAGTCCCCAGACAAAACTATTAACATCGAAATAATCACCTAAGTTATTTTGATTCAATACTGTTCCATTGATCCTGACATTCTCTAGAACAACGTTATGAAAACCGTTGTTAGCATCGTAACCCTTTATCTCACTCCTGCTTGCTTGTGTGCCTTCCAAAGTGATGTTTTTAAAAACCAAATTGTAGCTATTTCCGAGTGGTGGATCAATTACAGGTTGTCCCACGTTCGTCCATGGATGAACAAAATTTTTGAGCTGAGCTAATGGCACTCCTAAGTTACCTTCTATACGAATGTTTTGATAAGTTTGGTTCGAATGCCCCTTGGTACTATCGGCGTTATCTATCCAGATTTGAAAGGCGCCCTGAGTCATTTGCCAGCCTCGCACTGAATCATCATTGTATGTCTTGATATCAACATTATTTGCAAAAAAAGTATGTTGGTTGCTCGCTGAATTACCCCAATACCCCCCAACAAATACTGAGTTATTGG
>Ga0209542_10013229_pt1 | contig 14266 bp, 19 predicted proteins | sample RifCSPhighO2_01_FD_184028 | JGI IMG/M metagenome (GOLD analysis project Ga0209542, IMG submission 184028) | Soil microbial communities from Rifle, Colorado - Rifle CSP2_plank highO2_0.1 (SPAdes) (version 2) | ecosystem: Environmental > Terrestrial > Deep subsurface > Rock core/Sediment ...
CCAAGTGATGGAATTTATAGAAAACCTGCATGATCAGGGCCGCACGATAATTCTGATTACTCACGAAACCTATACTGCCGAATATGCCCAGAGGATTATTAAGTTAAAAGACGGACTAATGGAAAGCGATCAAAGAGTTCAGGGCCGTCAGCATTCAAGAGACGGATTCAGGAAGTAATAGCTGTTATATTTCAGCAATTTTATGACTTTAAACAATACGCTTAAAACGGCCATCAAGGGCTTAACCGCCCATAAATCCCGCTCCACTCTGACTATTTTAGGCATCGTAATCGGTATTACGGCGATAATGCTGGTTATGTCCGTGAGCCAGGGAGCTCAGGATTTAATTCTTTCCCAGATCCAGGGTTTGGGCTCGCAAACCATAATTGTTCGAGCTGGCCGCGAGCCGGAAGGTCCTTCGGATTTCGCCTCTATTTTTACGACATCGCTCAGGGATAAAGAGGTTTCGGCTTTGAAAAACCCGGCTTTCGTTCGCGGAGTCGTGGCCGTCGCTCCTAACGTAATCGGTTCCGGGACGGCTCTTTTCGGCAACGAAACTAAAAACGCAAGCATGCTTGGAACCATGCCGGAGATCCTGCAGGCGCTTGAGATTCAGCCAAGGTATGGCTCGTTCTTCAGCGATGCCGATGTTTCCGCCCGTGCAAGCGTAGCTGTTCTTGGTTCGGAGGTTAAAAAAGAACTTTTCGGAGACTCTGATGCGATAGGGGAGACAATCAAGTTTTATGACAGGAATTTCAAAGTTGTCGGTGTTTTTGGCGACGTTGGACAGATAGGAGCCTTTGATATCGATACCAATATTATTATTCCTGTTACAACCGCCAATCAGTATCTTTTAGGCGCCAATCATTACACCGTGATCATGGTCAGGGTGGAATCAGAAAACATAGTGGAGGTGGCGGCTGAAGATATCAGGCAAACTCTTCGTGAGCTTCATGGTATCACCGACCCGGATAAAGATGACTTTTTCGTAGCCACTCAGGCGGATTTGGCCGAAAGAGTAGGAACGATCACAGGTATTTTATCGGCTCTTCTTTTGTCGGTTGCGGCCATTTCTCTGGTCGTAGGCGGTATTGGCATTATGAATATTATGCTTGTTTCGGTGACGGAGCGTACCCGGGAAATCGGTCTTCGCAAGGCTGTGGGAGCGACAACGGGGGATATCTTAAGACAGTTTCTTCTTGAATCAGTTATCCTTACTTCTACCGGCGGGATTATCGGTATTTCTCTGGGAGCGATTCTATCTTTCGGTTTAGCTATCATCCTTACTCAGATGTTATCAGTTGATTGGGGTTTCGCCTTTCCGATAGGCGGAGCTCTTCTTGGTTTTGGTGTCGCTGCTTTAGTTGGGTTAGTTTTCGGAATATATCCGGCCCGTCAAGCCTCACTGAAAAGTCCGATGGAAGCACTACGTTATGAATAGTTTGGCGATACTTGCTCCTTTATATCGGCGGTCCGCCAAACTTCACTGAAAAGTCCGATGGAGGCATTACGTTACGAATAGCTAAAAATCCCGTCGTTGCGGGATTTATTCTGGTAGTTTATGACAGATACGGCACCTTGCTTGGTAGATGTCTTTGTCGCCCTGTTCTTTCTGGAGGTTTCGGCTGCCGCCGATCTTATAGGTCGATTGGGCCGGACGTTTTTCACATTTATCGCATACGGCGCTAAGGATTGTAATTTCGTCCGGTTCGGTTTGTAGTATGAGTTCCGGAATTGGACCAAAGGGGTTTCTCAAGAAGTCTTTGTAAAGACCCGTAACTATTATGACAAAGTCTTCATTTTCGCTATTGGACTCCAATATTTCTTTCACTGCGTCAATCAGCCATAGGCCCAAGAACTGAGCTTCGTCGATTACCAATATTTCTGGAGAAGAGGCTTTCACCGCTTCTTTGAGGCCCTCATAATTATCAATGGTTTTTGTCTTGAGATTCTTGTAGCTGGCAAGGTACTTATCCTTGGTGATCATTTCGAATGTCTCTCTGGCTGTTCGAGTGTCTTCTGAGGGTTTTACGACTAATATTTTTTTATTCTTATAGCCCGGCTTTTTCAGCCTTTTGATTACTTCCTCGCTTTTGCCCGAGAACATTGGCCCCGTGATTATCTCTAATCTGGCCATAGCAAGCTCCTTATTTTCAAATGACCTCAGCTATTTTAGCACCGGTATTATATTCGGCAAATGGCCCTATTTGTTGATAAATGCTTATACCGGAGCCATGGTATTCCGGGGATTTGCGGTATATCCCGCATTGTTATATACTTAGATAGCGTCGAATTGCTTAAATAAACCAATAATTTAAACACCTATATGCCAAGACAAGCGAACCCTGCATTTATGAGACCGATGACGATCAGCCCAGATTTGGCTGCTGTAGTCGGTCAGGGGCCTATGCCTCGATCCGAGGTAGTCAAAAAGCTGTGGGCCTACATCAAGAGTAAGGGCCTTCAGGACAAGGTCAACAAGAGGAACATCAATGCCGATGAAGCTCTGAAAAAGGTCTTCGGAGGCAAGGCAACGGTCAGCATGTTCGAGATGACCAAGCTGGTTTCTAAGCATCTCTCGTAGTATTTTGCGATATCACAACAAAAAACATCCCCTCAAGGGATGCTTTTTGTTGTTTTGGTTGGGGTCAGTTGTTCGCGGGTAAGCTCTCGCCTCGGGGTTTTAGCCTTGATCCGATAACGGCTGTCGCCGCCACGATGAGTATATTCTTTATAATGTATTGGCCCTCCAATGTAGGAACCATGAATCCTTGCCAGGTAAGATGGGGTAAAAGGAACAAGGGAAGCACGGTCGTAATGAGGTGAATATAAATAAGCCCGAGGGCCAAACGCTCCATTCCGCGGATCAGGAAAAGGATTCCGATGATGATTTCAAAAAAGGAGAAGCCGGCGTAGAAGGCCTCGAAGGGCATGAAGTTGAGCGTTCTTTCAAACAGTGTTTGGACCATGGGTCCGGCCGGGCTTACTCCGATGATTTTCAAAAAACCGAACCAAAAGTAAACAACAAAAATTGCTATGCGGGATAGAGGGACTTCCGTCCTTCGGAAAAGATTTATTGCGTAGTTATCAATTTTTTCGATCAGCGTTCTCATATCGTTTATTTAATTATAATGGCAAGCGCGGTAATTACCAAATTGCCGGACCGGATGCCCTTTCATATGGTATAATTGACATTGTTTATGAATCAGAAACCTATTCGTTTTATTATCACTCTTTTCGCCTGCTTAGCCGTGCTGTATCCGTTGTGGGTAAGGTTCGGGTCTTTAGGATGGACTCTCGGACCGTCTATTCTCCAGAGTATTTTCCCGGCTCTCGGCCTGATCGCTTTTGCCGTTTTGTGGCTCCATGTGATCAGCGGAGCCTTCGAACCTTATTTGAGGACTTTGTTTGATTTTGATCGGTTCGTCCACCGAACCTCGATTATAATCCTAATCTGCCTGATTCTTCACCCGCTGTTATTGTTGATTGATTTCGATTTTAATTTTTCAGCAGTGTTTGCTTACGGGGAGAAATACATTCTCCTTGCCGTAATAGGATGGCTGCTTCTCATCACATATGATATCGGCAAAGCCCTGAAGAGATATAACTTTTTTGTCCGGCATTGGAACGCCATACTGCTGATAAGCACGACCGGTTTCATTCTGACATTTTTACACTCCTTAGCTTTAGGCAGCGATTTACAGGCCGGCCCTTTGCGGGCGGTTTGGATATTTTACGGCGCAACGGCAATTCCGGCGACCGTCTATAACTATGGGATAAAGAGGTTCCGGCAGGTTCGCTGAAGAGAGAATTGATTCCTAAAATAACAAATCGTATATAGTTCTGACGAACGGATCAATGTCCGGTCCGTATACTATCGCTCCGCCCAGCGCTCCGGTGATCACAATACCTGCCAAGCCGATCAGGGCGGGCAAAATCATAAGAAAACTGTCGACGAGGTAATTACCCGTTTTTTTCAGGGCGGTATAAAGCCAAAGATTGTTCAGGCCCATCCATTCTTCAACTTTGCGGAGCGTCTCTGAGCGGCTGATCCAGGCGGCGATATATAGAATTGCGATGAGCCCGAATAATAGCGTGGATAGTTTTGCCCAGCGAGCGTGGGTTTCAATGAGTTGCTCCAGGCCGTTGTCGCCTAAAAGTTCTTTGGCCCACTCTCCCGACTTATATGCCGCTCCCGCTCCCGATGCTCCGATGATTACGAAGCTGCCTTTAACATAAAACCAATATGGAGCCGATGTCAGATATCTGACGCGGACCAATTCCATGAGACAGTAAATCGAAAGAAGCGCGACCGGAAAATGAACTATAAACGGGTGTACGTTCATATTAAAAATATATTACTCCGTAGTTTGGCCGTCAAAATGCTCCTCTTCATCGGCTGCTGCGTCTGCCTTAGTGGCGTGTACGGTGCCGTCTTTATGGTTGGGAGGGGAGTACAGGGTGTAAAGCTTGAGCTCTTTATCCGTCGAGGCATTGATGATATTGTGCCGCGCCCCTGCCGGCACCACCACTACGAATCCGTCGCTGATCGCATGTTCTATGCCGTTGAGAATCGCCTTGCCGGTCCCTGATTCACAGCGTATAAACTGGTCGAGCTGATGAACCTCTTTGCCGATGTCTTCTCCGGGCTTCAGGCTCATGGCGACAAGCTGGCTGTTTTTGGCCGTATACAAAACCTTGCGGAAATTTTTATTTTTCAGCGAGATTTCTTCAATGTTGGCTACGTATCCTTTCATATGATTATGATATCAACATTTAATTTAGAACCCAAATCATATAGTTTAGGTAGGCCGCGAAAGCTATCCAGGCTATATAGGGGAGGAGGAGGTACGAGGCTTTTTTTCTGATGGGATAAAATTTCACCATAGTCCAGATTACCGCAAGCCACATGGCGGCGATATCGATTAAAGCCCAAAAAGGACTATGTAATCCGAAGAAAATAATTGACCAGGCCGCATTCAGTAATAGTTGCAAAATAAATATGCCAAGGGCGATTTTGACTCTTTTCTGCTCCCATCCAGTTTTCCATATTAAGAATGCGGCGATACCCATCAGGGCGTAAAGAATCGTCCATGTCGGTCCGAATATATAGCCCGGGGGATTCAGGGCCGGTTTAATAAGTCCGGTATACCAGCCGGGGATTTCGCTGACCGTAAAAAGTGATCCGACTATTCCGGCAGTCTCCGTTATCGCGATGGCAATCGCGAGTTTCCAGAAATTGTTTAAACGCATATATAAATTTTATCACGTACGGAGATTCCAGCCAAAACAAAAGCCGACGATTAGTCGGCGTTAGTCTGGATAAACCAGCATAGCATCTTCACCGCATTCCAAGTAAATACATTCCTCGTTAATGTCCTTGCATAATATAGCCAAGAATTCTTGGAGCTTTGGTACCTTGGTCCTGAGCTCATCTTCCTTAAAAGCTACTCGGAATTCTCTCAGTTCATCATATTCGGAATGGGTATTGCTTCCGAAGTATCCATATATATTGCCCGAGGCGCAGGTATATCCGCCGAAGGTAAGATTCAGAAAACTATGAATTGTCTTGGCGACGCTTTGCCTTGATTTGGAGTGTTTGGGATTATAAACCTTGATCGACGGTATCAGAAAGAGTGCCCGCTTCCCTAAACTCTCAACCCGCATTGACCGTGCTCCCTACTGCGTCTCTCGTTCTCATTCTATATCATTTTGATTATGCCTGGTCAACGGTCGGTCGTTTCGTTTTCGTTTCTTTGTGTGTGCGGGGTAATTTAGAAACAAAAAAGACCGTTCTCGGTCAGCGAGCCCCGGCAGGAGAGGCGATGCTTTCAGCCCTTATGTACGATTGGCGCGGTGGTAATTCTGTTGAAGAACCACTCAAAGAATCTATCCGACCAGCGGCGTTTTATATTAGCCCCAGTTATCCAGTCAGGCGGAACACCTTTAATAACCCAGACTCCGTTGATCGGATCATCGAAGTCGGCGATAATTTCCCAGATCAGCGAGAGGATGTATCCGACTGAGTAAACGGCTGCAAGGCCGGTCCAGTAAATGTCGTAGTTCAGACTGATTGTCCAACCCTGAATGATGTTCGCGGTCATGAACAGGACGTACTTCATCGGGGTCGGGATGGTATCTTCCACGATTTCGGTAAAAGCCTTTTGATCGCCGCTTCGAATCGCAGTTTTCATTTTTCTCATGTCATCTGACTCCCGCATAAACATGAAGCCGGCGATAAAAACGTGAGCCGTGAAAAGTCCAGGCAGAATCGCGTTTACTATCGGTTCATCGGCCCGAGACGTAGAATGCCAGCCGTTCACATATAGGAAGTGCCAGATGATTACCGAAGGGGTGGCCAAAACCAGAGGAGTTATAATAAGCCTGAGAGTCTGAATAAAACTCCCGAATCCGGACCTGGGTGCGCTCATTTTAGGAGCCTTCTGTCGTGTCAAAATACTGCCTATTATTATACACTATTTCTACCCTATGTCCATAGGACTGGGTACGTGGGTGGGGATAGACGACCTCTGATTATTTATATATAATTTAATCATATAAACTAATTAACCTACATGTATAAATACATATATGATCGTTTCGGGGTCGTATCTCTGATGGCCATCGGTTTGGTTATTGCCGTAGGAGGATTCCTAATTCTCTAGAGCAACGTTTCGGTTAGCGTTAACTCTGGAATTGCCGAATACGTAGATGGGGGAGACGGGGACGGAGCGGGTTGTGCGGACGGGCCTACCAGTAGCGGTTATTACTGCGGAGGTAAGAATATAGGTGATAGTTGTGAATATACGAGCTGGTTTTTTTGGACTATCAGTGGTACTTGCCAGCACGACACTAGCGCTGGTGGGCAAAATATTCCCCAGGGAAAGCCCATCTGTATTTGTAAGGGTAGTACGGGTGAAGAGTCTGACGGTCTTTCTTTATAGGGTGGGGAGGTTTATGTTTTAACTTTTGATCCTCAAACTAAAAGTGCCGCATGATCGGCACTTTTAGTTTGGTTTGAGAGTTTAGAACTTTAGAAAAAAGCAGGGTGCGGCTCAAACGAAAAGCCGATCGATGATCGGCCGGATAGGGGACGGGTTAGCTGATGTGCCTTGGATATTTTGATACTTCGTTAAGGAGGTCTTCATTGGAGTATCGATTACGGACTATTTCTTGCCATCCGGAATCTTCTGTCAGACCCGTCGTCGTATTTAGCGGGCAGACTGATCGAACGGCAACAAGATGCGGATGGAGCTTCTGGGTCTTCGGATCCCGCCGGGTATACCACAGTATTTGGCAGTTCCTTATGGCCTCATTTGGTTTCTCAGATTTATCTAATCGAATGAAATCATCGTGGCCAAGATCCTCGAATTCCAGTTGGATCACTCTCATTACGTGGCCGTGGCAGACGGCGATGATTCTTTTATCCGGGCACTCTCTTGCCCAATGGGTAATCATTCCGGCTTTCAGCCGCAGGCACAGGAGAGCGATTGATTCGCCTCCGCCGGCGGGATAAGAAAGGAAAGGATCTCGTTCGTGCTGTTCTTTTTCGAGCGAGAAAAGCTTGGCTTTTTCATCCTCGGGGCAGTTGTCCATTAGAGCCATGTCCCGCTCTCTGAGATGAAATTCAACTCTCCAGCAGGCATTGGGCAGGTCAAGATAAGCGGCTGTTTCTTTGGCTCTTATATAGTCAGAGACGTAGGCCCGGTCCAATGGCATAGGTACGTTGGTCTTGAGCCATTTTCCGGCGGCTTTGGCCTGTTCTACGCCCTTATCGGTAAGGCGGAAGTCTCGGCTGTGCTTGTCTCGGAAATCCGGAGTAAAGAACTGGTTATCGCCTCTTCGGCTGGCTTTGTTGGCTTTGTTCCCCTCTGATTGGCCGTGGCGAACAAGGACGATATCTATCGGCAGCATCGGCATCTCCATTGGAAAGAACTAAGTGGCTATATTGTATCAAAATTTTAAATAAAATCCAGCGCCGGATTCTGAGGTGGACACGTTCATGATCAGTATCTATAGATCTTCTGGAAAAGAAATTTTGAGTCCCGTCTTGGTTTTGTCGTAGAAGATTATGGGGACTTGATTTAAAGAATGATCGAAAAATGTCCTCGCGGACTTATACTAGACTGACTTGATGCTCTTTGCTAGTATGCCGGTGTGAGATATTATATTCTAACGACCACAAAATTTGCGAACGAGTGTATTGCATTTGAAAAATATGGCGCCGGAAATGCTAATTGGTTGGCTAATATTGACATAGGCGACATTGTATTTATCTCTCAATTCAATTACAAATCCCAGGATCTCTATGGACCATTCAGAGTGACCAGTAATAGTTTTTTCGATCGAACCCGAATTTTTCCTAAGGGGAAGTTTTACTATAGGATCGACCTTAAGCCGATAGATTCGGTTAGGATACTGGAGGAAATCGATATATATTTTTATGGGATTGAGAAACAAAAAATTGAATTAGCCTCTCGATTCATAAATCTGATTCAGCAGAATAAGCACCTACATTCTATTTGTCTAAATCGTATCGAAGGAGAATTTCTTTCTCGCATTTTTACTAAATTTGGCAAACCCGTAAAAATCAAAAGAAAACAATATGCGTCGGTTGGAAAAGGACTCAAGGTTGATCTCGAGTACCTATCGGCCAAAAATAAAATTTCGACTAAATCATCTTTTCTCTCTGAAAATTATCTCGAATCATTTATTTTGTTGAGCCTTAAGGAAAAGGATAATTGCATACGTAGGCAATTATCCACGACCTTAAACAATTTTCCTGAGAATAAACTGGAGAATTCAGATGTGTATAATCAATTTATTTTTGGTAATGCCTACCCCTCCGATATTGTTATAGTCAATAAAGCTAACGCTAACATTTTTGAGCTAAAAAAAGATATTTTAAGCCGGGATTTAATGCCTCAGATTAGAAAAGAGATGTATAAATACTGTTATTTTTCTTTGTTCTCGCCCAGATTAGATAACCAAGAAGTTAAAAGAATGAATTTTTTTCTCTTAGCTTTGAGGGGCGGCGATCCAAAACTTAAAGCAAAGCTTCGTGAAGAGTTCAATAAAATAAACCAGGCGCTAAGGCACTATAGAGAGAACAGTTTTACTATCTTGGAGTACTATATTGAAGAAAATAGGTTAGTTATAGGCGAGGCTAAGTGATTTGTTCAGAGAAGAATAGTTTTAAATTTTAGTATTTTCTGGGAATCCCCGATTATTATTTTGTGATGAGTAGGGGGCATGGTTTTTAGCCATCTAATTTTCCCATCCTTGCCCAGATTTGTAAATAGACAGTTTTGTCTAAAAAAGTTTTAAGTTATAGAATATAAGTATATTTATGAGCACAGATCAGGGTCAAGACAGAACGAGTTTAGGCGTTCAGCTGGATAACTTGGCGGTTGCCATCAAGAAGCTGGCAAACTCCTTGATACGAGCGGAGTCGGCTTATCTCGTCGAGTCGCAAGTAGTCAATCGTTTGGTCAGTATTGCAGCAAGGATAGAGCATCTAAAGTCTCTCGAGGAAGATGAGGGGGAGGTTTTCGCGTCTCTTCTCAAGGGTATCACCGATATTCTGCAGAGCATCGGTGATGTATCCGGTGGCGGACAAAAACAAAGCGTAGAAGAAAGGGCGAAGATTATAAGGCTTTTTAAAATGCTTGAACAAGAGACGATAAGCCTTCTGCCCCTGATCAGGTCTTTAGATGAACAAAGGAAAGAAAGGAAGTTCGACACTTTCGGCGGATTACTGCAAAGAATGGTTGATGCCATTCAAGAGAAGCGTCATATGTTGATGCGCAAAGATGACAAATAAACTGTCGGTGCTATCATTAAGCTATGGCTAAAATAAAAGAAGATCTGCCCGATTCGGTTCAGCTGGGTACCGAAGATTGGGTTAATCAAATTATTATAACTGCGGCTAAGCAGAGGGCATCTGATATACACTTCGATCCTTATGAAAACGAGTTCAGGGTCAGGTTTAGGATAGACGGCCTCCTTAATCCTATAGTTTCACAGCCGCTGGAGCTTTATCCGATGGTTGCCAGGAGGTTGAAAATTTTGACTAAGGTTGATATTTCTGATGACCGCAAGCCTCAAGACGGCCGGGGACAGCTTAATGACCCTGAGACCAAACAGCTTGTCGAATTCCGACTGTCAACGATTCCTTCCATATTCGGGGAAGCGATAGTCGTTCGGTTTGTCAATCAATCTAAGTCAATTTTTGAAAGTTTTGAGGCGATGGGCATGGATCCAAGCGATGCCGAGATGATGCGCTTTACCATTACCAGGCCAAGCGGACTCTTCCTCATTGCCGGGCCGGCCGGATCGGGTAAAACCTCGACACTCTACACCGCCCTAAACTACATCAGGTCTCCCCAGAAAAATATCATTACTCTCGAGGATCCGGTTGAATTTCACGTCGAACACATCCGTCATTGTCAGATAAGGCCGGCAATAGGTTTTACTTTTGCCGAAGGCATGAAGGCGGTTTTAAGGCAGGATCCCGACGTTATTTTTATCGGAGAGATAAGAGACCATGAAACGGCCGAGGTGGCGGTCAGGGCAGCTCTTTCCGGACGATTAGTTTTTTCCAATATAAGCACCAGCGATACAGTGGGAACGATAACGAGATTTATCGAGCTTGGCATTCCCCGTTCTTTTTTGGCTTCCAGTTTGCTGCTCGCTACTTCCAAGAGGCTTTTGCGGAAGAATTGTTCCAACTGCTCGGAGTCGTACACGCCCTCGGATAAGTTTTTAGCCTATGCCGGAATTACTTCTCTTGAGGGAACGAATTTCAAGAAAGGAAAGGGCTGCGAAGTTTGCAACGGCAAAGGTTATCGGGAGAGAACGGCTATTTTTGAATTCTTCGTTGTAACCAAAGAAATCTCGAGCTTGATCATTGAGGGAGCGACGACCCAAGAATTGATTGACGTTGCTCGAAGCCAGGGCATGAAAACTCTCCGCGAGTCAGCCATGAATCTCGCCGTTAACGGAGAGATCACTCTCGAAGACGCGATTTACATAACCTAACCTCGGATCACTTGTTGAGATGAGTAATTGTCAATTGCGGGTCTTGTTGCGAAAATACATCCGAGAAAGTAGGGGATGTTTGCGCAAAATACATAGACATTTATACGCCCCTCTTTTTTCTGAGGGCTTCTAATCTGAGCCTCTTGATTTCTAATCGCTTCTTGGTTTTAGGAGAATGCGATTTCCTGTATTTGCCTATTCCTGTGCGTCTTTTTCCCATAGTATGTTGTTGGTTAACCCCGACGTTTTCGGTCGGGGCCCCGACTTATTGCGTCGAGGTTGGTTAATGATTATATGAGTGTAGCAGAAAGCGTCACTAAGGGGAAATTTAGCAAAGAGTTACGGCAATTAAAAAGCCGGTATTTAGCCGGCTTTATTTGTTGATGAGCCTATCTTCTTAGCACTCGCGATAGTCGTCTTTACATATTTTTTCCAGATTGGCAGCCATTCTTCCTTGAAAAGACCCAGCTCTATCAGGGTCCAATATCTTCCATTTTTGAAAATGTGCTTTCTTCTTCTGCCCTCTATTCTATATCCGCAGTGCAGACTGTATTGAAGGCTGCGTTTGTTATAGGCGACAACCGTTGAACAGACCTTGTGGAGATTAAGCGTATTGAAGATATAGTTCAGTAGTATCATCTTCGCATCAGTGCCGTAACCTCTGTTCCAATATTCCTTTTCGCCGATTACGGCGCCCGTAGTACAGTTGCGGTCGACTTTCCAATCGATTCGGTGGATCCCCATGGAACCAATCAAGACGCCGTCTTTTGTTTCGATCGCCAGATTGATATTGTCGTCCTTCGAGCCGATTTTATTGAACCAGTCCTCTTCTTCTCTTTCTGTCTGGGGAAAAGTAGCCCTTATATATTCTCTTACTTCGGGATCATTCATCCAGCGAGTCAGGGTCGGAACATCAGCCCTTAAGAAGGGACGAAGATTCACCTTTTTACCCGCAAGAAAAATTGGTTTTTTGTTTGTCTTTGGCACCTCTCCTCCTTTGAAAGAACAAAATTGCCTCAGCTGATTGCTGAGGCAATTTTTGTAACCCAATTAGATAATTTTAACTAAATAGAGATACACACATTGTCCCAGCATGAATAGGTTCCCAGACAGGAGTAGAGAGGCAGATATTCATTTGGAACTTATGATATTTCATGTTTTAAACTATAACACGATGAGGATTTGTAGTCAATATTTTAGCTCCGATGATTTTCGGGGATTAAAATTTGCAAAACTAATTAATTGACTTCAATCGCATTATGGCGTATAATTGGCTTAGGTACAGAACTCCAACATTATAACAGAGCTTGACTTGAAGCTCATCGGCGTCATTGGCGGTTACTCTCATGGCCTCGGGTTGCCTGTATAAATAATGCAAGAAACGACCAAGCAGGGTTTTAGTGACCTTGGAATTTCTCCCGAGTTTTTAGGAATTCTTGAGAAAAACAATTTTATAACCCCGACTCCCATTCAGCGCCAAGCTATTAAGCCGGCGATGGAAGGTAAAGACGTTGTCGGGATCGCTCAAACCGGAACTGGGAAAACCTTGGCTTTTGGATTGCCGCTTCTTCAGCGTTTGAGGGGGACTGGCCAGATCGGATTGGTGATTTTACCGACCCGTGAGCTTGCCATACAGGCCGATGAAATGCTCCAAAAAATCGGCCGTTCTTTGGGTCTGGTGACTGCCGTTATAATAGGCGGAGAATCGATGGGGAAGCAGATTATGAGCCTGCATCGCCGGCCTAATATTCTTATAGGTACGCCGGGGCGAATAATGGACCATATCGAAAGAGGGAATTTGAAACTGGACCGAGTAGCGGCGGTTGTGTTAGATGAGGCTGATAGGATGCTTGATATTGGCTTTGGACCTCAGATAAAAAGGATATTCAACTTTATACCGGTCCAGCGCCAAGTTATGTTGTTTTCAGCAACGATGCCGGCAGAGATTGTAAGAATTGCCGCCACTTACATGAGCTCTCCCGTCCGAATAGAAGTTGCTCCCTCAGGAACAACGGCGGAATTGGTTGATCAGGAAATATTTTTAGTGAGGAAAGAAGATCGAATACCTCTTTTGGTAAAAATACTCGAAGAAAATCCTGGACCGGTACTATTATTTATGCGAACTCGGCATGGTGCTCGCAAGGTCTGTGCTGTTCTTAGGGAAATGGGTTATAAGGCTGCCGAGATACACTCGGATCGGTCGCTTGTTCAGCGGAAGGCTGCCTTAGCTGGGTTCAAGGCTAACCAATATCGAATTCTTGTGGCTACGGATATCGCCGCTCGGGGGATTGACGTTCATGGAATTAAATTAGTAATTAACTTCGAGTTGCCCGATAATACTCATGATTACGTTCATCGCATAGGCCGTACCGGCCGCGCCGGCGATGTTGGACGAGCCATATCTTTTGCCATGCCCGATCAGGGCCGGGATGTCAGAGATATAGAAAAATTGATAAGAAAAGAATTACCGATCAAGCATCATGGCGAGCAGACATTCTTGACCAACGTATCTTCTTTCAGAAGTTCCGTATCCGGCCAGCCGAAACATCATTCTCCTCGCAGGCACAGAGTTTATCGGAGGTAATTTGTCTTAAATAAAAAGCCGACCATAGGGTCGGTCTTTACTTTCTAAGTTCCGGATAAAATACCGGACAGACGTGGGGCATTAAGGTCGTGGTTCCGCACAGAAGGCAGGAATACGTTCCCGGATCAAAGAAATTATCCGTTCTCGATGCAACTTTGAGCATAGTTTCCAAAAGCTCGGGGTCGGTTTTGGTTAAAGGATTTTCTTGGCGGATTACTAAGCCAATCTATGACAAAAAGCATCAAGAGTATCAGGACCAATTACAGACTTTGGAAATTGAACTTTCTGAACACTCAAAAGCCGATTATAACTATCAGACTACAGTTGCAACCGTGCTTTCTGTAGCCAGAAGAGCTATGACTATTTTTGAAAACAGTTCGGAACCTTCTCATAAAAGAGCTTTTTTGAACTACATACTTCAGAACCCGACCGTAAACGAAAAAACGCTAGGTTTTACCTTGCGTTCTCCGTTCAACTTAGTCTTACAACTAGCTGACAGTCCTAACTAGCTCCCGAATTAAAACCTTCGCAAACTTTTGAAATTATTTTGCCGAACCTGATACACAAATCCAAAAAGCGAAATCTGAAATGATGCGCCCCGCCACTATTTTTCTGGGGCAAAGGAGGCGGGGCGACGGACTC
>Ga0209542_10013231_pt1 | contig 14265 bp, 14 predicted proteins | sample RifCSPhighO2_01_FD_184028 | JGI IMG/M metagenome (GOLD analysis project Ga0209542, IMG submission 184028) | Soil microbial communities from Rifle, Colorado - Rifle CSP2_plank highO2_0.1 (SPAdes) (version 2) | ecosystem: Environmental > Terrestrial > Deep subsurface > Rock core/Sediment ...
GCTCGCAAGTGAGGGGCTGGGCAACCGTCAACTGGTCGACTCTACCGACAATCAGTTCGTTTCGTTAAACTCTGCTCTGCGGATTACCTCTTTACCGAACTTTATAGGATCTACGCTTCCGTTCGTTTAAGTATGGAAAGAATGCAAGAATTAGCCTTTTTACAGAAGGTACATTACTAAAGTATAAAAATATGGCACCTCCGAGGAAACAAAGAGATAAAATGGGGCTAAGACCCGATGAAGTTGCTTATACAATCAAGGATAAATACTTTCCCGATCTTGAAGTGAGAAAAACGGATAATGCTTGGTGGGTCGATAGGACAAAGGTTGATAAGGTTATCGATTCGTTTAAGAATGCCGGGACAATCGAACAAGCATGTGTTTACGCCGGTATAACCTTGAGACAATATAAATATTTCGTTGATGTTCATCCGGACTTTTGTACTATCCATGACGCATGTATGGAATTGCCTAATTTGATGGCTAAAAGGAACTTAGTTAATGCATTGAATGATGGCGACAGAAGAATATCTCAATGGTGGGCTGAGCGAAAAATGAGGAAGGAATTTGCTACCCGCCATGAGTACGGATTAGGCGGAGTACAGACCCGATCTCAGGTCACGGAAGAAGAGAAGAACCTGATCAAGCAGATCTTAAAAGATAATTTTGACAATGATGAAGAGGATTAAAATAGGAGTTCCTGTTCCGAAAAACTATTTTCTTCACCCGGCATTACAATGTCCATGGTTTTGGGATCGGGTTTATTATCTAACATAGCTATTAAGCAACGGCCGACATGATATGCTAAGTTCGTGGGGACAGCATTGCCGATCTGCTTATATTGTGAGCTCATTGATCCAGCAAATTTCCAATTATCTGGAAACGTCTGTATCCTCGCATACTCGCGAACATTAAGTGGTCGTGTTTCCTCGGGATGGCAACGTTCTGTTTGTTTCTGTGCAGGCGCACATGTCAGGGTCAGGCTCGGTTCATCCCATGATAAACGTCTTGCCATACCAGTTTTACCACCACCCATAAAAAAACTGGCTCTCATGTATTCTTTTTGTATGTCTTCGGGTAGGTCTCTCCAATAACCACCAGGGGGGACAAGAGACATAATCTCTTTTTTTCTTGTAGGGTATTTTTGGCCAGCGGAATCGGGACAATTTTTTAACGCTTCTTTTATGGAAATCGTGTAATCTTGTTCCTTGGGGAAGAGGAAAGGGATATCAAGATCATTTCTTACGGCAAGCAATATGAGCCTCTCTCTTTTTTGGGGGACATCGAGATATTGGGCTCTTAGGACTTTATATGCAACTCTGTATCCTAAATCTTTAAGTATCCCTATGATTACTTTTAATGTTTGGCCGTTTTCATGTCTAAGGAGTCCCCGGACGTTTTCTCCCATTGCTATTTTCGGTTTTACTTCTTTAATACATCGTGCGAACTCAAAGAACATCGTACCTCGCGCATCTTCAAATCCAAGCTTCTTGCCTGCATAGCTAAATGCTTGGCAAGGGAAACCACCTTCAACGATATCAGCTCGCATCCCCTTAAAGCTCATTTTTGCTATGTCTTCCCTTACAACATTCCATTCGGGTTTATTGGTTGAAAGTGTACTTGTCGCGTTTTTATCCCAATCCGTCAACAACACATGTCGCAGACCTGCATTATGAAATCCTGTTGCTGTCCCGCCGGCTCCGGCAAATAATTCAATCACGGTGTAGTCAGTTTTTTTATTAGATTTAAGTATCTTATAGTTATTTTCTTGGTGTTTTCCAGAAATTTTATTATGTACCCGCTTAATCTCCTCAAGGTTAAAAGTCCGGTAATTATTTTCCGACCGCTTTGCCTTTATCAATCCTTTTTTATCCCACCTACGGATCGTATCGGGAGAGACACCGATTAATTTAGCTGCTTCAAATACTGTTAAATTATTTTGCATAGCTTAAATATAATAATAACCATTGCCTTAGGCAATGGTTATTATGTTGATTTCTTTTCGGCTATGGCTAATAAGCCATTTCGAATAGATCCATAAAGAGTTTTTCCTTAATAACAGTTTTGTGGTCTTTTCCAAGTATATCTCCTATTACTTTGGGCAGAACAGTATAAAGCATCTTAAGGGCATCATCTCTGCCAGCAACTAAGGCATAAAAGCTCTTGCCGTCAATTATCCTAATTTTCTCATTAGCTGGCCTTCTTGTGCCCGTAACATTGTCAGATGGGGTAAATGTTTTATTATACGGTTTTTTGTTTTTTGGGATTACCTCCACATAATAACCGATAAAGCTTTGGTAATCGCCTTCAAGTTGTGAGAGTAGGTTGTCGTAAATACCTTTTTTATCAGAACCCTTCGTGGTGTTATATTTATTCTTGATTTCAGCCATAACTTGTTTTTTCATGTTACGGACGTCGATTACATTACCCGTTGGGAGACTTTCCCATCCCGGCACTGAACCCAATAATCCTTGGTGGAAATTTCCTAAAGCATTCTGCATGGTTTTCTGTATTTGTCTGGTTTTCTCCTGTTCCATCCAATCTGATAACTTTATTCCCTGCCTGAATGAATCGAATAAGGCTGAGAATGGGTCAATGACATTGCTGTACAAGTTTTCCTCAGCCAAATCGACGGCTTCTTGAGCCGTCTCTAATACTTTCTGGACGTGGTGGTATAAATCCTTATTACTAACGAAAGGTAATAGTGGCTCTCCAGATAGTTTTATTTGTTGTTGAGAATTGGTCTTCAATGTTATTGTTATGATGACATTTTTAGGGATAGGACACAAGTCGTATTTACAACTTGGATATAAATGATAAAACAAGAATACCATGTTTAATTTTTTTAAGAAGCAGGGACTTAAAATCAAAGCAATTCAAGATAGGGATCTTGGTTTTTATTTGAGGCGTTTAGGCGTTTATGATCAGATTGTCGATCAAAAAATCCATTGTAATTCCTGTGGTGACTTGATTTCATTAGAGACCATTCAGGCTATAATTCCGAAGGATGGGAAAATTACTTTTTTGTGCTTTCGTCCTAAATGCATAAATATAATTCACAATGATTGAATCTGCCTGTAAAATCATCGGCTCAGTTTGCGATAAAGCGGTTTCATTCGCCGGTGCTTATCCATTACTTGGCTGGATCATTGCGTTTGGCATATTATTGCTTTTTGTGTTTTCTTCGGTTGCAGATTTAATACCAAAGTTAGGAGTGATTAAGGCCGATTTACTTTTGCCCATTGCCAAACGGTTTCGTTTCCACAAATTAGTAAAAGCGGCTACGAAAGCAGATATCCAAAATAATGTAAATGCGGTGGTAAGAAGATTAAGCCATGAATTACCTAAGGACTGGATTAGGGATATGGCGATCAAGTGGGTTGAACTGGAAGGCAAAGACGATCTGTTTAATGACGATGAGGCAGTAATAAGAATGCGCCCTCTCGAGAATCAGGATCTTAATTTTTTGACTGCAACTTATTATTTTTTCAAAAAATCTTTTTTCCCCAAGACAAGGGATGTAATTCCCCAAACATATCGAGACGCATCGGTTTTGTTTACTACTCGTAGGGTTGTCGATGAACAGAAGGACAAGCTAAAAACTCTTTACGAGGATAAGTTACTTGAACCAGCAATTGAAAAAGATAAAAAAATTATTACAGTATTAGAAAAATATGGCGAGATAGATGACCATGGATTTTTTACAGGCACATTCTTAAGGGAAATACATGCTGTAGCTTCGGAAGCTCGTTTTAATAAGTTAAGATTCCAGATGTCAAAAGAAACCCATGATATTCTTGCCCATATCGAAGAGTTTATGGGGCACTATAAATCAAAGTTGGCTGATAAAAATTTCGAAATGCCAGATAAGCTCTGGTCACGTATTGGCCCGGTAACACATTACGGGTTTTTGTTAGTGGCTCATCCAATTAAAGCTGCTTTTGGCGCAGATGCATATATTAACCGCGTAAAGGAAAAGCTGGTAGAAGGAGTTGATAGGTTATATGTGTTTGGAACCGCCCAAGAACGGGAGTTCGCCATAATGGTTATTAATTCAATTGTTGGGCAGGTGCCAGAGTATAAACTTGTAGAAAGATTTTTACCGTCGAAGGATTATCGTGGTGAAATCGGTGGGGTGGGTGCATTATTCATCAAAAGGGATAACTCTTCAAATTTGGCATAACCTGTTAACCCCAGGGCATTTTGGGGCAACCTGTGCGAATAAAACGGGACTACAAGGAGTTTGCGGGTTATTTTATCGGTATGAGAAAGGCCACAGCCATAAGTATAAAAAATATGACCAGCATCAAGATCACGACATGAAGCCAGTATCGGAAAATTCGCTGAATTATTGATCTAATGTTCACTTGCCTAAATAACAAACGTGAATATAGTGGTTACTCAAAGAATTCTGTTTCACTTCTTAGGTCTATATCGAACTGTTTACATTGTTCTTCTTGTTCATCCGAGACATAATATCCAACGAACTCTTTGGATTCTTTTAGCCATGTTTTGCATTTATGCTCCTCCCATTGGTCTGTAATTATGGCTGTCAGGATTAGAATTACAGCAATAATCATTAAAGACAGCCAAAGCCATAAATAAAATTTCAGCCATCTTTTTATTAAGTGCCAAACTTCATTGAGATTTTTTGGTGCTAATTGCATACATAAAACCCGCCACGGGTCTCCAGCTTTCGCCGGACATATTGGTTTCCCAATATGGCGATCAAGCACCCCCATGACGGGTTTAATGTGCTTGATCGACTTTTAGTTGCCATGCCCTGCAGTAATTGCCGGGTTTAGGCGCTATTTAGTTGTTTTTCTCATTTTATCACTAAACCTTGAAAATTTGAAGCTCAAGGGTTGAGATTACTGACAAAAAATGATAATCCAATTTAATGGGGATAAGCAGAAAAAACCGAAATCAATTCAAGGTTTTCTTAAAGAATGAATATATTTTTCTCAAGCTTTTAGCTACGGATAAAAGTTTTACCCTTGAATTGGAAAAAATCTTGAAAATCTTTAACCCGTCTAAGACATTAGCCGATCTCAAACTTTCCGAGCCAATATCTACACTTTTTATCAAAGAGAATGTGTTGAGATCAGAAGCAGTCAAAGAATTATCATTGTTGGGCTGGTCAGAGGAAAAAGCCGAATCATTCTGGTCAACAATAAATATATTCTTAGGTCAATACGGCTTGGGTCAAGAATGGTTTGAAACATTAACCATATTGGTTTTAACTCAGAAACTATGTCCGCCCAGATCAAACTTCTCCATTGATAAAAGTTTTAATCGACTTTATACAGAGAGGGTTGTTTTGGTTTTGAACCCCGATACATCCATAGAGGACTTAAAAGATGGTTGGAGCGAAATACAAGCATATCAAAAAATCTTCTGGCCGGAATTTAAGAAAACCAATCTTAACAAAACCAAGTTTACAAATTTACTAAGATATCTCACCGCAGAACACGGTCGTTTTAACTTTGCGGATGAAGAAAAATTCAAAGGGCTAAGTCCCTATCAAATTATGATGGCTAAACAGGGCAGATATAATGAGGTGATAAGGTCTCGCAAAGAGCATGGATTAAAAGTCAAGCGTGTAAAACCCAAAAATAAGAAAACCTATAAGGAACTGGCATGGGACTTTACACATATAAAAAACAACAAAAAGCTTAAAAAGGAAGCTAATAAACTATCTCAGCTGAAGAAAAGAATGTCTCAAAAAGTATGACAACTTTTGAGCACTAAAATTGTCATATTAACTCACAGCCTCATGGTATAAAGATCGTAGAAGATACGATTTTTTTTTGTTTTAAGTGAGTTAGTTGCCCAAGTCCGTTATTCGTTGAGCAGGGTCAAGGGCAACTGAACCTGCTTAGCAAATAGCGGATTTTTCTTACTGAGGAGATTAGGTGGCGAACCTCACGGCCTCTCCTTGGATGCCATTAAACGTGCGGACTTGGTAGCTCGATGCTCTCTCGACAGCATATCGAGAGTCCAGCAAGCCAGAACCCAAGATCGCAGACAACGTTAAACCGAGAGTCTCTTGCGTTGTCTGGACTACCCAACGACCCGTCTTTCAGGGATCCGCGGAGAGTTGAGATAAGTCAGTGCCGGGAAAAAACGGACTAACATTGGCAAGGTAAAAAGACGCTAAAAACGGCTTTTAGCTCTCCTTGTCCAGAACCCAGAATTAAATATGTTATTCGAGGAATCAAAAAAAGATCATGAGCTCCAGAAAGATATTTTTACCAAAGAAGACATAAAAAACATTGGTGCATTTTTTGATATCCTTAAAAGGATACACGTTAGGTTAGCAACCGAGGGTTATGTTATTAGCGACGGCCTAATATCCAAACCCACAGTCGAGTTACCAAATAACAATAAAGACGGTAATATGTGAATATGAAAAAAGATCATGTAAATAACAATCTTAAAGAGCAGTATGTAATTTATGACCGCAAGAGCACGGATGATGCCAATAACCAAAAAAATTCTCTTATATACCAGAGACAGCGAAACCTTGAATATGTCCAAAGAGAGAATTTGCACCTTGCAACATCTCTAACAATTCCTGGTTTTTGTAAAAATGGGATTATTGACGAAAGCCACTCGGCATTCAAAGAGGAGGATGAATTTGTTGTTAATCCAGACGGTTCTATCCAATACCGCATCTTGAGGCCAAAGTTTCGTCGGTTGGTTGAAATGCTTAATGCAAGACGAATAAAGGGCGTTATATTCCTTTGTTGGGACAGAGCAAGCAGGAATGACCACGACAGCTTAATTATCAAGAAACTCATACGCCTTGAGATCAATATACGTTTTGTCGATGCAAATTACGAAAAATCCAGTGCCGGAAAGCTCCACATGAACATTGACGGCATATTTTCGGAACATTACTCAAGTGTCATAAGCGAAAAAGTAAAAAACGCATATAAGAAATTGCGTGCGGAGGGCAGGTGTGTTTACAATGCCCCAATCGGTTATTTGGATAAGGGCTCAGACAATAAACCGCTTGATCCGGAGAGAGCCCCGATTGTCAAAAGAATTTTTGAGCTATACGCAACTGGCAACTGGAGTTTTTCTCAATTAGCAAAGTGGTCTGCCAAACAGGGTCTTACAAAAAAACCAGTCCGTCGCAAACGGACAGAAGAAGAAAAACTTAATAATGTTGACCTTGAGAGTATCCCCAAAATTGCCCGGCCAGTAGATCGAAAAACAGTTGAATATATGCTACCCAACCCTTTTTATATTGCCAAGGTAAAGACTGGCGATGGGTATGACAACAGCACAGCACATCAAGCCTTAATTGATACGTCATTATTTTACAAGGTTCAAGAGATTTTGAAAAAAAGAAATGTTTCAGTTTATTACGTCGATAGGCCATTTCATGTCTATCGTGGTTTATTGCATTGCACATGCAAGCGCGCATATACTCCATACGAACAAAAAGGATTACTTTATTACCGTGCAAGGTGCAAAGACGGCTGTACAAATCGCGACCCTAATCTTAACGAGGGTGATGTAAATGAAGCGATTCAAAAAGTTGTAGAAAAAATTTATCTTACAGACGATGAATTGGTTGAAATTGAAAGACGTGCCAAAAAAGAATTAAAGGATGTATCAAAGCAAAGAGATAATGCCCTCGAAGATCTATGTGTAAAACAGCGGAGTATTACAGCAGATATTGATTACATTACCCAGAACAAGATTACATTATTGCGAACAGGATCTATGGATGTGGGTAGTATTAATGAAGAAATGAGGCGTCTGGAGGCAAAACTCGCAAACATTAACGAAGAGATAAAAATTTATGCACAGAGTGCAACAGATATGCTGAAATACATTATTTCCTTTTCGGCTTTAGCGAAAAACGCCGAATTGTACTTTAAGCATGCATTGGATAGCGAAAAACACGAAATCGCTACCATTATCTTTACCGAACTTACCTTCAAAGACAAAACACTGGTGGAATATAAGGCAAAAGAGGGTTTTGATGCCCTCTTAAGCCGAAATCGGCAAACTGGCTCCGAACTGTGAACAACGTTAGAACCATTATACAACAGCAAAAAGAGTATATCTATATCCCTGATTTGAGGTCTTTCGCTAATCTATAAATCTTACTCCACCTTTCAATTCACTATTGTTTGCTGTTGAGTTTATTAACTTCTTGTGATAAATATACTATACTAATAGATGAGTATGGAAACTACAATCTCAACAATCGTAATAACGGCTCTATTTGGGCTACTTTTTTGGTTTATTCGGGACAAGTTTAATGATTTGACGAAAACAGACGAAAGAGTAGAGGGCAAGGTTGATAAGATTGGTAGTAGAGTAGAAGAAACACGGGGCTCAATGATTGAAATGCAGGAAACTTTTGAAAGAATGGGTTATCCAATGAAAAGGATTATTCAAGCCACAAGCCCGCTAAACTTAACTGATTATGGAAAGCAACTGGTTAGAGAGAGTGGGTTTGTAAAATTATTGCAAGATAATAGAGATTTAATTTTGAATTGGACGAAAGAAATGAACCCAAAAAATCAGTATGATGCTCAAGAATTTTCCAGAAAAGCACTTTTAGACCACAAAGATGAAGCATTATTACAGCCATTGAAAGATTATGCCTTTCAACACGGCGAAACTTCGTTTGAGCAAATACTCCGAGCTGGAAGTATTGTTTTAAGGGACGAGACAATAAAAGAGTTAAACCTCAAATAAGAAAATTAAAGAAATCATATTTGAAAACAAAAAATTCCCGTGTTGGGAGTTTTTTGTTGGAGTAGCACTCTTGGTGCACCCGTGAGCCACTGTTGCTTTTAACCGCACCTTTTACCCTTTCGGGCAAATCCACCGCACAAGGCGGATGGCGGACTTATTGAACAACCTTGTCATCGGCAAAAACCGATGAACACCAACTCTCACTACTCCAATGTAATCCTATGCTTTCTTAACCAGATTTTCAACAAAATCTTTTGCTTCTTGGAGTTTTTGTTTGCTTAATTGCCTTTTTAGTATAAAGGACTTTATCTTATCAGAAACTTCGGTTTGAACTTGTTTGTTAACCAAAGGAAGCTCTATGCCGGATAGTTTATTAGTGCTTAGATGCTTAATAACTGAACCCGTGCTGTTTTTTACAAATTCCTGATTTACAAATTTATTAGTCAAAAGTGCCATTAAAAAGTCAGTATTAAAATCCTTGTTTTTTATTTGTAATCTTAGGATGCCGCTACTGATAATCTGTTTTTCGTCTGTCTCTACTTTTGCCACTAAACCAATGGTCGCGTCTTTAGAAAAAAGCAACTCTCCTTTATGGAGTTGAAATTTATCTTTTAACTCATCAAACAAGGTTTCGTTAATATGCTTTGAGCTGTTGCCAAACTGGATTTCTAAATCTCCTAAATCACTAACCCTAACAAACGGTATGCCATTATTCTGATATAATGCAGAGCCAACCTCTGTGCCTTTCTGATAATTAAAAATGTCGCCAAACTTAATAGACGGGTGTTTTTTAGAGCTAACCGTCTTTTTCCAAAAATTCGGCTCTAATGTTTTAATGATTTCTATGTCGTTGCTCCATTTCCAGAATGTTTTTCGGTCATCAGCTATATAAAATTCTTTAAGGGAACTTTCTAAAATTAAATCCGCTTCTTTGTGCTCTTTTTCTGCCTCATTTTTAAGCCGAAATGCCTCTTTGATAATTTGCTCTACTTTTTCTTGGGTTTGACTATCTGGTAGTAGTATTTTTATTTCTTCCACGGCGTATAGTGGTAGTTTTGGTTGAACGCCGCCTACGGTTAATCTTTTGAGCTGTCGCTGACCGATTTGTGATAATAAGAAGGCATAAAGATAATAGGGATTGAGTTTATTAGAACACACAATTTTTGCCGCATTTTCAGTAAAATTACACCTTTCAAAGTGTCTATCCAAGATTGCAATAGCACCGATAGTTCCAACAATTGATATAAGAACCTCATCTTTATAGATTTGATAATTTTTAATTGCGTTAAATACTTTTTCAGAAATTTTTTCCAGTTCCGAATAATCAATATATCCTGAAGTAAAATCTGTTGTTCTGATATATGGGACATTCCCGTCATTACTAAAATCCTCACCCAAGGGTAATCTTTTACCGCCTTTTATTTCAGCAACCTGCTTTAAGGGAATACTGTTTTTATGTTTTTCTAAAGCTACTAATTCTGGAGACCAATAAATAGCGTCTCCTCTTTTTTGGAAATCTATCTCATCGCTCCACAACCAAAACATACTCTGATTTTTTGTTTGTGCCTCTACCATAGGTGGCTCTTAAATTCTTTTTTGAATTTAGCCCATTCTTTTAATATCTCCGGCACATCAGTATCTAAAGCACCTTTTGTTTCAATTACGGCGGGGTCTTGCTTTGTTTTATTACCCTTGCGGTCAGTCAGATATTCAATTACTCGCTCCTCATCATCCACAACCTCTCCTTTTTCATTTCTTTTATAAGTTTTTCTACCTCGGATATCGTAGCCAATCTTTTGCAAGCTGGCAAAGAAAATCGGGTAGCGTTCAGGTAGCTTGCTTTTTGGTTTTTTCAAAAATAAGACGCTTGATTTTACGCCAGCCCCAAACGGCACAAAAGTTTCTTGTGGCAAACTGATGACTGCTATAATCTGGGCTTTATTTTTAAGCCAAGCTCTGACAAATTCAGTGCTCTGACTTGTTAAATCTCCATCTGGCAAAACTATGCCCATCCTACCGCCCTTTTTCAGTAAAGAAAGGCAACGCTCAATAAAAAGAATATCTGGCACTTGCCCGCCACCTTTTTTACCAGCTAAAAGTTTTTCTTTCTTGAACTTGCCGGTTTCTTTATCTTTTTTCCAAGAATAACCAAAATCGTATCCAGAGAGTAAATTCGGGTCTTCTACTTTACCCTTTGAGCCAAAAGGTGGATTGGTCGTTATAACATCAGCTCCTTCACCAGTAATCGTGCCTCTGGTATTTTTGGTAAGCTCATCAAATGGAATTAGAGAGTTAGAAGTCCAAATGCCAGTATGCCCATCATCAACCATCACCATATACATCTTGGCAACCTTAGTAAGGTCGTTATCAAAATCAATGCCTTTAATATGAGTGCCAGCATACTCTTTAATTTTGCCTCTCAAGATTTCTCGTTGGTCTGGAGTTAGCTCAACATCATCAAGAGGATTATCTTTTTCATCTACCCAGCCCCTCTGTCTTTTGACTAAATTTCGGTAATAGTTAATAACAAAAACCAAAAATCCAGATGAGCCGCAAGCTGGGTCTAAAACCACTTCATCCGGCTCTGGCTCCAACATTTCCACGACTAATTTTTTGATTGGGTCGGGAGTAAAAAACTGTCCAGCATCGCCCCTAAATTGTCCACTAATAAACGCTTGGAATGCCTCACCTTTAATATCGGTGTTCAAGATAGTAATGTTTTCAAATTCACTAACAACATTAGCAACTTGTCTTATGGGTATTTCTATCTTTTCCGAGCCGTCAAAAATATCCTTAAATTCCTCTCGGCCTTTTGCCCGCTCAAACAAATCAGAAATTCTTTTTTCAAATGTTTTACTTGACCCATTATCTCTTATTTCATCCCACTCTCTATCGTAAATAACAAACTCACATTCTGGATTGTAGCTTTTTTCATCTTGGATTTTGGCAAACAAAAGGTAAATGACCTGATAAAAAACTCTTGTTTTGTTGCCAGATTTATAATTAGCGTAGATATTGTCGTGGATACGCCCAAAGGTTGCCTGTAAATTGCTTGACGGCCTAAGCTCTTTTTTGAGTATTTTTTTATCGCCGTATTCCTGCCCATATTTAGGCAAGTAGCCCTTTTCTTCATATCGGTCTGGCTCTTTTAGTCGTTTCCAATACCTAAACTCTATGCCATTTGTCCAAACGCCAATTTGGGTAGTGGTGGCATTTACATACGCCTTAAGTTGTTTTTCGCCGTCAGGAAACTTAATGTCCGGTTCTTTGCACTCAACGATAATGTTGTGGTTTTCTCGTTTATCCCTGTCTTGCCCTGAACGATAAATAACAATATCGGCTCTTTTACTTTCATCTCTGCCAAGTTGGATTGGCACCTCAACATCAACAAGCTCTTTTGGGTAGCCAAATTCCTCAACAAGTCGGCGGACATATTCCTGTCTAACTTTTTCTTCGGGCGTTTCAACAATTTCAACGCCACGAATGTAGCAAATTATTTTATTGGTCATAAACCTGTAGCGGGGTTTTATTTATACTTCTGGCGGATGACAAAAAGCCCGCCGCCAGTGATAGCTTTTGGCTACCCATACCCTTTCGGATATGACCCGCTACAGGTAAGCTGACGACGAGCTCTTTGTCCTGTAGCGGGTTTTTTCTGCCATATCTCGGAATTTTAGCTCACGAGGGTTAGGCAATTTAATTATTAGTAATTTATAGCATTTAATTTAATAATTGGCTTGATTTCTAACTTAACATTGATTAACATATACTATAACGCAGATAAAAATTGTCTGCAATATCAAAAATGTAATGAACCAAGACCCCCAACAAAAAATACTTTGCGTTATTGCAAAACTCCTTGAAGAATATGAGCTGTGCCCCGATGGCACACGGGAACTTGAGATGCCCTTTTACAACTTAAAACAACACTGTGGATTAGAATATCATCAGGTTGGAAATATACTCAAAAAGCTCCAGCACGAAGGGCTTATTGAGAGCTTTGAGCACCTTGATGACACTATTTAACTATGGGCACTCTTGAGATACAACTTCCTGCTGATTTTAAGAAACGGTGTAGGGATTATATTGCTATTCACGCAGGAACGGAACAAAAAAAAGCAATAACTCCATCAGAAAAACAAGTTAATCGTGAAATATGGTGGGCTTTGGATAAAATTTACAGGGAAGCACTGCGACAAGAGAAAGGCAAGCCATTTGAGATAGTTTTTCAGGTGAGACCAATTATGGGGGCTGGCATACCTCCCATTGAAGTTCGGCAGAAGATGTTGCTTAAGGTTCAGGAATTAGGTGGTATAAAAATTATTGACGACAAAACATACGACGATACTTATGGAGTAGATTTTGTTTATACTCTTGAACTTATACAACCAAAGTTTGATGAACTTTATGAAAAATATCAAGAACTTAATCAAGAACCTTCCATAGAAAAACCAGAACAAGAAACCGCAAGCACAACCGAACAGATTAAAGAACGAATTGCCGGAGAATTAAACTTGAATGGGTATTCAGAAGATAACCAGCGAAGGTTTAGTAAAATAATAGCAATTATTTCAAATCAGATTGAGCTTGATGGCTGGAGCAGATTACTTTGCTTGGTTAAAATTCCGTTTGCGACATTAGAAAGAGAGGGATTTAACCACGAAGAAATGGGGTCAGTTTTTGGAAGTATCAATAAAGTCAATAATAAAAAAATCATATCTGTCCTCAACGAGAGACCATATAAAGCAATCCAAAAAAGACCTACCTACTTATTTGATTTTGATGACGATATTACAAAGCGAGCCGACGAGATAAATAGAAAAGAAGCATTATGGAAGTGGCTATCTGTTGAAGGTCGGGTTATGAATGTTTCGGAAGATGACTTGAAAAATAAGCTCGTCTTGGAGTTAGCAATCGGCGGGAAGCAAGATGCTGTTGTCGGGATGTTAAGTAGCTGGCGGAAAAGTATAGAAAGCAAACTTAATCCAGTCCAAACTATACCCCCAAATACAAATAACACTATTAGGTCAGAAGAACCTCCCAAAGGTCTAAAATCAATACACCTTATTACCGACTCTCTTGAGCCCAAAAATGCCATATTTTTAGTTCTTGATAAACTATTTGAAATGCCCATAAGGTGTGAAATAAAAAATGCAGAAGGAAAACCCACTTACATAAAGAAATTATATGACATCGCTTATATCGTGAACGCTCCCAATAAAAAGGTGGATTACGATAGAAATATAGCTGATAGTATTAACAATGGTTTATTCAGAAAAAAGACGGTAGCAAAGTATATGAAAACGAACAAATTTCAAAAGCCAACGCTTGTTAAAAAATCAATGGACGGAATACTGGTCTTAAACAGTGAAGATGTTTCGGTAAAAACGGGACTTGTTAAAAACGATGTTCCGATACAACACCAATCTCGCTACATAGACAAAACAATGTAGTGTTCGTATCTCGTCCGACTTTATAGTCAGTCGTATGAAAAAAACCGCTTAAAATAAGTGGCTTTTTATTTACTCTCCGACCAGTCGT
>Ga0209542_10013232_pt1 | contig 14265 bp, 16 predicted proteins | sample RifCSPhighO2_01_FD_184028 | JGI IMG/M metagenome (GOLD analysis project Ga0209542, IMG submission 184028) | Soil microbial communities from Rifle, Colorado - Rifle CSP2_plank highO2_0.1 (SPAdes) (version 2) | ecosystem: Environmental > Terrestrial > Deep subsurface > Rock core/Sediment ...
GAAGGTATTATTGCCCTCTAAAAGCTTCACCTCGTCAAATAAGAACCCGCCGTCTTCCCTAGCCACCGCGTTACCTGCCGGTTCCCGGTTTTGGGTCAGGTAAACTACCGCTCCCGGTTCGGTCCACCCCTTGATAGTCAACCGGGCACTATTAGTGGCCTCAAAATCGGCGGCTAGGGTGGGCGGGGCCGGCGGTATCAAGTCACTTTTATCCACCTGTCTGCCGGACTGACCAAAGGCCCCGGCAAACATGGCTACCCGCACCAGAAACGGTATGCCCCACATCATGGCCGCACCTAAAATCCCCGCTACCACAACCACCATCCACACCATCCGCCTTAAATTGCGTTTTTCTTCCAATCTGCTCAGTCTCGACCGATACATTTTGTTAAAATTGTACCACCTCCAGCCGAGGTAGCTCAGTGGTAGAGCAAGGCTTTCGTAAAGCTTAGGTCGTGGGTTCAACTCCCACCCTCGGCTCAAAATAGTACCCTGGAGAGGGATATTGCAGTTGCCATATCCCTTGCTCCTCATTCCACTCGGAGCGGGATAGGGGAATCGGACCCCCATCTTCTGCTTGGGAAGCAGATATACTACCACTGTACTAATCCCGCAGTTCAAACTCGGCGAGTTACGCCGAGCCGCAAGTTTGAACTAAAGGATATGGAAATCGTCAGATTTCATATCCCGTAGTCACTCTGCTACGGAATTATACCTCACTTACAACTTATCCTGAGAACGGTTCCCGGTTGAATAATTCGCGGATTAACCAGATTGTTGGTCTGGGAGATACTCTCCCATCTGGTTCCGGTACCACAATAAGAAACGGAAATATTCCATAAGTTGTCGCCCCGTTGCACCGTATGTTCTATAGGCTGCGACCCCGGTAAGTTGATGCGCGTTCCTGATGCCAGCAGACTGGGATTATCTCCAATAGTATTCTTATTTGCTTCGTAGATTTTTTCCCAGGCGTAACCGGTTCCATAAGTTTTCATGGAAATTTTCCACAGAGAGTCTCCTTTCTGTATGACGTACGCACTTCCCGGTCGGGGGTCAGCTGCAGATTTTTGCGCATTTTCTGTACTCAGTTGATCTAAACCCAGCTGTTCAGTTGAAGCCGACGAGGTTTGCCCCGGTCCGGCTGTCCGGTTAATGGTCCTAAAGTAATTAAGTAGCAAAAAACCGGCCAGAACCATCACCACCACCCCCAGGGCCATACCCAGGTTTCCTTCGTTAAGTTTCAAATTTTTCAAAACATCTTTCAAACTGCCACACCTCCCTCCGGGCAGTCGGATGTGAATTCGGCCAAAATATATCGCCACTTCCACCAATTTGCAATACCCAATCAGACAGTCTTTATAATATTCAGCTGGTTATCAAACTCGTGATAGGTAAAAACAATCTCATTAGAGGACGATTTACTAATGATGTCCAGGTGTCTTTTGAGATCCGGGTATAATTTTAGGTCTTTTAGAGCATCGGCAAGCTTCACCCACATTGGCTTCACCTTGTCCGATTCGACCAAATCCCCCGAAAACTCGTTCGCGATGAAGATAAATACCAGGTACACTTTTTCTTTATATTCATGTAAGTGGGTTGCTACCACTTTTAGCTTCGGGCTTAGGGCTTTTATTCCTGTTTCCTCATACGTTTCCCTGACGGCCGTTTGAGTGGGAGTCTCGTCCTTTTCCTGCTTCCCGCAGGGCAGCATATACCAGCCGGGAAAGTGTTCCGCATTATCCGGCCGTTTGATCAGAAGAACCTCATCGCCCCTCAGAACCAGCAGATTAGTCGTTGGCACAAAATCTAATTTATCAGACATGTCTGCGACTTTAGTGCAACTAAACTAAAATCCCTAATAAGCGAGATGGTTGAAATTCATTTTATATTAAACAAGCTAAATCTGCTTCCCAAGTACTTGTTTATCCATGCCGACTTCCTGATTGAATTTATTCCTAATACTCTCTAATCTCTTGGTCCAATAGTCATCAAGGCTGATTCCGTAATTATTTGCAATCCTTAAAGTATTGAAAACCACGTCGACTAACTCTTTAGCCAATTCATCTTTAGTGTATTTTGATGGGTCTTCAGCCCTTTTTCCTTCCATGCCCTTTATGTCGTCGGCGGCTTCACCGCACTCCGCTATCAGGTGAGTCATCAAAACAAAAACATCATCCCTCTTGTCTGTTCTGGATTTGGAAAGTATTAATTTTTCCACTTCCTCACTGTCTTTTTGGAGTTTTGTAAAGATCGTGTCCATAACAATAACTTAACACATAAACGATTAAACCGTTTGCGGCGACTGGTTGACTTTGCAAATAACTTCTACCAGGCTCATTATACAATTTAACCAATCTTCCCGAAACCCGGACCGGGAGTCCCAAAAGCCCAATCCTGGTCATGAGAAAATCATAATGCGGATATGAAGGGTTCAATCGATTCAATCCATAGGGGTTTCTTGTTATCTGGACTTCCATAGTTATAGTTTACGGTTATTTCATTACCCTTTTTAATCGCCTTTATCGCTACAAATTCAATCACTTGTTCCTTTATTAACTTCCTGTAAGTAGCGTTTGCCTCATATGCATGGTTGTATAGCGATCCAAATCCAAAGCATATAGCCACTGTCGTTTTCCCCCACATGAAATAGTAATCTCTTAGTGCGGTTTGTTTAAGCATGGTGTAATCTTTTCGAGGAAGTACAAATACAGGACACGTCTCAATGACTTTGCCCTTCGTTATATCTACAGCCGCAAATACACCCCTGCCAGCTTTAGGAATGACCGAAGTTGATACATATACTTTAGTTGACGGCGAAATACTGTTTGACACGTCCCCATTCTACCAAAACCTGTATACTTCAGACATGGCCCACAACGCAGACAAACTTTGTTATACCACCAACTCTTTTGTGGTAAATAACGGCAGAGTATTGCTCATTTTTCATTCGGAATACTCCACCTGGTTTGGGCCTGGTGGCCACATTGAAAAGGATGAGGATCCCCTGGAAGCCGCATACCGAGAAATTCAGGAGGAAACAGGACTGGCTAAGAATGATTTAGAGCTTATTCAGCCAGCTGGCGCCGTCCTCAGCGACGACATCTTCACAGATATGGAAGGTAGAAACCTCGCCGTGCCACATTTTATAGATGTCCACCGTGTCTCGTCCACCCATTTTCATTTGGCTTTTCGTTACTTCTTCTCTACCAAAAAAGAGTCTTTAGTTTCATCGGATAGTGATATTCAAAAATTAAAATGGTTTACCAGAGCGGAATTAAACAGTCCTACCCTCAATCTCCGTGAGCACGTCAGCTATTATGCCAACCGGGCCCTGGACCTGGAAACAAACAATAACTGACTATCACTTGCGGCGACTGGTTGACTTTTTGTTCTTCAGAAGCCGGTCCGCTTTATTAAAATCAGTTTCCCGAACCAGCGGTCTCACCCCCTCGGCCGATGGTCGAAAAGGAAACTGGGCCATTCCGCCTTCGTCATCAGCCAATATAGTAGCCGGGATCTTATGAGCCTCCAATAGCCCTTTCGCAATTTCTGCTTCCGCTCGAGTTGTAAATGTTTTTACTGCGACAAGTTTCATATAGACAACGTTCGGACTTGGCAGCTCATTAGTTTTACAGAACAAATCAAGCTCAAGACCATCCTTTCCACCTATTCACCCTAAGTGAGCGTAATCGTTCCAAGTCAGCATTTTCCATTTTTTGCCGTCACATACACACCAAGTCAGCCCAGTATTGTGATCCCAGAAAAAATCTCTGAATTGGCGATAAATTGACGGCTCCACCGTTTCGCTAAGCCACATCACACATAAAAGCATGGCCGTAAACGCCCCATGTCCGACCAAAATTACATTGTCTTTTTCCAAATTCATAAGAAAGTTAGTAGCTCGCACCGCCCGACCCCTAAGATCAAAAAAAGTTTCTTCATCAGAAAATCTCCAACTTGGATCAGAAATGTTATCTCTAACTTGCCTTCTAATTTGCAAAACCTCAGGCTCCATGAGAGACCTGCCCAATATTCCAGAAGGCTGCCTTTCCTCGACGAACAAATCTGAATATTCGACCACCTTCCCTAGTGTTTTGGCTACAATTTCTGCTGTCTGTTTGGTTCTGGCCAGCGGACTTGCCAAAATCAGATCAGTTTTGATTCTGGTAAGTCTTTCGGCCAAAGCTTCAGCCTGTTTTAGCCCGACTTCTGATAAGCCACTGTCTACACGCTGGTACATTCCAGCAGCAGCATCAACACTTTCTCCATGTCTCACTATGTATAAATTCATTTGCGGGAGTAATGATTTTTCATTACTGTCCCATGTAGGAACATATTCTGAGATAATCTAGAATATCACAGATTTATTACTGCGAATTATAATCCATGCATGGCGACTGAGTGTGAACTGATTATCACCGGAGCTACATGTGCTCATCTTGACCAACAGCACGCGAATCAGTGGGACCACCCAGATATAAGAGTCCAAAAAGTAGAAAGATTGAATGAATTGCAAGTAGGTGACAAGGGAGTCTGCACTGGGGGAGAAACAAATACCTGTCCGTTGGGCCATGTATGCAAAGACGTGACTATCACCTCGGTATTTGTGGGAGCTCTTAGTCGAGTAGAATATATTCCTGTAAAACCTGAGGCCGCTGAAAACGCATCGACAGCAATGCGAGATGCCTGTACCAGGCCTCCGGGATGGTATCTAAGTGCAAGAGCCGCCTTTGAAAGGAATGGGGTCACGGAATGGGCAGGTGTGCAGGTTAAAGATATGTCTTGGCAGTAAACCCGTGCATTTTTTGCTGTGCCATAAATTTTCGGCCACTCCTGAATGACGTTCGAATTTGGTGGCATGATAGTAAAAATGCTCAGGAAAGGGACTTTTGACCTACTCTTATTCGATATGTGAAGTACATTGGAAGGGATGTTCTTCCAAGAATCCGGTGTAGTTTAGCGCGCAGGGATGATAAACCGATGTCTTTTTCGCTGATCCTGTTTTTGAGTAAAGTTTGGACTGAACTTTGAGTTAGAATAAACCCGATGATTCGTTCTACATTTCCTTCCTCTTTACTGTGAACCGCCAGTTCTTTTGTGTGTGCAAACTTGCCACTGGATACCATTAGACTGAGATACTTTTTCTTATCCCAATGTTTTGTATGGTAGTTTGGAAGATGTTTAAGCATAAGTCCTTTTGTATTTTCCAGAAACTCCCTCTCAAGTGCATCAATTTCTAGCGTTATTATTGGTGGTACATCATAATCGACAGCGGCAAAGATACCCTGAGAACGAAGGATGCGAGAGGCCTCAGTGAATGTCGCGTTAGGCTGAACCCAACCAATAGTTTGGCAAATAGTGGCAATATCAGCACTTTCACCGGGCAGTTTAGTGTTTGTAGCGGTTCCTTTTTGGTAGGAAATTGCAGGTTGTTCTTTTGACATGATTTCTGCCTTTGACCGCATATTGTCATTTGGTTCTACACCAATTATGTTTTCAGCCCGTTTTGCCCAGGTGCGCGTAGATAAACCAGTTCCACAGCCTAAATCTACGACAAGATGCGGAAATGATGTATGTGCCAGTTGGGTAAGAATATCGACTATAACTGAAGGCATTGAGGGGCGAAATTTGTCGTAAATGTCTGCAAAACCATCGAACTGCCGGATATTTGCAATCATCTTATGTGAAGGTAAAACATACCTGTGAGGCACAATTACTTGCGGGCCTACTATAGCGAAAATGGAACACTTGGTGCAAGAATTGATAGATGCTTATAAAACTCTTTCGCATTACGATCTGCGGCCGAGTAGTTTTACTCTATGAGCCAAAGTTTCTTGGGCAAGTATTCCGCCCACAATTTTAATTTTGTGCGAAGTAGCATAACTCGCAAGTTTTTCAGCTGGCACTGGAAGTGATGCGGTTTTTTCAGTTTTTGCGCCGTAAAAAACTTCAGCAACTTTGGCTCGTATCATTGAGCCAAGGCATACTGGGCATGGTTCTGCGTTTGTGTAGAACCTACAGCCATCCAGTCTTAACGTCTTTAATTCTTTGCAAAGATGACGTATTGCGTTTACCTCGCCGTGAGCTGTAGGGTCCATTAAGGTAAAAGCTCTATCGTGGTCTCTCCATACAATTTCTCCGTCTTGATTTGTCACAATGACGCCAAACGGTTTGTTCCCCTCGGAAACTGCCTTTTCGGCCTCATCCATAGCCATTCGTATGTAATCTTCGGCACTCATGTTTGAAGTGTAAAAAAATCTTGCGGGACCGACGGGATTCGAACCCGCGACCCCCTCCTTGACAGGGAGGTGCGCTAACCAGCTGCGCTACGGTCCCAAGATTCAGACATTTTACCAATAATAGTCCTCAGCCGAAAGTATCCCCTTCTGTTGATTGTTTTTTGACTTCACATATCTAACATGTATTTTCTGCTTTCCAACAAAAACGCTGCACGGAAAAAAGCATAGCTTGTCAATCTTCGGTATGTATACGATTAGAGCATCAACTTCACTTTCTTTATATGCAAATATTTGCTTTCTTCGATTTTCGTAGCCAAGTTTAACCATAACTGCTCCTGTGCTATTGGACATTTTGCCGTCAGCATACTTAATCTGGACTTTACTAAGCTTATGATGATCATCTAGGATTAGGTCGTATCTTGCGTCAAAGACCGGTCTACTGGGAATGTACCCTAGTTCCAGAGCTCTTAGTTCAGCTTTACTTGCGGCAATTTGGCCTTTAACGTTCGTAGTAACCTTCACAAATCAACATTAGTCGTTTTTAAGAGTTAGTGCAAGCTGGTCGTCGCTCTAATAATCGACCAATTTTACAATAAAATTATCTGTTTGGTAGAATTCATCTTGTGACCAGGACAGAAATCCGCGTCAGCGCAATAATAGTACAGGACTCAAAGATCGTTCTTATTCATCGAAAAAAAGATGGTCAGGAATACTGGGTCCTGCCCGGTGGCCATGTCGAGGACGGCGAATCGCCCGAAGCGGCCCTAACTCGGGAAGTAAAGGAGGAAACCGGGCGTGATCTCTTGTCCAGCAAAGTCGCTTTTTATATCGACATGCATCCCGTCTACTCTTGTCGTGTTGACTCCGGTAACTTGATTTTCACCGGCCCGGAACTGGCCAATGATCCGGCTGTCGACTGGTACAATCCGGAGTGGGTGAGTGTAAAACTCCTGCCCACTTTAACTATTTACCCAGAATCTGTTAAAGAAAAGTTGATGACGGCTTTATGACTACTTCCAAAACCATGACCAATTTGCAGATTGCCAAGCTGCTGCGGGCGGTAGCCGCCGCCCTGAGCCTGTCGAAGGGTGACAACCGGTTTCGCATAGTCGCTTACCAGCGGGCCGCCGATGCCGTCGAGCATTCGTCATCCGAGGCCAAGGACTTGTGGGATGAAGGCCGGATAGGGGACTTGGCCGGAGTAGGGGAGGCCCTGTCCGCCCACCTGGACGAATTGTTTAGGACCGGCAAAGTCAAACATTTTACCGCTATCTTAAAACCCTTCCCCCCCGCCATTTTTGAGCTCATGGAAGTACCTGGGGTCGGACCCAAGCGAGCTTACAAGCTTTGTCAGGAGCTGGGTATTTCCAACGCTCACTCTGCGATCGCCAAGCTGGAAAAGGCCGCTCGGCGTGGTCGTATCCGCACCCTGGTAGGGTTTGGTGATGACTCCGAAGCGGAAATCATCCGGGGTATTACTGAATTCAAAGGCCGATCCACCCGCCTGCTCCTGCCGGTAGCCCAAGGACTTGCCGACTCCCTTATCTCTTGGTTAAAAAAATCACCTCACGTCAAGCGGGCTGATCCTTTGGGGTCATTGCGCCGTCAGGCCTCTACGGTGGGTGACGTGGACCTTTCGGCGGCCTCGGACCATCCCCGGGCCGTCATCGAGCACTTCACCCACTATCCCAAAAAATTACGGGTTTTGGAAGCCGGCGATCACACAGCCTCCCTTATTCTGCCCAATGACTACCAGGTCGATCTGATGGTCCAGCCGCCGGAAGCATACGGCAGTCTGCTGACCCACTTCACCGGCTCCAAGCACCACAACATCGCTCTTCGGGAAATGGCCATCAAGAAGGGCTATTCCATCTCCGAATACGGCATCAAAACTTCCTCCGGACTCAAAAAGTTTCCTACGGAGGAGACTTTTTACCAATTCCTGGGCCTGGAGTGGATACCGCCTGAACTCCGCGAAGCCGGAGGCGAAATCGAAGCTGCCAAAAATCATTCTTTACCTAAACTTGTGGAGCTGTCGGACATTCGGGGCGACCTGCAGATTCACTCCAATATCAACGTCGAACCCAGCCACGACCTGGGCACCAGCTCCTTGGCCGATCTGGCCGCGGTGGCTCATAAGTTGGGCTACGAGTACATCGGCGTCACCGAACACAACCCCAGCGCGTCCCAGCACACCGCCGGCCAGGTCATAGATATCATCAAAAGAAAAACCGACCAGGTCCATAGGTTTACCGGTCCGGTGCATATTTTTAACGGTCTGGAAATCGACATCCAGCCGGATGGCAGGCGGGCCCTGCCCGACGCCGCCTTGGAGCTCCTGGATTATGCCTGTGTATCCGTCCACTCCAGTTTCCGGGCCGACAGATTGTCTATGACCCGGCGGGTCCTGGCCGCACTGGACCACCCCAAGGTCAAGTTTTTTGCCCACCCTACTGCCCGCCTGCTGGGCGAGCGGGAAGGCATAGAGCTGGATTGGGATCAGATATTTGACTTTTGTGTGAAACACGGCAAGTGGCTGGAAATCGACGGCTGGCCCAACCGCCTGGACCTGCCCGATAATCTGGTTCATGAGGCCGTGAAACACGGGGTGAAAATGGTTGTGGATACCGACAGTCACGCGGCCGCCCAGCTGGTGTATATGCGCTACGGGGTTTCAGTGGCCCGCCGGGGATGGGCTACGGCCGCTGATATAATCAACACATGTCCCCAAAACCGCCTGGTCCAGCTTCTCTCCTGACTACCTGGGATTTATCAGATTTGTATTCTTCCCCCTCCGACGCCCGAATCAAAGCCGACTTTGCCAACCTGGCTAACCAAGCCCGGAAGTTTCAGCGCCGCTTCAAAGGCCGCCTGGCCCAGCTCTCTCCCCCTGAACTCGCCCCGGCCCTGGCTGAATACGAACGCCTCACTCAAGATCTTGATCGATCGGCCAGTTACTCCGGCCTATTTCACGCCCTGCATTCAGGCGATTCCGCTGCCGGCCGCCTCATCCGCTGGGACCAGGAGCAATCCGCTGCTATTTACGAACATTTCACTTTTGTGTACGTCGAACTCACCCGCCTGGGCCGTCTCCAACTGGCCAAACTGGCTAAGCATCAGGCTCTCTCGTCCTATAAACATTATCTTTGGCAGCTGTCTCAAATCGCGGAACACGTCCTTTCCGAGCCGGAAGAGATTATCATGTCCAGAAAGAACCTGACCTCCATCACGGCCTTTTCTCGGTTGTTTACCGAAACCACGTCCCAAAGAACCTTTCCTTTTTCGGGGCGCCAGTTGACTCAGGACGGCATTCTCGCCAATTTGCATAATACTGACCGTACTGTAAGAAAAAAGGCGGCCGCGGCCTTCACCGCCGGCCTCAAGAAAGATTTACGCCTGGCCTCCTATATCTACAACACCCTGCTGCAGGACAAGGCCATTTCCGATCGCACCCGCAACTTTATACATTCCGAGGACAGCCGCCATCTGGAAAACGAAATTGCCCCCCCTGCGGTTGCCGCTCTTTGCCGGACAGTCATCACCAGCTATCCCCAAATTGTCCAGCCCTATTACCGGCTTAAAAAAGCTCTCCTGAAACTTGACCATCTTTACGACTACGACCGTTATGCTCCCCTGCCGCGTTCGCGCACCAAGTATACTTATGCCCAGGCCAAAGACATCGTCTCCCGCGCCTACTCCCGCTTCTCCCCGCCAGCCTCCGGTCATATCACCTCGATGTTTACCCATCCGTGGATTGATGTTTACCCCCGCCCTGGCAAAACCACCGGCGCGTTTTGTCACGGAGTCACTCCGGATTTTCACCCCCTGGTCTTGTTAAACTTCTCCGGAACAGCGGGCGATGTCAAAACCCTGGCCCACGAGCTGGGCCACGCCCTCCACGATTCGTTGGCCCGCACCCAAAACTACTTTAACTATCATCCGGTCCTGGTTCTGGCCGAGTCCGCCAGCACTTTCGGGGAGATGCTCACCTTTGAATCCCTGTTGTCAGCCGCCCACTCGCCCTTGGAAAAACTCAAGCTTATCTTGGGGTTCATCGAGGATGCCATAGCCACCATCCATCGTCAAACCGCCATGTATATGTTTGAGAGCTCGGTCCACCGGACTTATCGTAAAGATGGGGAGCTGTCGGCCGACCACATCTCCCAATTATGGATAGGCAGCCAGGCTCCCATGTTCGGCGACACCCTGAGCCTGACGCCAGATTACGCAGTCTGGTGGTCCTACATTCCCCACATTATCAATTCCCCCTTCTACGTTTATGCCTACGCCTTCGGCAAACTCCTGGCTTTGTCTCTTTTTCAACGCTATCGTGAGCAGGGCCCCGATTTCGTGCCCCAGCTTCTGGATCTGCTGTCTTCCGGGGGCAGTAACCCTCCTGCCGCCTTGCTTGAACCTTTAGGAATTGATATAACCAAGACACAAGTCTGGCAATCCGGTCTGGCGGTCATCTCTGACTATCTCCGCCAGGCCCAAGCCCTCGCCAAGGAGGTGAAGCTATTTACATGAATCCCATATTTCTTTTAGGAATTGTCGCCATCGCCGTGGTGGTTTATGTCATCGGGGTTTACAACGATTTCGCTACCGCCAAAACCCGCATTAAAGCCAGTATCCAGGAAATCGGCAACCAACTAAAACGCCAAGCCGACCTCATTCCCAACTTGGAAGAGTCGGCCAAAGGCTACTTAAAACACGAAAAAGACCTCTTTAGAATGCTGACCGATGCCCGAAAAAGCGTCCAGTCAGCCGTATCCTCGGGTGACCTGGGGAAGCTGTCCGACGCCGCGGCCAAAGTGGCCGAGCTGCTGCCAAAGATCCAGGTAGTCGTCGAGAGTAACCCCGAGATCAAAGGCGCCGATGTAGTCACCCGCCTCATGGACGAATTGCGGGATACCTCGGACAAAGTCATGTACGCCAGGCGTACACTGATCGACCTGGTCGCCGACTACAACGTCAAGATGGTCACCTTTCCTACCAATTTAGTGGCCAATGTGTTTGGTTTCCAGCCTGAAAAAGGCCTGGATACCCCCAGCACTGGTACCCATCTGGAAGTTTCTTCAGCCGAAACACGAAGCCCTAAAGTACAGCTTTAATCAGCCCATGGTCAATGTCTACGAATCCGTGGCTGCCAACAGGCGCAAAAGCTTGCTGGTAATCACCTCCTTTATCGCCTTCATATTACTGGCGGCTTATTTTATTGCCCGGGGCTTGGCAGCCTATTATGGCTACGAATCCACCGGACTGGAATTTACAGGCATTGCTCTGGTCATCTCCGGCTTCATGAGCTTCATCTCTTACTATTTTAGCGACCGCATCATCTTGGGACTGTCCGGCGCCCGCCCGGCAGATCGGAAAGCTGATTTTAACTTTTACACCGTGACCCAAAACCTATGCCTGGCCGCCGGGTTGCCTATGCCCAAGCTGTACGTCATCGACGACACCGCCATGAACGCCTTTGCCACCGGCCGGGATCCAAAGCACGCCGTCATCTGCGCCACCACCGGCCTCATAAGTCAGCTTAACCGGACCGAACTGGAAGGGGTAATTGGCCACGAGCTATCCCATGTGGCCAACTATGACACCCGGCTAATGTCCATAGTTACCGTACTTGTGGGCTTGGTCACCCTGCTCGGTGACTGGTTCCTGCGGGCTACCTGGTGGAGCCGGGGCAGCCGCCGTCGGGAAAATGGAAACGCCGGGGCTATTTTTGTGGTCATCGGCTTGGTCTTCGCTATCCTGTCCCCCATCATCGCCCGGCTCATCCAACTGGCCGTCTCCCGCCGTCGCGAGTACCTGGCAGACGCCAGCAGTGTCAAACTTACTCGCCAGCCCTCCGGTTTAATCTCCGCCCTGACCAAGTTGGGAGCTGATCTGGAACCCCTTGAAGCCGCCAACAAAGCGACAGCCCACCTCTACATCGTCAATCCCCTCAAAGGCCTGCACGGGTCCATGGATTGGTTTTCCTCCCTCTTTAACACCCATCCCCCTATTGCTGACCGCATAAAGACTCTCGAATCCATGGTGTAGTATAAAATTACTCAGGTCTTCGTGAAAGTGAAAATCACAAACTGAGATTTTCACAGACATATTCACGAAAAATTTTCTTGACAATTGTCAAACTCTATACTAGACTGCTAACCAGTGTTTTTGACGCTAAATTAATCGCTAATTAAGTCATTTTTCAGGTCACTTATGGATCTCAATAAGCTAACTCAGAAGAGCCAGGAGTCATTGGTCTTGGCCGGCCAATTGGCGGTCCAGGGACACCATCCGGAGGTGACCTCTCTCCACCTGGCCCTAGCCCTGTTGTCCGACTTCGACGGGGTGGTTGTGCAGCTCCTGAAGGGCCTGGACATTAAAATAGCCGATGTAACGGATAAAATTGACCAGGGACTACAAAAACTCCCCCAAAATGACGCTACCGGGGATCGTCCGGTCAGTTTCGAACTACGCCAAGTAATTAAAGTGGCCTTTGATGAGGCCAAATCGGAAAACATTGAGTACGTGAGTCGTGAACACCTCTTTTTGGCACTCCTTAACACAAATTGCCAAGTTTCACCTATCTTAAATTCAGTACCGATTCATAGCCAAAAAATCAAAGATGCCCTGACCAACATCCGGGGTCATCAAACCCCGAACGGGCCAGACCCCGAATCCCGGTACTCTGTTCTAGAGAAGTACACTATCAACCTGAACCACCAGGCCAGAGCCGGTAAACTCGACCCCGTTATTGGCCGGGGCGAGGAAACCCGCCGTTGTATGCAAATTCTGTCCCGGAGAACCAAAAATAACCCGGTATTAATAGGTGATCCGGGAGTTGGTAAGACCGCCATAGTGGAAGGCCTGGCCCAGCGGATAGTGGCCGGCGATGTCCCCGACACCTTAAAGAGTAAACAGGTCCTCACCCTGGACCTGGCCGCCCTCCTGGCCGGGGCCAAATTTAGGGGAGAATTTGAGGACCGTCTGAAGGCCGTTCTCAAGGAAGTGGAGGGGGGGCAGTACATCATTTTCATGGACGAGCTCCACACCCTAGTTGGAGCGGGTGCGGCAGAAGGAGCCGTCGACGCCGCCAACATTTTGAAGCCGGCCCTGGCCCGGGGTCTTTTACACGCCGTCGGAGCCACCACGATCAAAGAATATCGCCAGTATATCGAGAAGGACGCCGCTCTCGAACGCCGCTTTCAACCGGTGTTTGTTGACGCCCCATCTGTTGAGGACAGCCTCGCAATTTTAAGAGGCTTGAAAGAACGCTACGAGCTGCACCACGGTGTCAGGATTACCGACGATGCCCTAATTGCGGCTGTCAGCCTATCCAACCGGTATATACCCGACCGCTTCCTGCCTGACAAAGCTATTGATCTGGTAGATGAGGCTACCAGCTCCTTAAAGATCGATCTGGAATCCCAGCCCGCCGAGCTGGACAACCTCAAACGCCGGGTTACCCAGTTAGAAATAGAACTGGCCGGCCTGAAAAGGGAGACCTCGCCTACCGCCAAAGCTACCAAGTCTCAGCTGGAAGCCGACCTGGCCAGCCTCAAGGAAGAGCTGTCGGAGCGGCTCTTGAAGTGGACTTCCCAAAAAGAGATCATCAAATCTATTCAGCTCTACCGCAGTGAGCGTGACGCCCTGCGCCTGGAATTGGAAAAGGCTTCTTTGGCCGTTGAGCTGGAAAAAGCTGCCGAGATCAAGTACGGCAAACTGCCCCAAGTCGAGAAGAAACTGGCCGAAGCCGAAAGCCGCTGGGCTGCTGTTCCCCCGGAGGAAAAGCTGTTACGCGAAGAGGTTACTGAGGCGGATATTGCCCGGGTGGTCTCCCGCTGGACCGGTATCCCGGTTACCCGCCTGGTGTCTTCTGAAAAGGCCAAGCTGACCAATCTGGAACAAGACATTGCCAAGCGGCTGGTCGGCCAGGCAGAAGCCGTCACCGAAGTGGCCAACGCCATCCGCCGCTCCCGGGCCGGTGTTTCCGAGGAAAACCGCCCCATAGCCAGCTTCATTTTCTTAGGAT
>Ga0209542_10013233_pt1 | contig 14265 bp, 12 predicted proteins | sample RifCSPhighO2_01_FD_184028 | JGI IMG/M metagenome (GOLD analysis project Ga0209542, IMG submission 184028) | Soil microbial communities from Rifle, Colorado - Rifle CSP2_plank highO2_0.1 (SPAdes) (version 2) | ecosystem: Environmental > Terrestrial > Deep subsurface > Rock core/Sediment ...
AGCTACTGCGTAGCCAAAGGCGCGGACATCGCGGCTAATGCGTTTCGCTCCAAATCGAGTTTTAGAGAAAACCAAAACCGAGCCTCGGTAGTCGCCGAGCACTTTTTCTAAAAGACGTGGCTTATCCTGCTTTTGCACAAAAAAAAGCTCGTGAGTTACTTTTTCCGCGGCAGTGCCGGACGGCGCGATTTCAACCCGCAAAGGCAGTTTCATATTTGCCCTGGCGATCGCCACAATATCCTGGGGCATGGTTGCCGAAAAAAGCATGGTTTGGCGTTCACGCGGCACGGCTTGAAGTATTTTTTTAAGCTGGGGCGCGAAGCCCATATCGAGCATACGATCTGCTTCATCCAAAACCAGCGTGGAAATTGAACTTAAAGAAATCGTCCTGTGCTCCATGTGGTCAATGATTCTTCCCGGAGTGCCGATTATGATTTGAGGATTTTTACGGAGCGCAAAAATTTGGCGTTGGATTGGTTCGCCGCCGATCAAAACCGCGGAAAAAATCCGGAGCGTGGTTCCGATTTTTCCCAAAGCTTCGTGAACTTGAAGCGCGAGTTCGCGCGTTGGCAGAACAATAAGCCCGCGCTTCCCGCTTAAAGCTCTCTGTATCATTGGTATTCCGAAAGCCAGCGTTTTTCCGGTGCCGGTTTGGGCAATACCAATTAAGTCCTTGCCTTCAATTGCCAAAGGGATGGATTTTTCCTGTATAGGCGTCGGCACTTTAAAGCCCAACCGCTCAAGGATTGTAAGTATATTTGGCGCGATGCCGAGGCTGTGAAACCCGTGGCCGCTTGATTTGATATTGGGCGTATTCATGGTAGTATAATAGCATATGAACAAATTAATCACATTTATCGGACTAGTGGTCCTGGTTATTATTGGCATAATGGTCTTTGGCGGATCGACGCCAAAAGAACCAGAGAGCGCGAATGTTGCTGATACCCTAAATCCTGTTCAGAGCGAATCTCCCGCGCCTCAAATCAAGGAATTCTCGCTCACGGCTTTTTACGAAACAAAAAACGGCAAACCTAGCGCCGGTTTCTCCATTCCGGAAATAACCGTGAATAAAGGCGATATCGTAAGAATTAAAATTACCAATACCGCTGGCACGCACGACTTCAACATTAATGAATACGGCATTACTTCAGAAACGCCGTTAAATCAGGAAACAGTCGTTGAATTCACCGCTGACAAAGCCGGAGAGTTTAAATACTACTGCTCCAAGTTTAATCACCGCCAGATCGGACAAGAGGGAACTTTACGCGTGATTGAGTAAGTTTTCTCCTGCGTGCTAAAACAGAAAGTCCGCTCACAATACAGCGGGCTTTTTGATTTTAGGGTTCGATTCCCGTTACCTTTGGACCTACGGGGAATCGAACCCCGACCTCATCCATGCCATGGATGCGTTCTGCCACTGAACTATAGGCCCGCAAATGTTTTGGATTTATGCCTTAAATCTGATATATTTTTAGCACAAACGCCCTCGTAATTCAATGGACAGAATAGCTCCGTCCTAAGGAGAAAATGGAAGTTCAATTCTTCCCGAGGGCATGGAAGCGTGGCAGAGTGGTCTAATGCGCCGCACTCGAAATGCGGTATACCGGAAACGGTATCGGAGGTTCGAATCCTCCCGCTTCCGAAAATACAAATTCTATATACTTTATGGAAAAATTTCCTGAACAAGAGGATAAAGAAAATCCGGAAAGCGAACCTCGCTATAAACCCGGCGAATATCGCGTTGAAATTCCAATTGAAACAGCAAAACAAGACATCGAGAAAAATTTCTCTGATTTAAAAGTTGGCAAAATTGAATATCTTAGCGAGGGTATGGGCAGTACTGCATTTCTTATCAACGAAAGTATTGTATTCCGATTTGCAAAAAACGAGAAAGCTGATGCTTCTCTTGAAAAAGAGATAAAAGCATTGCCAGAAATTCAAAAGCGAGTTGATCTTTCTATTCCAGTTTTTGAACACGCGGGGAAACAGCATAATCAGTTCCGTATGGTGGGGTATAAAAAGATTGAGGGAGAAAGTTTAAAAAAATCAGATTTAGTCAGTCCCAAAGGGAAAATTGACGAAGAAATTGCAAAGCAGCTCACAACTTTTTTCCAGCAACTCCATTCGATTGACGTCAAAACTGCAAAATCGTGGGGATTACGCGAACAAAATTTTCGCTCGCAGTATGAAAATGAATTACAAGACGCGCGGGATCATGTGTATTTGTTGGTGGAGCAAAAATATCCTACTGACGCGCAGAAAATAAAAGATTATATTGAGCAACTCTTTGCGGGGTATTTAGGTAATCACGAAAATTTTGAATACAAACCTGCCATCTTACACGGCGACCTTGAAGCAGGACATATTATTTTTGACGAACAATCAAGAAAAATAGCAGGCATTATTGATTGGGGCGGGGTGCGGATCGGTGATCCCGATTACGACCTCTTTCGTCCTTACAGTCACTATGGCAGTGAATTTATTGAAGAGTTTTTAAAACACTATCCGCACCCCGCCCCAGAACGATTGCGCAAGAAATTGGATTTCTTCTTCCGCGCCCAAATGGTACATCGCGCTGTCCGACCAATTATGCTCGGGGATCAAAAAATGACACAATGGCACTTAGAACGATTAAGAAAACAAGCTTTAGGAATTGGATATTGGTATCACGAGTTGCGCGAGGAATCAAAATAATTTTCCCGCCATGACTTTTTAGCTAAACTTCCTGTTTTTAATTTATATGCACCCTAAATCAATTCTCGTTACCGGTTGTGCCGGCTTTATCGGCAGTAATTTTGTTAAAGAATTCCGAAAGCAATATCCGGAAACTAAGATTGCTGGCATTGATAATTTTTCAACTGGCAGGCTGGACGCGCTCGATAAATCAATAACCTTTTACGAGGGTTCGGTTGCTAATTTGAAGCTGTTGAATAAGATTTTCAAAAAGCACAAGCTAGAATATGTTTTTCATTTTGCTGCTGTGCCGCGAGTGTCTTACAGCGTAGAACATCCAACCGAAACTACGATAGACAATATTGTAGGAACAGTAGCGCTTCTTGAGACGTCAAAAAACTCCGGCGTAAAACGCTTTATTTATTCTTCATCTTCTTCAATTTATGGCGGCGCGGATAAATTGCCGACACGAGAAAATGAAAATGCGCCCAATCCGGTTTCTCCGTATGGCCTCCAAAAATACGCCGGTGAACCCTTCTGCAAAATTTTCAGCAATTTATACGGCTTAGATACGGTATCGCTTCGCTATTTCAACGTCTTTGGACCTGGGCAATACGGCAATTCACCCTATTCAACAGTCGTATCTGCCTGGCTTGAAGCAATTTATATTGCCAAAAAGCAGCCGTATCTTGAAGGCGACGGCAAACAGTCGCGCGATTTTTGTTATGTAGACAATGTGGTGCAAGCCAACCTTAAAGCCATGCAGTCAAAGAAAAATTTCAGCGGCGAGGCTTTTAATATAGCGCATGGAGAAAAAACCAATCTCTTAAACGTAAAAAATCTGATTGAAAAATACTCCGGCAAAAAACTTGATTTAGAAATGCGGCCACCGCGCTTAGGTGACGTCCGACACACGCATGCGGATATTAGCAAAGCAAAAAAATGGTTTGGCTATGCGCCGGAGACAAACTTTGAAGAAGGTTTGCGTAAAACCATTGAATGGTTTAAAAATAGGAAGTAGATTCTTCGGTGGGCCCGTAGTTCAGTGGTAGAACGCCTCATTTGCAATGAGGAGATCGGCGGTTCGATCCCGCCCGGGTCCAAACTTAAAACAAAACAGTCTTTTTAGTTTAGGCCGCTTTGTTCGCGAATCGCCGATAGATAATCCAGATGATAACTACGGCAAGAATAATGTAAAGCCAGGGATTAGAGAGAAAATCTTTGAATGAAACCAGGAGCGCTAAACCGCCTTCTCCAGACGTTTCAAAACTCATTTCGTCGCTTATCGCAGTTTGTACGTTCGTTTTTGAAACCGCCCGGAAATAATATTTAGTCCTTTCTTTCAAATCAGTAAGTTTGATTTCATGATTAGTAAAGAGTTCAGAAGCAGTCGGATCAGGAGTTACACTTTCATAAGTAAACGGCCCTTTTTCTTCAGAATGAGATTTTGTGTCATAAATAACTCGTGACCGCGCCGGCTTATTTGTTTTCCAAGAAATAACAACCTCGCTATTTTTTTGCGAAATTTTGATATCGGTAATTTTTAATTCAATTTGAAGCACGCCTGTTGGAGTTGGTTTAATAATCGAGCCGCCTCCGTTTGCCGACAAAACAGTAATGGCGAAACTACGAGTTGATTCGTATTGCCCGTTTGAAGCCGCAACAGTAATGGCATAAGGGGTAGTCCTAACTTGAGCTGTGCTTGGAATCCAAGTGATTAAACCTGTTTGAGCATCAATAAATAGTCCAGCGGGGCCAGCCGCGATTCTAAATGCAACCGGATTAGAGTTGCCGCTTACTGCTTGAACGCGATAAGTATAAGTTTGCCCCGCGACAACGACTAAAGGCGGATTAAAGTTAATAAAAATCGGCGCGCCCGGAAAAGGGGTTGGTGTTTGGATGAAACCAGAAACAGCTATCGATACATTCATGTCAACACTGCCGCCGTTATCAGCAGCGCGGAAAGTAACCGTATAATTGCCGATTTGGTTAGCGTTTGGAGTCCAGATAAACAAGCGGTCTGAATTGTTGAAAAAAGCGCCATTCGGCAAATTAGAAGCCGAATAGTTTATGAAATCCGATTCCGGATCAGTGGCATTCACGGTGAACTGCAAGGTCTGATTTATGGAAATGTATTGGGCTGGAATTTGAGTCCAATACGGACGCAGATTTGAAGAAGTTGAACCGCCGCTTACAACAACAATAAAATTCAAATCCGAATTATTTATGCCGTCATAGGCGCGGAGAGCAACTGTGTGTCTGCCGCCTTGGCCATTAGTCGGACGCCAACTGAAAAGTTTCCGGCCTGAATCAAAAGAAGCGCCAGCAGGCAAAGTAACGGCACTGTAGGTAACACCGTCGCCGTCAGGATCTGAAGCGGAAACCGCAATTTCCAATAACTGGCCAATATTAATGGCTTGATTAGCCACTCCATACCAAACTGGAGCGCTGTTGGCTAAAGCCTGATTTATAAAGACGGCATTGGTTAAAAGCGATAAAATGCTTATAAAAATTAGCTTTTTCATGATTTTGCCATTATAATCTATATATAACATTTTGTCAATAAGTTTTAGGGATAGCGCAGAGGCGGCATGACTGTTATAATAACTTCCATGAATACCCAATCACCAATCGTAAACACCATTAAAAAGGTCATGCCAGCAGTCGTTTCAATTGCTATCTCAAAAAAACTCGAAGCGATTGAAAAAGAAATCCCACCGGAATTGGCGCCCATGCTTCCCTTCCAGCACGGCCATCTGCAAGTTCCCGATGAAATGATTGACAAGAAAGGCATGGTTAAAATCGGCGGCGGTTCCGGGTTTGTTGTTCATTCCTCCGGCATAATTGTTACTAACAAACACGTGGTAGCCGACAAAGATGCCGAATACACGGTTATTATGTCAGACGGCAAAAAGTTCATTGGCGAAGTTTTGGCACGCGACCCCATGGATGACGTGGCGATTATAAAAATAAAAACTGAGAAATCGAATTTGCCCTCGGTTAGACTTGGAGACTCTACGAATTTAGATTTAGGCGAATCTGTGATTGCCATTGGCAATGCTCTGGGAATTTTTAAGAATACGGTTTCCTCGGGCATTATCTCCGGACTCGCGCGATCCATTCGGGCAGCTTCCGAAATGGAAACTAAACAACCGGTTATGCAGGAATTGCGCGGGCTTATTCAAACTGACGCGGCCATTAATCCGGGCAATTCCGGCGGACCGCTGGTTAACTTGAACGGCGAAGCCATTGGCATAAACGCCGCCATTGTCTTTGGCGCCCAGAATCTTGGTTTTGCCATCCCTATAAACGCGGTTAAACGCGATCTTGAGGATTTACAAACGCACGGCAGAATTCGCCGCCCGCTCTTGGGACTGCGCTATATCATGATTGATGAAGGTATGCGGGAGCGCATGAAACTGCCGGTTGATCATGGCGCGCTCATCATTGGCCAAATGCCGCACGCGCAAGCGATCATTCCCGACAGCCCGGCGGCTAAGGCCAAACTCAAAGAAAAAGACATTATTCTTTCGTGCAACGGAGAAGATCTGACAAGCGAAAAAAACGTTCAGGATTTTCTTGAACAAATGAATGTGGGCGATGTTATGGATTTGAAGATAATGCGCGGCAAAAAAGAGCTAAGCGCCAAGGTTACTCTTGCGGAAAGGAAGTAATCGTTATATATTCTCCTTAGTTCCCCAAACCACAAATGCCGAAAGGAGTCTCGCATGATCGGAGACAAGTTTTACGTCTGCGGAATATGCCATGGCACAGGCAAGATCATTGAAGAAGCCTGCAGCGAATTTACCAGTAAGATTTCCTGCTTGCGGTGCAAAGGCACCGGAACACGCAAGGACAACATCCTTTTTCCTGTAGTCATCTTGAACATACTACTCATTGTCACTGCAGTGCTAGCTATTAATCTGGAAATTTGGTCTCCGATTAGAATTGGCATATTGTTTACAGCATTCCTCACAGTAATCGGCACCGTCGTACATTTCTGGCCAAGGAACAAGACCAAACCCGAGCCTCAACGTCAATGAGGCTCTTTTGTTTTAAATTACGATATTAATAAGTTTGCCCGGGACAAAAATTATCCTTTTTGACTTTTGATTGTTAAGTAGAGATTTTATTTTTGCGCTTGCAAGCGCCAATTTTTCCGCCTCGGCTTGAGTTATTCCCTTGGACGCAGAAACCTTATCGCGTAGTTTACCGTTGATTTGAATCAAAAGCTCAAAAGTTTCTTCTTCTATTAATTTTTTATCGTAATTGGGCCAGAATTCCTCATGAATAGAGCTGGACTTTTTGCCGCTGATTTTGCTCCGCAATTCCTCTGCTATATGCGGCGCAAAAGGCGCTAAAATCACGAGGAATTTCCGCCAAATCTCTGCAGATATCTTTTCGGCTTTCTGGCATTCATTAACGAAAATCATCATGGCGCTTATAGCAGTATTAAACGACATTGATTCAATATCTTCCCCGACTTTTTTAATCATCTTATGAAGCAGACGTTCTAAATCTTTATTCCAATGTTCTTGAGAATTTGAGAATAAGACTTTTTCCGTGCCGATTTTCCATATTCTTTCCAAAAATCGGCTCGTGCCTAAAATACCGTGCGGATCCCAAGCAACCGCCTGATCAAAGGGCCCGATAAACATTTCGTAGAGCCGCAGAGCATCGGCGCCGAATTCTTTGGCAAGCGTATCCGGATTTATAACATTGCCTTTTGATTTGGACATTTTGACGCCGCCTTCGCCTAAAATAAAACCGTGAGCGGTGCGTTTTTTGTATGGCTCCCCAACCAACACAACACCGATATCGTGCAAAAACAAATTCCAGAATCGTGAATAGAGCAGGTGAAGCGTTACGTGTTCCATGCCGCCGTTGTACCAGTCGACGCCTCCGGAAACGCCGGAGGCGTCGCCCTGAGGAGTCGCACGACGAACGGGCCCCATCCAATATTTCAATTTTTTGGCATCAGCAAATACTTTTTTATTATTCGGATCGCAATATCGTAAAAAGTACCACGAACTGCCTGCCCAGTTCGGCATTACATCTGTTTCCCTCTTAGCCGATTCCTTGCAATTCGGACATTTAACATTCATCCAATTTTCAACCGAGGCTAGAGGCGACTGCCCATCATCGCGCGGTTTGTAATTTTTTACTTTAGGCAGTTTTACCGGCAGGTCTTTTTCCGGCACTGGAATCCAGCCAGGATTCAATAATTCACCTTTAGAAAACCCTTCTTTATTTTTGAGATTCGAGATTTGAGATTTGAGATTTTCCGTTAATTTTTTACATGTTGCACAAAAAATTAACGGAATCGGTTCTCCCCAGTACCTTTGTCGCGAAAAGACCCAATCGCGAAGCTTGTGTTGCACTTTTTTTACGCCACCCACAAACTTAACTATTCTCGGCATAGCTTCATCCGAAGTCATGCCATTAAATTGATCAGAATTACAAAGAGAGCCCCGATTAGAATAAACACTTTTTCTATTTTCAATACTTTCTTTAATGACATCGAGAATATTTTTTTCATCATTTACTTTATTCTGCGTCATCCATATTTCAGTTCCACTACCTACATATATTGGCAACACAACAGTTTTTGAAGGCAAGTTGTATTTCTTTGCAAATGCAAAATCCCGCTCATCGTGCGCTGGAACCGCCATAATGGCGCCGGTGCCCACATCGCTTAAAACGTAGTTTGCAATCCAGACAGGAATTTCTTCGTTGCTTGCGGGGTTTATCGCTTTAACGTTTGTTAATATGCCATTTTTCTCAATATCGGTTTTGGAGCGATTTTTTAAAGCTTTTTTAACAAAGCTTTTAACTTCTTCGCTTTCTTTCCAACCGACATCAAGCCATTTTTGAGCGAGTTCCGGCGAGATTGCCATGAACGTGGCTCCAAAAATAGTATCTGGTCTGGTCGTAAATATTTCAACAATATGTTTGTCCGGCTGACCTGGAACTTTAAGCTTAAATTTAATTAACGCGCCTTCGGAGCGACCAATCCAATTTTCCTGCTGTTTTTTAATTTCCGGCAAGAAATCCAAATCTTTCAATCCTGATAAAAGTTTATCGGCATAGGCGGTTATTTTGAGCATCCATTGTTCTTTATTGCGTTTTTCAACCGGGCCGCCGCAGCGATCGCATTTGCCGCCTACTGCTTCTTCATTCGCCAACCCGATTTTACAGTTCAGACACCAATTAATCGGGACATTAGCTTTATAAGCTAAACCGTGCTTAAAAAACTGCAAAAACATCCATTGTGTCCATTTATAATAATTCGGGTCAGTGGTATTAATTTCCCGATTCCAGTCAAAAGAAAAACCTAAAGATTTAAGCTGACGTCGAAAGTTGTCGGTATTCTTTTTCGTGGCAATATCCGGCGCAATGCCGGTTTTAATGGCATAGTTTTCAGTAGGCAAGCCAAAAGCGTCCCAGCCAATAGGATATAGAACATTATAACCTTCCATTCGACGCTTTCTCGCGATAATATCCATTGCCGTATAGCTCCGCACATGCCCAACGTGCAATCCTTCGCCAGAAGGATATGGAAATTCAACCAAGGCGTAATATTTCGGTTTTTTGGAATTATTATTGGCAGCGTAAGACTTTTTCTTTTCCCATTCTTTTTGCCAATATTGTTCAATTTTGCGAAAATCGTATCTCATTGCATTAACCTAACTTTTTATTCCAAAACATAGTTTCGATTTTTCTTCCTGATTTGCCATTCTTACTACCAAAAGTCCAATTATGAATTATTGGGTAACCGAGTCTCGAATCGTTGCTTATAGCTTTTTTACTGCCAATATAAAAGCCGATATGTTTATGAATATCCCCTTTATCAAATTCCTTCGGTTCCCAAATTATCACACTTCCTAGTCTTGGTTTTTTTATCTGCGTCCATCCCGATTCTTTCAAATCTTTTACTGTGCCAGTTACTGTTCCGTGTATCCTTTGAAGTAGGTTAAACATAACTAATATCGAAGATACGAAAATCGCGCAAGAAAGCTCACCGTTTTTCAATACATCTCTTTTTTTATTGTCTACTCTCGCATAAAAATTTCGAAATAATCTTGAACCAACGCTATTTTTAATAAAAGCGATATAACTATCGTATAAAATCGGTATCACCGAGCTTAATTTTGAAGATTTTCTTCGCATTATTATCCGTAATTTGGCTAACTTTATCATAACTTATTCCTTTGAGTTCAGCCATTTTCTTTGTTGTTTCCACAATAAACGCCGGTTCGTTGCGTTTACCTCGATACGGCTCTGGAGCGACATATGGCGCATCGGTTTCTAAAAGTATGCTGTCAAGCGGAATATACTTAATAACTTCATCGTAATCACGCGCGAAAGTGATTACGCCGCCGAAAGTAAAATAGAAACCAGCATCTACGAGTTTTTTAGTGATGGCAAGAGAACCGACGTAAAAATGAACAACTCTAGAAGCTGGAAACTGGTGGCTAGTAGCTAGAACTAATAAATCTTCGTAGGCGTCATCAGTACCTTTACTGGGTCGGCAATGGATCATAAGCGCTTTATTCAATTCCTGCGCTAATTCTAGTTGTTTAATAAGCACTTCCAGTTGTAAATTTTGATTTTTGATTTTTGCGTTTTGATTTCCGAGACTACGATAGTAGTCGAGGCCGCACTCGCCTATCGCAACAACTTTCGGGTCTTGTGCCAGCTTGCGCAGTTTTTCAATATCAAATTTTTCCTGATCAGCGTATGCCTGTTCATGCGGATCGTGATGCCAGCTTTCAGCAAGATGAGTCGGATGAAATCCGACTGTCGCCCAAATGTCGTCCGGATATTCGTATGCTAGTTTAATAGCCGCTTCTGAACTCGCGGCTTGAGTGCCCACCGTTATCATTTTCACGCCTGCTTTTTTCGCTCGTTCAATAACCTCTTTGCGGTCTTTATCATAAGCCGGGAAATGAACGTGGGTATGGGAATCGAAAATCATAGTTATCAGCGAATAACGAATTAATCGCGAATTTACGAATCATATTATAACAAAATAAAAAAACCCGCGAGAGTTAACTCAACAGGTTGTTGCAAACAGCGATAGAGTCGCCGTGTCAGTAAGGAATAGGAGGTAAAAAGGTTATTTTTGCCGATGCGCCCCTAAGTCGTCGGGTTAATTCCGCACTCAATTCTTCCTCGATCTTTTTCCATTCCTTCGGAAAAACATCTCGGCCGGATGAAATTTTCTTCCCTTTTATACTTTTGAGGAAGATGCCAACAACGGCAATTTCTGGCCAAACATCAGTGCCAAACGAGAAACTGTTTGCGCAAACCCGATAGAAACGTTGTTCCCGATTGAATCTGGCAATAACTCTTCTAGCTTCTCTTGTAACTGTCTCTAATGAAGTTATTTCGCTCTTTCTCGTTGCCATTCTTTGCTTCCCCTATTTAGTTCGCAACGCTATGCATGACATCATGCATATTCTAAATATAGAATATGGCTTTAGCATTTATTTTTCAAGTCGCGGAAATAGGGACGCGATTTTTTTGACTTGAAGTTTATCCCCTTCCCAATTTATAGCTTTAGTGATTTTCTCGGCTGTTTCCGGCAAAAACGGTTTAAGCAAAGCCGCAACATTATCCAAAATCACAATCAAATTCGTAATAGTCTGAAGTCTGAAATCTGATGTCTGATGTCTGATATTCCACGGCTGTTTCTCGTTCACATACTTATCGCCGAAAGAAATAAGTTCCCAAATCGCCGCGCTCGCCTCGTTGAATTTAAATTTATCAAGATTCTCTTCCACGGCTTTTTTTGCTTTTTTTATTTCCAAATCAACGGATTGTTCTAGAGCAGTGTCCAATTTAATCACCGCGCTTTCGGCAAGCGTAAGCGTCCGCGCGGCAAAATTCCCCAGACCATTCGCCAAATCCGCGTTATAGCGAGCTTCAAATTTTTCGTAACTAAAATCGCCGTCTTCGTAAGCCGAGATTTCCCGCAAAAGATAATAGCGCACCGCGTCAGCGCCGTATTTTCCGGTTAACTCAAGCGGATTCACGGTATTGCCTAAGGATTTGGACATTTTGACTCCACCGCTGGTTATAAAACCATGCACAAATACCGAAGTCGGCAAACGCAGGCCGGCGGATAAAAGCATAGCCGGCCAATAAACCGTGTGAAAACGATTAATGTCTTTACCGATTACATGAATAATCTCATCACCTTTTTCCCAATATTTCCTAAAATTTTCACCGCTATCAGCATAGCTAAGGGCGTTTATGTAATTTGAAAGAGCGTCAAACCATACATACATTATCTGGCTTGAATCATTCGGCACCGGCACGCCCCAGTTTTTAGCTCTTTCTTTAGATCGAGAAATGCTGAAATCTTCAAGTCCGGATTCAATAAAGCGTAAAATCTCGTTTTTTCGCGATTCAGGAATAATTTTCAGCTTATTCTCTAGGATAAACGCCTGAAGCTTCTCCTCATAATTAGAAAGCTTGAAAAAGTAATTTTCCTCTTCAATTGATTCTAGTTTTTTATTCGGATGCTCCGGGCATTCGCCGTTTTTCAAATCCTTTTCGGTTTTAAAACTTTCACAGCCAACGCAATATAATCCTTGATATTTCTTTTTATAGATGTCTCCTTTTTTGCACGCAAGCCATAATTTTTGCGCGCCTTTTAGGTGGCGTTCTTCAGCTGAAGTCCTTATAAAGTCATTATTGGAAATATTTAGTTTTGCCGCTGTTTTTTTGAAAGTTTCCGCGTGCTCGCTCACCCATTTACTTACTGGAACGCCGGCTTTTTCGGCAGCTTCAACGTTTTTTGTAGCATTATCATCTGTGCCGATCAAAAAGAAAACATCTTGTCCGCGCTCACGCCTAAAACGCGCCAAAACATCCGCTTGAATCAATTCTAGGGCATAGCCGATGTGCGGATCGGCGTTCACGTAAGGAATTGAAGTTGAAATGAAAAAAGTCTTCATAGTCATTTGAAGACTAGCTGATTTATGAAATTTTGTCGAGAAAATTTAAAGACCTAAGCCTCGCCGAGCTTGCTTAGTTCCTGCCCAGTCCTCAACGATTTCCTGAAACATTACCGCGATCGGCACCGATAAAATCATGCCCGGAATGCCGAAAACTGTGCCGCCAATTAAAAGCGCTGTCATAGTGACAACCGGGTTTAAGGTAATCGTATATTTCATGACCATAGGTATTAAAACATGGCTCTCCAACTGTTGGAGCACGGTAAAAAGAATCAAGGCGTAAACAGCGAGCGAAGCCGAATCTCCAAGCCCGATTAAAACCGCAAGGCCGCCGGTTAAAATCGGCCCGACATAAGGTATAAGCTCCAAAACTCCAGCCATAATGCCTAAGAATAGACTGTATTTCACGCCTAAAAGCCAGAGACCGATAAAAGTGGCTCCAGCCATAATCACGCTCGCAAAAAGCTGACCAGTCAGCCAGCGGCCGATTTTATGGTTGACCCGCGTGTAAATGCCGATAACTTTGGCTTCATAGTCATGCGGCAAAATTGCTATTAAAAATTTCTCAACGCCGCCGCGGCCAACAGTGAGATAAAAAGAAATCGCGAAAATAGCAAGCACATAAAGAAGCCCCCCTAAAACTTTAGAGGTAAGGTCAACGATGGAAATATCGCCGCTAAAAAGCAGGTCAGTGATTCTGCCTATATCAAATTTTAAAGTTTCAAGCGCCGCTTTGATTTTTTCCGATTCGGCGGCCGGGCCTAGAATCTTATCCGCGTAAGCAAGCAGATTATTCAATTCGGAAAGCGCGAGCGGCACAAAAGTGTAGATAATGAGCCCAAAGACGAAAATCGCGCCCAGATAAATTATGATGGTTCCTAAAATTCTCGGAATTCGTTTTTTTTCCAAATAAGAAACAATGTGATCAAAAGCGGTGGAAAAAACAATGGCGAGGAGTAAAGCCGTGAGCACGTCGCGCGCGAGATACAAAAGCCAGACAAAAAGCATCATAAAGAAAAGCTTCCAGAGCATATTCCAACTGATGTTTAGAGTTTTTGGATCCACGTTTATCTTTCTTCGGCGCGATTGGTAATTTGCCTGTTGATTTCTGCACGCGTAAAACTCCCGACAAAACCGGTTCCGCGAGTAAAACCTGAAGGCCTTAGCACGCGCTCGGCATTAGCTTCTTGAAATCTAATAACCGCCGCGAACGTGCTGTTGCCGAAATAGCCGGTATTAAGGCCCGAAGCAAGTAGCCTCTCCTGAATCAAAAAGTTTTGAAGGCGTATAACTTCAATGCCTCGATCGCCGCGCCTAAGGTTAACAGTTATCAATTCGTTTCTAGCTTCCGGACGCGCTACTGGACTTACTGCCGGAGTTTGAGGCGACGGCAAAGGCACGGCGGTTTGAGCGGCCGTAAAACTCTTGAGTTCGCTCGTAGCCAGATTATTCGCTTCATCGGTCGCGGCTATCTGATATTCATAAACTTTACTAGGCTCCACGGTTATCGGAAAAATATGAACTAGCGTGAAGTTCGCGGACCTTATTGCTTCGAATCTATCCGCGCCTTGCAATCGATAATTCAAAAGAGTCTGAGCTGGCTCATCAGTTATCCAGCTTATGGCGG
>Ga0209542_10013235_pt1 | contig 14264 bp, 16 predicted proteins | sample RifCSPhighO2_01_FD_184028 | JGI IMG/M metagenome (GOLD analysis project Ga0209542, IMG submission 184028) | Soil microbial communities from Rifle, Colorado - Rifle CSP2_plank highO2_0.1 (SPAdes) (version 2) | ecosystem: Environmental > Terrestrial > Deep subsurface > Rock core/Sediment ...
TGCGCTCTCCGTCTTTTGGATCGGCAGTCATAGGGTGCGCGTACTCTGCGCCGCGCTCGGTGTACGTCGGGTTCACGATAAGAGCGGCGGAACCGGCTTGCTGGCCAATGCGTACCGCAGAAACCGGCCCATTCCATGGGACGTTCGACGTTGCGAGAGCCAGCGATGCTGCATTCACTGCCAAGACGTCTGTGTCATAATCTTCGATCGAGAGCACGGTGATGATGACCTGCACATCGCGCTTCAATCCCTTGGGAAAGAGCGGACGGATAGTGCGATCCACGACGCGGCCAGAGAGTATTGCCTCGTCGGAAGGGCGGCCTTCGCGGCGAATGAATCGCGAGCCGAGAATTGCACCGGCTGCGTAAAATTTTTCTTCATACTCAACCGATAGCGGGAAGTAATCCAAATTAGATTCTTTGGATCCCATGACGGCCGTCGCGAGTACAGCACTGTTGCCGTATCGAACAAGAACGCTTCCGTTCGCCTGATTCGCCCAATCATTAAATTCGGCGGTTAATTGTTTTCCCCCGATGTCGAGAGAATATATTTTTTGCTCCATTACTTTTGGTGATGTTCGGATTTCAGCACCCTTACATTGTTAAGGGCATTGCCTATCCAAACACCACGACTATTTATTAATACAAAAACATTACCAGCAATTGGCGATTATGTCTATTTTGACGGGAGCAAAGAAGAAATATTCGGGAAAACTATGCCAAATTGCACTAACCGGATATGCTAGGATGGTTCAATAGATTATGGGCATTTTCATATTTCCAGGTGTAATTTCGATACTTGCGTTTATAGCAGCTTTTGTTTGGGGCGGCGTTGCCGCACTTTTTCTTGTCCTCCTGCTCGCTGTCCTTGAAACAACTCTGTCTTTCGACAACGCGGTGGTGAATGCAAAAATCCTCGAGCGGATGGATGCAAAATGGCAGAGGCGCTTTTTGATTTGGGGCATACCCATCGCGGTTTTCGGAACGCGCTTTGTCCTCCCGATACTTATTGTTGCGGCTGCCGCAGGGCTTTCGCCGATTTTTGTTACAGAATTAGCGATTTCTGATCCAGAAAAGTATGGCGAATATCTAGAAGCGGCACATGTGGCGATAGCATCTTTCGGCAGTGCCTTTTTGCTCTTAGTTTCGCTTAAATACTTTTTTAATGAAAAGAAGACGGTTCATTGGATAGAGGCTATAGAAAAACACATGTCTCGGTGGGGCGGCATCGAAGCAATCGAGGTGGCGTTAACTCTCGTTGTCCTTCTTGTCAGCGCATTTTTCCTTCCGGGCAAGGCAGCAACCATACTTTTTGCGGGCCTCGTCGGAGTAATATTATTTATCGTCATTGAAGGAATCGCGCAATCATTCGAAGTCGAGTCGGGGGCATCTGCGGCAGTCGGCGGGGCATCCTTATTTGTTTACTTAAACATATTGGATTCTGCTTTCTCGCTCGACGGGGTAGTCGGCGCATTTGCTATTACGAAATCTCTTCCCGTGATTATCGCAGGACTTGGAATTGGAGCCCTTTTTGTGAGGGCTTTTACCGTAGCCCTCGTGCGCGCAAAAACCTTAAAAGCTCTCCCCTATCTCGAGCATGGAGCGCATTGGGCAATTCTAGGACTAGCAATTGCAATGCTTACGACGATTTTTGTTCACGTTCCCGAAGCGATCACGGGCCTCATTGGCTTGGTTTTTGTGGTTTTCGCGTATATCTCATCGCGACGCGAGATTAAAAGAGCTAACTTATAGTTTTTTGCTCTTTACTCAACGTCCGTAATATCTTCAACACTGGCTGTTGTCGCTTCCACGTTACCGCGACCCGGCGAAGATCGACGCAAGGGGCGATAATTCATGAGATACCTGCGCGGGTCAACGTCGAGATCGAGAAAATGATCCGCGGCCTCCTTGAGGCGTCCGGAACTGCTCTTTCCAAAAGAAACGACCTCGACTTGGCAGCCCGAGTGCACCTTAAGGTACTCGACAAGGGGAATAAAATCCCCGTCTCCTGTTAAAAGTATCACCGTGTCTAATTTCGGCGCGGCGGTAATCGCATCAACTGCGAGTCCCACATCCCAATCTGCTTTCTTGGCGCCGCCAAAAAAAACCTGGAGATCTTTTGTGCGAGTTTCAATGCCGATTTTCTCGAGCGCTTCAAAAAATCCTTTTTCCTCTCCTGATTCAGTTGTAACTACATATGCGCGAGCGCGTATGAGCCGCCGATCGCTTACTGCGTCCTTTAATACATTCCCAAAATTCACACGCGCGCGATAAATATTCTTCGCGCTGTGATAGAGATTCTGTGTATCAATAAAAACACCGACGCGCTGTTCTGGATGCTTGATTATGGCCATACAAAATTGGGTTAAAGGGAATAGGTTATAGGGAATAGATAAAATCCCCACTTCCCCACTTTATAAAAAATCTTTTGTGAAACTCAGATGACTATAACCTATCACCTAAAACCTACAACCTACTTCTTTAGACCAAGTTTCTTGACCAAAGTACCGTACGCGCGCCTATTTGTGGATTCAAGATATTTTAGGTGCTTCCGGCGAGCTGCTACAAGTCCCAAAAGCCCCCTGCGGGAATGTTTATCCTTATGATTTTTACTCAAATGAGCGGAAAGTTCCTCGATTCTGCGGGTTAAAAGTGCAACCTGGACCTGTGAAGATCCAGTGTCATTATCATGAAGCTTTGTTTTTGCCGCTTCCGTGACTTTTTTCTGCTTCGTAAGCACGGCAAAACAATATCATATTATGCCCTTTTTGCAAGGTCTACCACCGGCTTCATGAAACCCTCAAATGCTGAATTATCCAGCACTTAAGCCACATTTTGTGGTCGATCCACTAAGGTGTGACGGGGGTGGAACTTGATTCCTCCACCGTTAATAGCTTTAGCTCAAAAATAAGTGTCGAATTAGGTGGTATTGGACCATTTTGCTGCGTGCCATAGCCAAGCTCCGGTGGGATGGCGATAATACGCTCTCCACCCTCTTTCATGCCTCTGACGCCGATTTGGAAACCCGGGATTATTCCCGGCGATCCCAAAACAAAAGTTAGGGGCTTCCCTTGCACTTGTGAACTATCGAAGATCGTTCCATCTGGGAGCTTGCCGACGTATTCGACCGTAACTTCTGTACCGAGAATGGCCTCTTTGCCGGTGCCCACTTTCACTTCTTGCCCCTGAACCGGGGGTGTGCTGGTAGCGGCAGTTTGCTGTTCTGGATTCTGCGTGCTTGTTTCTTCTGTTTTTTTCACATTCGAGTAAATAAAGTAACCAATAATAGCGATTAATACAATCGCGACAACACCTATTACAATTCCTTTTGTACTCATAATGAAGAACAATACTCCCGGAATGCGTTCATGCCAAATGCACGTAAGTGGACAAGACTCATGATAGGAATACATTGAAACAATATGGAACCCTTCGATTACTCGGGACTGTGATTTTCTATAACTCTATGAGTCATGAAAATCGGGAGCCTCTGGCATCGCAAATACGTCCGAAGAATCTCAATGAATTCGTCGGGCAGGAACATCTTACGGGGAAAGGGAAACCCTTGCGTGTTGCAATCGAAAAAAAAGAGCTTTTCTCTTTTATTTTATGGGGTCCGCCCGGCTCTGGTAAGACTACGCTTGCGCGCATTTATGCAAATGCCGTAAACGCGGATTTTTATGAGCTCTCTGCCGTTGATTCCGGCAAGGAAGATATCAAGCGCGTTCTTGGAACGCGCAGGCAGACCGTGAACAGCTTACAGTTCGCAGATAAATCGAAGATCCTTTTTGTGGATGAGATTCATAGATTCAACAAAGCCCAGCAGGATTTCCTCCTGCCTTTTGTCGAGCGCGGCGATATTACGCTCATAGGAGCGACAAATGAAAATCCAAGTTTTGAAGTTATCTCACCTCTTCTTTCGAGATGCCGAGTATTTGTGCTCAACGAATTGACGGAAGAGGACATGAGAAAAATCATAAAACGTACGAATTTAAAGATCCCAAAACCCGCGCAGGATTGGCTGATACAAATGGCCGCGGGAGATGCGCGTCAAGCTATCAATACCCTTGAAACCGCACAAAAACTTTATGGAAAAATTACCGTTGATACGCTTAAAGAAGCGCTGCAGTCGACATATCTTCGCTACGACAAGAAAGGAGAAGAGCACTACAACACTATTTCGGCATTTATTAAATCGATGCGCGCCGGTCAGTCCGATGCCGCACTCTACTATCTGGCGCGGATGGTGGACTCGGGAGAAGATCCAAAATTTATCGCTCGCCGTATGGTTATTTTTGCCAGTGAGGACATTGGCCTTGCGCAGCCGACAGCACTTGTTGTGGCAAATGCCGTGTTCGAGGCGGTCAATAAAATCGGATATCCGGAGGCCACGATAAATCTTGCGCACGGCGCAGCATATCTTTCGCAGTGCAAGAAAGACCGTCGTTCATACGATGCGGTTTTTGCTGCACTCGCAGATGTAAAAAAATTCGGGAATCTTCCCATTCCTCTGCGTGTACGCAATGCCCCTACAAAGCTCATGAAAGAGCTCGGCTATCATAAAGGTTATAAAATGTATGACACAGAGAGCTATCTCCCCGATAAATTGAAGAAAAGGAAATATCTCAAATAATTTTCTCTGTTCAGATCTTTTCTCACGTATCGAAGATTGGTCGTACGCGTTAGAATTGAAAAATGCGGACGATAGATGCGGTTATTTTCGATGCTGACGGCACGCTTCTTGATACGCGCGAGTTTATTTTTAGCGCATTTCAGCACACGCTTGGGAAGAGCGGCTATCCGATTCCCGACCGATCCATCTTGTCAGAGGTCGTAGGCAAATCGCTCGCTGATTGCTACAGAATGCTCGCGCCGCCAGGAGATAATGCGGCCCTCTGCGAGATGCATCATGCATATCAGGAAAATAATCTGGAGCTAGTTGATTCTTACGAAGGCCTCGTCCTTACCCTCGACACATTGCGGGAGCACGAAATTAAGATCGGCATTTTGAGTAGCAGGGGCAGCAACCTCGTTAAGACGCTTGAACGAGTGGGGATCAAAGATCATTGCGACGTTATATTGAATGCGGATGATGTTGCAAAACTCAAGCCGGATCCGGAAGGCGTTTTCCGAATTTTGAAAATATTGAATGTGGGCCCGGAACGCACGCTTATGGTCGGAGATTCAGTGCACGATATAAAAGCGGGAAAAAATGCCAGTCTCGCATTCACGATAGGCATTACGCACGGTTTCGGAAAAAAGAAAGCGCTCGAATCAGCAGGCGCGGATCATATTGTTGATCGAATACCGGACATTATTCCGCTTCTGCTCAAAGAGCAGGCAGTATGAGTCCTTTCTTTGCGCTCTTGATGGTCGCCACGCTCGCCTATGGGATCCAGATCCCTCTCCTTGCGAGGTACGCGCGCCGCATGGATGCACTCACCGTAACGATATATCGGAATGCCACGCTCGCATTCACTATGCTCCCCGTTCTCTATTTTGTGCCCGCCGCGGAGTTCAAAGCTCTTATCAATTATCTGCCGTATATAGCCGCTTCCGGCGTGCTCGGCGCAGGCTCATTCGTTCTCAACATGGCGAGTGCCACATATCTGCCATTTGCGATCTCGCAATCTTTCCGCCAGGCAAGTTCGATACTCGCGGCGGTCTTATTCGGCATTTTATTTTTCAGTGAAATCCTCACGATGTGGCAAATAATTTTGATAGTGCTCATTCTCGCGGCTACGCTCATGCTTACGCTTTCAAAGCCCGATGTCACGCATCTTCGGGAGCAGAATGTTGCGCGCGGTATCTGCATCTCGCTCCTCGGAGGGATTATATGGGCGGCGTCAGTTATGTTCTTCACCACGGCCGCTCGAGGATCCTCGCCGGTTGCAGCCGGCTACTTTTTGGAATTGAGCGTCGGCGTGTTCGCGCTCGCTTTTGCCTTTGCCCGCTGGCTCTTTTCTAGAAAGACGATCGCGCTGCTTGCGCCGCGCGAGATCGGCGCGATCGCGGCAATATCCTCAACCGCAATTATCGGAACGCTCTGCTATGCCTATGCAGTGAACTATGGGCCGTATGCACTTGCCGCGGCACTCCTATCGCTTACCGGGGTTATCGCGCTTGCGGCAGGTCATCTGATCTTTGGAGAGAAGCTGTCGAAGCTCCAAATCGGCATCATTTTGTTCATCATTGGCATTGTATTTATTCTGCAATTATTGCAATAGATAGAGGGTCGGATTTGAAATCGCGCATTAATCCCAATACTTAACTTTTAAATTAAGTATCGGGATTGGAATTTATTTGCATTGAAGTGCGGTAGTATTGGAATGCATGGCACACATTCACGAAAAAATAGATTTCACTGCAGAGGTATTTATAGTCCATAAAGATCGCGTGCTTCTTCGAGTGCATGATAAATTTCATCGTTGGTTTTCTGTCGGCGGACACGTTGAGCCGGATGAAGATCCGAATGAAGCCGCTGTGCGTGAAGTGAAAGAGGAGGTTGGGCTCGATGTGCAGTTATGGGCAGGTAATCAGAAAGCTCACTTCAAGCGTGAGGGATTTATGGAATTGATTCCCCCGATAGCACTAAACAGACATCGGGTCACCTCAACTCACGAGCATGTGACGCTCGTATATTTCGCTACGGCGAAAAGCGATACCCTTGTACTTTCGGAAAAAGAAAAAACATCGGACTGTCGATGGTTCGCCGAAGACCAACTAGCAAACGTAGACTTAGATCCGCACATCCTGCATTTTGCGAAGTTAGCTCTCGAAACGTTGGGGAACAGAAGGTAAATCAATGTGCACCGCGCAACTTTCTATCCGGATAAGCTATATAGAGTGTGTTACGTGAACCACGCGCCGTTAAGGCTGTGCGGGGTATTTTCACCTTGTGAATATCCAGAACGTCGCCGGAAATGATATCGAATATTTTCCATTCCATCGAGCCCTTTTCTTGCGGTGCGCGGAATAATACGCCAAGGCTCCCATTGTTCGCGTGTGTAGATTGCTCTTTTTTCATACTCGTCATGCGCTACGAATATTAAGACGCAAATGTCATTTACCTGTTACACCTGCGCTATATACATCATGTCCCAATAATGATGATGTTCTCGTGAAATCTTAGCTGCTTTCATCCTGCTATGATTGAACGATGAAAATTGCGTCATGGAACGTGAACGGCATCAGGAGCGTCTCGAAAAAGGGCTATTTTCTTCCCTTCATTGGGAGTGTGAAACCGGATATTTTATGCTTACAGGAAACCAAAGCAGAAGAGCACCAATCGCCGATCGACCTCCCGGAATACGAAGAGTATTGGAATTCTGCCAAGAAAAAAGGATATAGTGGAACGGCGATTTTTTCAAAAATTAAGCCCCAGTCGATCCTATTAGGACTTCCCGGTGAGATTTCAGACAAATATCGACTTGATGCAGACGGGTATGGTAATCCAAATTCTGAAGGTCGCGTAATAAGCGCCGAATATGAGCATTTTTTCGTCGTTAACGCATATACGCCAAACGCAAAACCTGATCTCAGCCGTTTGCCGCTTCGGCACAAACAGTGGGATCCAGCATTTCTTTCATTTTGTAAGGATTTAGAGCGGAAAAAACCAGTCATTTTTTGCGGCGACTTGAATGTTGCTCATACGGAAGAAGATCTCGCAAATCCAGCGAGCAATGAAGGTGAGCATGGATTTACAAAGGAAGAGCGCGAAGGTATCGACAAAATAATCGCGGCGGGATTCGTCGATAGCTTCAGACACTTCACAAAAGGCAAGGGTCATTACACTTGGTGGACTCCTTTTGCCAGGGCGCGCGATCGCAACATTGGCTGGCGCATTGATTACATATTTGTCAGCAGGAAACTGTTAGGGCATGTGAAGAGTGCCGAAATTCTTTCAAGTATTTACGGCTCGGATCATTGTCCGGTGGCGATCGACCTCGATTTTGCAGCAAATCCTCTATAGGACAAGATATCCACAGTATGTCCTTTACAACGTCCTTTAGCCGTGTATCCTATCTAACAGGGATCGTTGGATCCTTAAATTGTTCTGGAAAACCTCTTTTTCGTTGATTCCTCATTCAGCGAGGGTCACGCTCTTGCTAACATGCAAGGAACTGCAATGTGGCTTATGCCAGAGGTCTGACAGGTACACTACAACCATAAGCGGCGCAACGCGCCCAAAAATTATAGGTCAAGTACCCTAGTCACGAGTCCTTAAAAACAGGAACAGAACATAAAGGCCGCAGTAGTGGGCTCACGTCCTCGGCTAGCATCCCTAAATAGGATGATGCTTGCTGAAATAAGACGCGCACCCGCTCATGCGGCCTTTTATTTTTACTCTCGATGGCATATGCGTTCTGCGGTCGCGATCTGCGCCTGCTGGCGCAGCGCTCACTCTCGGCCCGCCGGCCTGCGAGAGACCGCAAAACACATATGCCATACTCGCCTTTTCCTTTATTTAAGGAATAAATTCTCTGCGAGAATTTAGATCAAGAAACGTGATGTTTTTTACGCAACTCTTCAATTGCAGTTTCATCCTCTTCTTCTCTTCTATCCTTTCCTTTTTCGCCCAATTTTTTCAATTCGGTCTCTGGCAATTCAATTAATTGTGCGGCGCGGCTCTCCAGATATTCTTGAGAATTCTTTTTAGGATCATCAAGGACATCTTCTAACAGTGCGTGCAGGATCCATCCGATACGTGGGCCTGGTTCCTGACCCAATTCCATGAGTTTCGTCCCATTTATTTTTAGCATTTTGACTGATATCGGATCGCGCATGGCTTCGTCCACCATGGACATATATTTTCTCAAGCGGAAGGGCTGCTCTTTTGGCCGGCCAGTGCCGATCCGATCACAGATCCGGAGGTTTAGAAGTTCTTTAATATGGTCTGGCCCTACATTTGTAATGATGCGGCGAACTGCGGAGAGAGTTACTTGGTCTGGATCTGAAAAAAACATATGCCAGCGGACTAAAGAGACAACTGTTTGAGTTGTTTCATTTGACAGGCGCAAATCTTTCAGTATTTTTTTTGCCACTCTTGCGCCGATAACCTCATGTCCGTGAAAAGTCCAATCTTTTTTTTCTTGTGACCACTGTCTAGATGCGGGCTTGCCAATGTCATGGAGAAGCGCCGCAAGCCGCACCGTCAAAGGCCAATTCTTGTCTGCCGCATGTTGAAGTGCTCGCAAGAGATGCTCGAAGACATCGAAAGAATGTGCCTGATTTTGATCCACTCCTATGCCCTGCTCGAGTTCAGGAATAATGTACTTCAAAATCCCAAGTTTTTGCGCCACATATAGTGCCTGCATCGGTCTCGGGCTCATTAAAATGCGCAGAAGTTCGTCGCGTATGCGCTCGCGTGATATTTTTTCCAATTGCTTTGCGTTTTCGGCGACACCCTCTGCTGTTGTATTCTCTATTGCGAAATCCAGCTCCGCGGATATGCGCACTGCACGCATCATCCGCAGCGCATCCTCTTTAAAGCGCTCCGAGGGAACGCCAACGGTTTTTATAAGACGTCGAGTTATGTCCTCCCTCCCGCCGTGCAAATCTATCAATTCATGAGATGTCGGATCATATGCGATTGCGTTGATAGTAAAATCTCTTCGCTTTAGATCGTCCTCAATTTTATCGCTAAATTTCACTTCGTCTGGCCGGCGCGCATCTGTATACACTCCTTCAATTCGATAAGGAGTGATTTCGACAACCTTCAATCGCGGATCATCGCTTTTTGTAACTACACCCACGGTCCCGTATTCGTTTTCGTAAAAAGTTTCTTCGAACAATGATTGAATTTGCTCCGGATATGCGTTGGTTGTTATGTCCCAATCTTTAGGCGTCAGCCCTAGAAGAAGATCTCGCACGCATCCGCCCACGAGATATGCTTCGAAACCTGCATCTTTTAGCTTCGAATGAAGCCACGCGACTTCATTTGGAATTTGCAGTGCTTCTCTGTTCATTTAGGCATTCTAGCATTGTGGATATCGCGTTGAATTGTATGATTGTGACACGCTCTCGTGGTGAAATGGATATCACAGCAGTCTTCGGAACTGCTATTCCAGGTTCGAATCCTGGCGGGAGCACAAGCGAGGTGCTTCACACGCGATATTTAAACATTTAAATATGACAAGCAAAAGTAGTGCGGTATAATTCCCACACATGGCCAGCGGGTATGGTTCAATGGTAGAACATCTGGTTGCCAATCAGATGACGGGAGTTCGATTCTCCCTACCCGCACATTAAGTAACCCCACCCCGTTGTACCGTGTACCGGTGAAATTGTGGAAAACTATGGGGATATGTGGATATCGGACACTGAATTGATATGGTCCATTGATGTACGATAACAACGTAATGCTTAATCAGCTATGATTTGGGCCATTGATCGATATAAATCCATGGAGATGAACGTCAGGTGTCCGTTTGCATAAGGGACAGAGTTTCTTCGAAACGTTTTCACGTGAAATGTCATTATGATGCCTCCCTATGTTTTTTGCGCCATGCTATGCTTGTCACTATGGAAGAACGGGAAATTAATTTAGCCCGAAAAAGAATTGGGCAACTTGGCGAAGAGTTAGCGTGCCAATATCTTGAAAATAGGGGTTATAAAGTTATCGACAGAAACTATCGAAAGAAGTGGGGCGAAATTGATGTAATCGCAATAAAGGGCGGCATAGTACGATTTGTGGAAGTAAAAGCCGTTTCACGTGAAGCTATCACAGATATTTCACGTGAAATAGACTACAGGCCTGAGGAGATGGTACAGAGGTACAAGCTTCAGAAGCTCGCACGGACAGCTACACTATACATGGAGGCAAAGAAAGATACGCGTGAATATCAAATCGATGTTTTGGGCATCATTATCGATGAGGAAAAAAAGACAGCGCGTTGTCGCCTTTTTGAGCAAGCTCTCGAGGATAATCTATGAAAAGATCTGTCAGGATGGATATTACCGTGTTATCCTATCTATGTTACGGGCTGTAGTATACCGGTAGTACGCATGCTTTGGGAGCATGTAGACTGGGTCCGATTCCCAGCAGCCCGAAGGGATGCAGCACGACGCCTATGCGTCGTGAGCTGGGAATCGGACGCCGGAGCGAAGCGAGGCCAGCATGCTGAGCCGCGAGGCGCTGCCTAGCCCGAGTCCGCCGACGGGCGGACGAGAGGCGAGGGAGTTTCCCAGCAGCCCGATGCGAGACGTTTAACTGCAGGGCTACCCCCTAAAGGACATAAAGGACAGATGAATGCCCGTCATTTTTTTGCCTTTAACTAACGCTGTCCAAGAGTAATTGAGATAAACTAGCTAGATATTGTCTATAAGCAATTGCATGAGCTGGGGAGACTGATTTTCTGCGAAAAATCGGGCGTATAGCTCAATATTGCTAGATAATATCTCGTTGAGATCTGCTCCAGTTATCTTCTTTAAATCGCTGTTTATGTAGCCTAGAGTGAGGGCACGTAAATCTCGCTGTGCAGTTGTGGTACCCTCGCTTGTTGTGGAAATGAGAGCGATAAGCCGACCCCATGCATTTGCAACGGCTCCCCCGGAAGAGCCGCTTTGCGCGCCAATAATGCCGCCCAGTGATATAACGTCGATAGTATTGAATTCAAAAGTCAGCAAATCTTTGATGTTGGTAACTGAAGATACTGGAAACAGATTGAATTGAGAGGCAATCCCGCCTAAAAATTCCGCCGGATAGCTTGCAACGAGCACTGGATCATCTACGAAGCCTATGGCCTCTCGGGTATCAACGGGAAGATAGGGAAAGTTCTCAGGCAATTCCGACCCGTCTGTCGTGTTGACTATGCGAAGTAGCGCATAGTCATGCTCTCCCGTGCTCATGGCTCTAGCCAATTTGATTTCACTTGCATGTTCCGCTATCCAAATCGGTGGAATGTAAAGGATTTCAGCGATCCAGCGAGATTGGGCGGGGGAGCCGCTTCGTATAGCGCACGACAGGTCCACACGCTTATCGCCGGAAAGTAGAATGTATTGCGCCACGTGAGCGTTTGTAAGAATGACGCCTCGCGGATCTATTATTATGCCGGTGCCTGATGTCGATTTTAACGATTTCCCTGCAGCACAGAAAATATTTACGAGCGCTGCACGTGTCTCTTCATTTATTTGGCTAAATGGCCGTGGAGGGAAAGGATAGGGATTCTCTATTCGGCTCACCGTCGCTTTGTTTTGAGGATCTACTTGCTCGATCGGGGTTTCAGATGGTGTGGTTGAGGCCGTTGGAGATCTACCTTTTTGTGCCGGTGCGACAGCTGTTTTTTCCGTTTTTCTTGCTATGCCGGTATTTGCGCTGCCGATGGCGCTACCCTCGGGTGCCGACTCACTTGAAGTCCGTGCGGTCGCTGAAACTGATGCTGTGCTTCGTAGCTCGCCTGGTAGTTCAACATACATTTCATCTATTGTTACTATATTTTCAGGAAAGTGCCCGAAGCCGCTCTGCCGCGCGTAAATAATAGCGAGCAAAGCTCCGGCAATGATTCCAATTGCGCCGATATTGACAAGAATTGATCTAATTTGCGGCGACATGCGCGGAGCATATCTGATTTTGATGAAAAATTCTAGAAACAATGTAAACTGCTCTGAAATGCGGGATTAGTTTAATGGCAGAATAACAGTTTTCCAAACTGTGGGCGGGAGTTCGATTCTCCCATCCCGCACAAAGCAAAAATCCCGCCTTAGGCGGGATTTTGCATAAAATTGCAAGAGAGCTATTTCAATGCGTCTTTTAGAGTCTTTGAAGCGCGGAATTTCGGTACGCGCATCGCTTTAATTTGAATTGAAGCGCCTGTTCTGGGATTGCGCCCTGTGCGGGCCGCCCTTGTTTTTGCTACAAAAATTCCGAGGCCTGCAATGGAAACTTCTTCTCCTTTTTTCAAGGCCTCCGTGATTCCGCTAATAACTGCCTCAACTGCGCGCTCTGCGTCTGCCTTTGTAGAGCTGATAGTGCTGGCCACCTTCTCAACCAAGTCCATCTTGTTTGCCATAAAAAAGCTGTTTTGACCATTAATATTAAGGATAAATTTGTATTCGACCAATCATCGCACCATTTTGAGCCCTATATTGTGGCTGTCAAACCATTTTTGTGACCTAATAAATCGGGGTGTGGATAATAAAAATCATTAATTTCTTCATTTATAAAACACACTTGTGAGTCAGGATAGCCAAGGAAGATCTATCCAACCCATCAACCATCAACCGCGAGGTCCGAGATGAGCGCCGAAGGCATTATCAGACTATGGCTCTTCCTGGCGGCACTCGTGCCGCCAGTCCTTAGCATTGTTACTGAGACCCGTGAAGGAGCGCAGGTTTCCGTTCAGCAACTTGCGGCGGTGTCACAGCCTGTAGGGGATCAGCCCGCGCAGCCCGAACTACCACCGGAAGAGGAGGAAGTAGGCGAGTGAAGGGATTGGCATCGAGGGAGTCCGCTCCAGAGAGGGCGGACTTCTATTTATCACTACCGGGCGTATTCGATGACTCTTGTTTCCCGTATAACGCTAACCTTGATTTCACCGGGATACTGTAGGTCGCTTTCTATTTTGTCGGCGATATCGCGAGCGAGTTTGCGCGCATCCAGATCGGTAATTTCTTCAGGGCGGACGATGACGCGGATTTCGCGGCCGGCCGCAATTGCAAATACTTTCTCGACTCCCGGCATTTTGTTGGCTATCGCCTCCAGCTCTTCTAAACGCTTTATGTAGTTCTCAACTGAATCGCGACGAGCGCCCGGCCGGCCCCCGGAAATCGCGTCGGCGACCTGAACTATCATCGATTCGGGCGTCTCATATGGATATTCTTCATGGTGCGCCTGCATCGCCTTGATTACGGCATCATCAACTCCGAATTTCTGCAGGATTCTTCTGCCGATTTCGACGTGCGTTCCCGTTACTTCATGATCGACTGCTTTTCCAATGTCGTGCATTAGAGCTCCGGCCCGCGCAACCGCCGGATCGGCCCCGAGCTCCTCTGCAAGCATTCCAGCGAGGTGCGCCACTTCGACGGAATGATCGAGCACATTTTGGCCATAACTAGTGCGGAAATATAGCCGGCCCAGAATCATCAGAAGTTTGGGGTCGAGATTGGGAACTCTCGCTTCATATGCCGCGTCGGTCCCTTTCTTTTTGATTATCGCGTTAATTTCGGATTCCGCCTTGACCACTGCTTCTTCAATTTTTGCCGGCTGAATGCGGCCATCCAAAATGAGATTCTCGAGGGCTATGCGCGCGATCTGGCGGCGGCTCG
>Ga0209542_10013236_pt1 | contig 14264 bp, 17 predicted proteins | sample RifCSPhighO2_01_FD_184028 | JGI IMG/M metagenome (GOLD analysis project Ga0209542, IMG submission 184028) | Soil microbial communities from Rifle, Colorado - Rifle CSP2_plank highO2_0.1 (SPAdes) (version 2) | ecosystem: Environmental > Terrestrial > Deep subsurface > Rock core/Sediment ...
ATCTCCTCTCCGATCTCCAGCCCCTCACCTCCCTCAGTTATAATCTCCAGCCGCATCCGGTAGTTTCCCGGCACGAGCTCCTCCAGCGCATCCGCAATCTCATCCTCATCAAGAGTGTCCAGCGCCCCCTGGTGGTCGAGAGCGGCGACAATATCCGATCCCATCCTGCCAGCCTGCAGCAGACTGGACGGATCCTCGCTCACCGAGAGGAAGCCCTGCGCGATAATGAGCAGGAGCAGCGCAAAGCCCACGGCAATAATGATATCCATGCTGAATACAAAACCCATCCTGCCTTTACTGCCAGAGGGTAAGCCGCATGATTGCCGGTGTTTCATTATACATCACCACTCTCGTCACGGAAACAGACTGGTTTCCCTGGCTGGGAAATCCCCGTGCAGTCAGCACGGCTCCGGCAGCAGACTCCAGCTGCCAGGAGTAATTATAGCTCTGGATGCGGTACATCCCCAGCACCTGCTGCTCGCTGAGGTTCAGGAACAATGCGACCTTTGCCGCATCCAGCTCCCGGTCCCTGCCCAGCCCGGCAATGGTGACATTGTCTGCCTTCCATTGGCCGGGTATTCCCGGATGCTTCACCAGGAAATCAGCGATCTGGAATGCGTGCTGCTGCATCTCCCGGTAGGCGACATCATCAGACAGCCGCGCAGCAGAGGTGTTCCACATCGCCATCATTGCCGCAAAGACAATGAGGAACAGGAATATGCCGATGAACAGGTCGGCGACTGCCGCCTGCGCCCTCTGCGTATTATGCATATTATACATTGGCGATCACCACCTGGCTGCCCGCATTCCGCACCTCGAGCAGGCCAGTCCCATTAAAGCCAGCGCTCACCCCCAGATACCTGCACCGCGCCACATCATCAACAAAGATGCTGGTGTCATCCCGGACAGTGATCGTGCGCTCTGCCCGCATCCGCAGCGCTGTTCCCTCCCCGCCCAGGTACGCCTGGGTGATTGCATGCGCGATCTGGGCGCACACATGCTCCTGCTCCAGCTGCAGCCGGGTATCCCTGATCTCCGTGCCCTTCTGGATGCCCACCGCAAGTATCCCGAGGAAAAACAGCACCATCACGCCGATGGCAAACATGAACTCGATGCTGACCTGCCCTTTCATGGTGAAACCCGGACAATGCTGGTGTTCAGCGCTTCAACAGTGATCTGGTGTGTCCCGGGCGCGCTGGGCAGACTGCCCATCATCGCTGCATTGGTGCGCGCGATGATTTCCGAGACGCTGCCTCCGACCTGGATGCGGATAACCACTTCCTTGCCCTGCAGCGAGCTGTTCACCAGAGTCTGCGGCAGCGTCACCCAGACCAGCTGCCTGCTTCCCGGGCCGAGCGCATAGGCGGTGTTCACCGCCTGCGCGACCGCAGTGGCTGCGTCATCCGCCTGGCTGATATTGATGGATGCAGACTGTCCCTGCAGGGTGTAATACAGGATAGGGGAAATGATGATAAGCAGAAATCCCAGGATGAACAGGTATTCAACTGCAGCTTGCGCTCTGATGGCAATCCCTCTTTTCTTTTTTCCCCTTCTTCCCCATCATACATATTTAAACCCTCTGGTTTCCGGTAAGGATTCACTATTCTGAAGCTATTTAGCTATATTCTCCAGCATAGAAATCTTTATGTACTTGATTAGCTACATTGTAGCTAATGAGAAAAGAAGTAAAAATTCAACTCATCGGCTTTGAGATGCTGGAGAAGCAAGTAAAACAGAGTGGAAACAGTGGTCGTGTGTACGTTCCCATTGAATGGATTGGAAAAAAGGTGAAGATAATTCTTCTTGAATGAAATGAACGAAAAAGAAAAGCGAATTAAAGAATTGGAAGAGGAGAATAATCATCTTAAAAAGGAAAACGAACGCCTCAAAAAAATTGAGAGGGAGTTCGAAGAATTCAAAGCCAAGCATACTCAAACTGTAGCAGAGCTTCGTAAAGCTCTGAAGATTAAAGCAAACAAGACGCATGAATCAAAACCAGTGGGGGCAAAGCTTGGGCACCAAGCTTACACCAGACACATTCCCGCCAGAATAGATTGCATTAAAGAACACAAACTCTCTCGCTGCCCAGAATGCAGTACGAAACTTGGTGCGACACAAGGGATTAGACAACGATACGTAACTGATGTCAAGCTAATTTCACGAGTAAGAAATACTCGTCATGACATTCATCGCAAATATTGCCCTACCTGTAAGAAAATAGTGGAACCTGATGTTCCAAACGTTCTACCTCATGCACGTTTTGGATTAAATCTAATGCTTTTGGTGATGTATCTCAGACTTGGTCTGAGGCTGCCAGGAAATAAAGTTCGAGAATTCTTACAAACAATGTATAATTTGAGCATTAGCGAGGGGGAAATAGTTCATGTACTTAAGCAATTAGTGATTGCTTTTGGTCCATACTATTCCACTCTTGAAAAGATGATAAGAATGGCTCGAATAAAACATACTGACTCTACTTCGTGGAGGGTCAATGGTAAAAATTATTTTGCATGGGTGTTCATCGCAGCTGGTGTTGTGCTTTACAAGATAAGGAAAAGAAACAATTCAAGAGTGCCACTCTCGGTCTTTGGAACAAAACAGAAAGGAATGACTTTGGTTATTGACAGGCATTCAGCACTTCGTGCTTTAGCAGAGAAAGCATGCTTTCTCTTGCAGCTCTGTTGGTCGCATATCCTCACCGATTCAAAGGATCTAGCTAAGAATTTTGGTGATGAAGGAAAATATGTCCATCAAAAATTGAAATGGATATTTGAAATGAGTTCTTCATTTCAAGGCAAAGGGATGCCAGAGCAAGTTGATGCTCTTAAAGCAGAAATATTTACTTTAACACTACGACATTACAAACATATCACGATACGCAGGTTTGTGGATAACTTGTGGAAAAGAGACATCGAATGTCTCTTTCGTTTTGTTATTGATCCTGAGATTGATTCTACAAACAACATCAGTGAAAGAGAATTGCGTCATTTGGTGATTATTCGGAAAATTAGCAACGGCTCAAGAAGCCCGCGAGGAGCGCATGCTACTGCTATGCTCCTTTCAGTTATCCAGACGTTGAGGATGAATAAGCAGAATCCACTTATGGGAATGCAAGAAATACTCAAAAGTGCTTCAGATTACTGAAGTGGTACATCGTATCGAAACCATTAAAAATACCAACATTTCTCAGTTTGCGAGGCTCTTCAGAATATAGACGTAAAACCGACAAGGGGGATGTCCCCAATCTTTTCCAAAACGTCAGAAATCGAAGATTTCTGAGCGTCATCAGAAACTTCGTTTCTGAGAGCTTGACCAAAAGGGTGCGGCGCAAGGCCGCACTGCCGTGGCAGTAATGTAGTTGTACAAGCCACGGCACGGGGCTTCATGCCCCGTATTGCCTGCCAGCTGGGCGTAACCAGCTGACGGGGAATGTCGGCCAACATGGTCATTTTCGCAGCCGAGCCGACGGCAACATTGAAAAGATTTTCAGGGAAGCCGGTTTCCGCCGCCTGATGTTTACGCCCAGAAAATCGCGAGCTGTAAAGTAAACGTCACCAAAGTTAAGGGCATATTTATAAACTTAGTAAAAATTGTATAATTATGCAAAAGAAATTCGATACAATAGTGTTCGGATTAGGTGCGATGGGAAGTGCAGCACTGTATCAACTGGCAAAGCGAGGGAATAAGGTCTTAGGCATAGACCAGTTTACACCGCCTCATATTTTTGGATCATCTCATGGTGATACTCGCATAACACGTCAAGCAATTGGTGAAGGAGAACAATATACTCCATTATCACAACGTTCCTATGAAATATGGCGGGAACTTGAAAGAAAAACAGGCAAAAAACTCCTTGAGATTACAGGCGGACTCATTATTTCACGTGGTGCAAAGACAGCCATAAATCATGTTTCGGAATTTTTTGAAAACACGATTAAAGCAGCAAAGAAATACAAAATTAAACATGAAGTTTTGGACGCTTCTCAAATACGCAAAAGGTTTCCACAATTTAATGTGCAAGATAATGAAGTTGGATACTATGAGCCTAATGCGGGATTCTTGAGACCCGAAGAGTGTGTTAATGCGCAAATCTCTATGGCAAAGAAATATGGGGCGACAACTCTTACGAATGAAAAAGTTACAAGTTTTTCGGAAAAAGTAGGAGTTATTAAGGTAAAGACAAATCTTAATGAGTATGAAGCAAAGAAGTTGATAGTTAGTGCAGGGCCTTGGCTGCCCACACTCATTGATCCCAAATATGCTAAACTCTTTAGAATTATTCGTCAGGTTCTATTCTGGTTTGATGTAAAAACCTCAATCGAACGCTTTGAATCCAAAAATTTCCCGATATTCATTTGGGAGTTACAGGGAGAAAAACAGGGCATATATGGATTTCCTGCTATCGATGGTCAAAAAGGCGGAGTGAAAATTGCAAGTGAACAGTATGAAACGACTACGACAGCAGATACTGTTAAAAGAGAAGTAAGTAAAAAAGAAATTGAAATAATGTACAAGAACTTTGTTGCGCCCTACTTTCCAGATTTAAGCGATAAGTGCATTAAATCTGTTTCATGTTTGTATACTTGTACACCCGACTCACATTTTGTTATCGATAAACACCCCAAGTATCAATCCGTTATAATTGCATCTCCATGTTCTGGTCATGGATTTAAGCACTCTGCTGCTATTGGCGAAGTTCTGGCCCAGTTAGTTATTGATGGTAAGAGCCAAATTGATATCAGTAGTTTTAAATTGAATAGATTTGAAAAATAGCTAGAGCGTAAAGACTGTTATGTACTAAGCGTAGATTGTCTAATCAAATCCAGCCATCTATTTTCTCCTAATCCTAATTTTACCCCAGCCTTTTGCATGGAACCTCATTAGTTGTGCAGTGATTTTCTATGAAGTTATGCTGAATAACTATTGCATTCATTAAAATCGGAGCAGACCAAAGGGCTTTCAATCCTCTGAAGTCAAGAACTCGATCTTTGATTTTCATAAACACAGTCTCAATTCTGTAATTATGGATTCTTGTTTCCTGATAATTTTGTATTTTATGCTCTACCATCAAGCCGCCGAACTTATTGGAGTAAAACATCTTTCTGAACGCTCTCGGATAAAACATTCCAGCGTCAGTCTGAATGTATTTTGGCTTGCCTTTGGCAATTGCTTTCTTCAAAAATTCTTGTGCCTCATTTGGATTGGCAGCCAAACTATAATGAACTCCAGTGATTAATCTCGTATCCCAATCAAGGCAACACCAAAACCTGTCCTTTCTACCTTCACAGTCTATCATTGTCTCATCTGCATAGAAACTTTCGCCGAGATTGTAGCCTTGTTTTTCTATATATTTGTGTGCTTTCAACGTGTATCTTCTAACCCAATCCAAAATGGAAACATGGCTGATCTTGTGGTCAAAATGCCTTTTCAGTTGGTTCCTCATCTTTCTGCTGGATAAATTAGAAACATACATATCAATTGACATTGTGATAATTTCAGGCTTGTTTCTCATTCGATAAAAGCCATCATCAAAAGTAAAGAACTTCTTGCAATCCTTGCAGTAGTATTTTTGTACTTTCCCCCGATGCAAGGTTTTGCGGTAACCCTTCTTGTAACTATTCGTACTCCCGCAATGTATGCACTTTATTTCTTCAGGCATACTATATATTCGGCACCCGAAGTATATAAACCTCTCGGTGCCCGAATAGATAAGTGCTAGAGGTTAGTCTAACCGATTATTTTGAGCTCATAACTAAGCAGAAATTTACTCTTTTTCAATGATTATTTTGCCTTTCTCTAATTTTACATTAACTTCCTTTCCTAATAGATTAGAATCCTCGACTATCTTTTTAGGCAGATTAACTCTATATTTGTAGTATTCTGTGTCTCCTACCTTCTTGTCAAAAGCCCTCATGATCTTCATAAAACAAATTAGGAACCCGAAGTTTTTAAAGTTGTCGGTGCCCGATTGGTTTTTTGAACCACAAATAGGTGTCTCTAACTTTACACCTCAGAAAATCGTTACATTTATATACCTGTTATGCTGGAGAAGGAAGATTACCGATGACAATTACCAAAGGTCATCCAACGAAAAGAGGTGAGTTGATGAGAAAAGGACAGGCAGCCATGGAATTTCTCATGACCTATGGCTGGGCGATTCTGGTGGTGTTAGTCGCGATCGGCGCGTTGGCATATTTCGGTGTGCTCAATCCCGGGCAGTTTCTCCCCAGGCAATGTTTGATCGGTCCAGGGTTCTCCTGCACGGACTTCAGCGTCGTGGCAGACGGAAGCTGGACAGTCATCGTGCGCAACGGCGTGGGCGAGACCGTCACCGTAGTTGATCTTGACCTGAGCGGCATAACCCCTGGTGGAGCGGGCGCAGGCAGTTGCGCTCCGGCAAGCGTGAGCGCGGGCCAGACCACGACATGCACTGGCGCAGCAGGCAGCGTGACTGCGGGAACCGCAGGAGACCGCGTGCAGGCAACGCTCAACTTTGACTACACCGGCAGCGGCGGCCTGGCGCATACCTTGACAGGCACGCTCACGACCGAGATGGAGTAAATGTTTTATTTTTTATTATTTTTATCATTATCTTTATCATTATCTTTATTGCATCACCCATGAGGCGACCATGAGAATCAGGAAACGGGTCATCGGAGACCTCTATCTGGCGTCGTCCATTATCTTCATCTATCTCACCTTTCTGTATTACGGCTTCGGCCGGGACCAGGGCTGGATATTCCTCAGCGTGGGCATGGCGTTGGCCGTCTTCGGTGCATACACCAAGCGCACACTGTCGCGTAAGGTGCAGGCAAGGCGCCGCAGGCGCCGGTAAATCCGGATAATCTTATTCCAAACAACTATTTTTATTTTGAATATCTTTTTATACTTGCTCTTTCCAGAACAGGGAAAAAAGGGTGACACCATGCACAAATCCCAGGCAGCAATCGAATTCCTCGCTACTTATGCATGGGCTATCCTGGTGGTTCTCATCGCCATCGCAGCCCTGGTCGCAGCCGGCGTCTTGAACCCCAGCCGCCTCCTTCCCAAAAGCTGCATCCTCATGCCCGGCCTGAGCTGCACGGATTTTGTCGCGAATGCGGCAGGCGTCGGCATCACCGTCCTCAACGGCTACGGTTCCAGGTTCGAGAGCTTCAGCATCACCATCCAGAATCCCGGCGATGCCTGCGACGGGGAAGTGCTCACCGCAGTTGACGGGCTGGGGGTATCCGAGATCGAAGTCCTGACCGCTGCCTGCGCTGTTCCGCCGCTGGTCGGCGACCGCTTTACCGCAGATCTCACCGTAACTTACCAGATTGCCGGCCAGCTCTCCCATTCCGCGCTCGGCTCATTTGCTACTATTGTTGAGGGCGGCGAATCCAGCGAAGCAGACGAGCAGATCTGCCAGAATGCGCAGGATGCCGGGTTCTGCCCCGGCCTGGACATCGTCTTTGGATCAGGCTACCAGGCTGCCTGCTGCAGCGAGTACGTCTTATGCTGCGGCTGAGTAACCACTCATTCATTAGTACACGAGTTTAAATAATAGTAAGCAGACAATCCATATAGATGGCACGAAAACGCAGAAAATCCATGAGTGCTGCCTGGATTATCGCGCTCATCATTGTGCTGGCTATCGCCTTTCTCATCAACAAATCCGCTGATCAGGCATCCCCAAAATCCCTCTCTGATCTCCAGATCACTGCCTGCACAGCAGCAGACAATGCAGGCACCTGCACCACCAACCTGGCAGAGCTCGGCCTGGTGCTGGCAGAGGAATGCTGCGGAGCCCTGGGAAAATGCTGCCCGTAAAACAGTTTGCATTGCTGGCGATTGCCGCCCTCATCCTTATTACCATTGTCTCTGCCCAGACCTGCACCACCACAGAGGTCAAGGATGCGTTAAAGCGCTCCCTCTATGAATACCTCACCAACCCTGCTGCATCCACGCTGACTGTTGCAGAAATAAAAGACCTCTTAAACTTCTACCTCACCATAGACACCCAGCAGGCAACAGTAGACTGCTCAGCAGCCGGCACAGAATCCGGCGCAACCTATGAATCATTGGTCACCAAGACAGAGACCATCACCACCACTGTCCCCGCCTGCGCTGACGGCACCAAGTACGGCGAATGCTCAGCCACCAAGCCCAAGTACTGCTATTCCGGCAGCCTGATCGACAAATGCAGCACCTGCGGCTGCTCTGCAGACAAGGTATGCCAGAATGAGAGATGCATTACACCAACAACCACAACTATCCCGCCACCAAATACTACCACAACAAATACAAATCTCACCTGCGGCACTGATGTCTGCCAGGCAAATGAAGTCTGCAATGATCCCCTGCAGGGCTGCATGCCCGGCTGCCAAACAACTGCCAACTGCCTGGCAAGCGGCTACACTGGTGACTATTTCTGCTACCTTGGCGATGTCTGGCGCAGGAACATCACGTATGAATGCGTTACCAGCCATGGCGCTCCATACTATTGCGACTCAGCCATCACTCCCTATGTCACTGATGACTGCACCGGCACAGAATATTGCATTGAGGGACAGGCAGCCTGCCAGCTGAACCAGTCTGTGCAGCTACCACCAGACCAGCTCACTCCACTCTTAGCCATCTCCAATTCCTGCTATAATAATTGTTGCGGAGACACCTGCAGCTACGGCGCCTCCAAGGCGATTGATAACAGTCTCAGCACCCGTTGGGTATCCAACAGAGTAACGCCGCCCAGTACCAGCGATCCGCACTGGCTCAGGGTTGATTTAGGCCAGAGCAAAGCAGTGAGCACCATTGAGCTGACCTTGCACGGTTACTTAGCCCAGAATTATCAGCTCCAATCATCCTCGGACAACGCCAACTGGGCCGTGATGGACAGCAGGATAAATACAGTGGGCACCATCACCCATACCCCTTCCGCTACCGCGCGCTACTGGCGGATCAGCGTCACCTACTCTGCAGATAATGGCCAGGCGAATGTATACGAGTTCAAGTTCTTCGGTGGAACAAATACGACAACTCCCTCAAACATCACCTGCAGCAGCAGCGCAGACTGCGGTGCCAGCGGCCCCACCGGAGTATACTTCTGCCAGAACGGGGATGTCAAGCGGAATAATGTCACCTACACCTGCCTCAATCCGGGCACAGCAAGCGCATCATGCAGCAGCGCAACAGCAGCGGCGCTCATTGACGATTGCGCCAGCAATGAAATATGCGTCTCAGGACAGAGCGCCTGCCAGAGCAATGCCACTGCACCAGTCACCTGCTCAGAAACAGACGACATGAATGTTGGCAAATCTTATTACATCAAGGGAACATGCTCCTACAGCAACGGCACCTCGTTCCAGGATTACTGCCAGGGAAGCATCATCAAGGAGTACACCTGCGGATCCTATACCGGTCCCCAGGGCTCCTACCAGTCCTGCGCGCTCTGGACCGGCGGATCCTATACCTGCCCGGAAGGGTGCAGCAATGGCGCATGCATCACCACGCTCAAAAACTGCGGCAATGGTGTTTGCGACATAGATGAAACCAACACCAATTGTCTGGCTGACTGCCCGCTGCCGACAACCGGATGCACGGATACGGACAACGGGCAAAACGTATACATCAAAGGCAGCGCGACAGGAGAAAACATTGGCGGTGTTGTGCAGACAGACACCTGTACCACCCATTACTGGGTTGACCGGCCATACACGTTTGGCGTTGCCGAATGGTACTGCTCATCTGCAACTGCTGTTGCACAAGTGCCTCTTGACTGCCCATCGGGCTATGCCTGTGATAATGGTGCATGCAAGATCATGAGCTGCACCCCAGGCACCAAATGCATTGATGGCAACACCAAGGGTTACCAGGACAGCAGCTGTGTCTGGAGCAGCATCAGCGACTGTGAATCCCCCTACAGCTGCGTCAACGGGGCATGTGTCAGCACATGTTTTGACAGCGATAAAGATATCGCCAATCCATCTTTCACCAAAGGCTACTGCGCAGACCAGACCGGCAATTACACAGACTACTGCGGGAGCGCCACCCAGGCGCGGGACTATTATTGCGGAGGCACCTGGACAGGAGGCCAGTGGGTGAATGTATCGTGCAAAGCAGGCGGCTACAGCTGCGCCAACGGATGCGCCAATGGCGCATGCATTCCGTAAGCTTTCGCTACTCAAATACGCCGAAGGCATTTTGAGTTCGAAAATTCAGGATTCCGTTGAATTTTCGTTACCTTTTTATATCCCTTCCCTTCCGGTATCACCATGAAAAAAGAGCTGCTCCTGCTGTTCCTCCTCTCCCTGGCCCCTGCCTGGGCAAACGAGCTGATCCATGACGAGTGGCATCCGGCAACAGACTCTTTTGCCGTCAACGGCGTCTCCTACAGCACCAGCCTGGTCAGCCAGAACACCCAGCTCCAGGTGAATTTCGGCAGCCAGTACTTCATCATCAGCAACGGCACCTGCCAGGAATCCGATTCCCTGGAGCTCTGCTTCCCTGCTGTCGCGGTGGACTACCACAACATCACCCTGGATGAGGATGTCTATAAGGCAAAGCTCGCCATCACCGAGATCACCGCAGAGCTCACGCTCAGCAGGACATTGGAGAAAACCACTCTGTTGATGGGCGAGGAGAGCGATGCCGAGCTCATCATCAGGAACATCGGCGAGCGCCCGGCGACAGATATCTATCTTGAGGATGCCTTCTTTCCCGCAGTCGACATCAGGTTCCTGGAGGGCTGCCTGCTCTCCGGCACCACGATATTCTGGAAAGGGACGCTCTTCCCCGGCCAAAGCCAGCGCTGCACATTCACCATCGCGGCAAAGACCACCACCTCCTTCCCTGCGCAGGCGACTCTCCGCTACTTCGACGGCTTCCGCACGAAAAACCTGAGCAGCAGCCTGGTGCAGATCACCGTGCCGGACCATGCATTGCGGATTACCCCTGCCCTCTCCGGCGCAGACATCGGCACCCCCTTCAATCTGACGATCACCCTGAAAAACGTCAACGAAGAATACCCCATTTCCGTCGCCTCATTCACCCTGGACATCCCTCCCCTGCTCCGCCTGCTGTCCAAGCCTGTCACCATCCTCCGCGCGGACAAGACGCTCCGTTGGCAGGGCTCCCTGGAGCCGGAGCAGGAACAGTCATTCACCATTGTCCTGGAGGGAGAGCGCAACGGCACTTTCATCATGCCGCAGGATGCCCATTACCTCGTCAATAAGATTCCGCAGCGTCTCAAGGCAGACATCCCCATCGCCATCTCCGTCACTGAGCCAAAGCTCGTCCTCACCATGCCTGATGCAGCCGTCTCCGGCAGCTCTGTCCCCTTCCAGCTCACCCTCTCCAACCCCGGCAGCCACCAGTATGGCGACGTCACCGTGGATGTCAACGGCCCCCTCACCGCGTTCTTCCATGCCGAGCGCCTGCTGCCCGGCACAGAAGAGCCCATTATCACCGCGGAATTCACCGCTCCGGAGGCGGTTGCGGAATCCTCGCTGCCGCTCAACATCACTTTGGGCTATAAGACGCCCTTCGGCCAGCGCCTCGGAAGCAGCCTTTCCAGATCCATCACCATCACCCCGCTCCAGATCCCTGCAGAAGAGGGGCCGTCACCATTGCCCGGGCAGGCCCTGCTGCCGGAGCCAGTGCCGGAGCCACTCATTCAGCTGCAGCCGGTCCTCGAAGAGCCGCTGAACCTTGCCTACTTCTCTCCGCCCTGGTGGGTGACTGTATCCATTATCCTCCTGCTGGGCATAGACACGTATATCGCTGTTTCCCTGATAAAGAGGCGGAAAACAAGATAGCCCACACTCACCTCACCCAACCATAAGCCTTTTAAACCATCCAGCGCTTCCCCTCTCTATGGCGACCCAGTCCGTCGAGGCCCTGATCAATGGGGGGCAGGCAACCGCAGCCCCGCCCTTAGGCCCAGCCCTCGGCCCGCTGGGAGTGAACATCGGCCAGATCATCGCTGAGATCAACAGGAAGACCTCGTCATTCAAGGGCATGCAGGTCCCGGTCAAGATCGAGGTCGACACCGTTTCTAAGGCATTCACCATCGGGGTCGGAACCCCTCCAGCTTCCGCGCTGATCAAGAGCGAGGCGGGCATCGAGAAGGGCTCCGGCAATCCCCTGCAGGACAAGGTGGCAGATCTCCGCATCGAGAACATCATCAAGATAGCGAAGATGAAGGAAGACGACCTCATGGGCCGCACCCTAAAGGAGAAGGTCAAGGAGATCATCGGCACCTGCAACTCCATGGGGGTGATGGTCGAGGGCGTCTCGGGAAAAGAGGCCATCCAGCTGGTCAACCAGGGGAAGTTCGACCAGGAGATCCGCGAGCAGAAGACCGAGCTCAGCGCAGAGGAGCTCAAGGAGATGGAAGAGGAGAAGAAGCGCCTGGCAGAGGAGATAGAGAGGCGCAGGGAAGAATACGTCGCCAAGGCCAAGGATATCATCGCGCAGAACCAGGGCAAAGAGCGGGGGATCATCAAGAGCAAGCTCGTGGAAGCCAAGATCCCCGCCAAGATCATCGAGGAGCTCCTGCCCGCAGAGGCCGCAGGAGGCGCGGCAGGCGCAGAGGGCAAGAAGGAGGCAGCGGGCGCTCCGAAGAAAGAGGAGGCAGCGAAGCCGAAGAAGGAAGAAGGGAAGGGGAAGTGAGGCGGACGCGAGCCATAGCGAGCCATATCTTACTTACCTGTGGATAAGCGCAGAATCGTTCTCATATCTGTGAGGAGAATAAAACATACATCCAAAATCCGCCCTTATTATCCTTATTCTCCACCACTCCCCACTGGACATGTCCGCGCGTGAAGTATATAAATGGATGCAGTATTCATGCAGAGTATGGAAGAAGCAGGCAGGCTGGTGGTGTTCCAGGACAAGCGGATCAGGAGGATCCTCCACCGGGAAGAGTGGTACTTCTCTGTAGTGGATATTATTGCCGCGCTCACCGAAAGCAAGGATCCGAGGAACTACTGGAAAGTGCTCAAGCATCGGCTGCATCAGGAAGGAAGTGAGGCGGTTACAAAATGTAACCAGCTGAAATTGCCCGCAGCGGATGGGAAATCCTACGCAACAGACTGCGCAACCACAGAAACGCTATTCCGGCTTATCCAGTCCATCCCCTCCCCTAAGGCAGAGCCGTTCAAGCTCTGGCTCGCCCAGGTCGGCTACGAGCGGGTGCAGGAAATAGAAAATCCTGAACTTGCCCAAAAGCGCATGAAAGAGCTCTACAAGGCTAAGGGCTATTCTGATGACTGGATTGAAAAGAGAGTACGAGGCATCGCTATAAGAGATGAACTAACCGATGAATGGAAAAAGAGAGGTGTAAGGGAAGACAAGGAATTTGCAATCCTCACCGCAGAAATGTCAAAAGCAACCTTCGGCATGACCCCAAGCGAATACATGAAATTCAAGGGATTAAAGAAAGAAAACCACAGAGACCACATGAATGATTTAGGGCTGATTTTTACCATGTTAGGGGAAAGAGTATCAACCGAGATCACCAGAAAAAAAGATGCACGGGGATATCTGGAAGTTGAAGGTGCGGCGAAAAGGGGCGGCAGGGTAGCGGGCAATGCACGCAAAGCAACAGAAAAGGAGCTAGGCAGGCCGATCATCTCAACGGAGAATTATCTTTCTGAGCCGGAACAGAAGGGAAAGCTAGAGAACAAAAGGAAGAAATAATCCTCTTATTCTTTAAACATCTCCCGGAATGACGGGGCAGCCCTGCCCAGCTTCAGGGAAGTCAGCGCGTTCTCGATATGCATCTCTTCCCAGCCGTAGTGCTGCAGCGTCTTGGTGATTTCGGTCTCCTTCATCCCCTGGCTCGAGCAGTAGGTGATGTACTCCTGCAGCTTCTGGAGCGCGTCATGGCTGAGCGCAGGAGCCTCAGCAACAGCGGCCTTCCCCGCCTCCACATGCCGGGTGAAATGCCCTGCCAGCCCTGCGACAATGGTCGCTGCCAGCAGCGCCAGCACCGCGATGTCATAGACGAGCATCCTGCCTCCGTTGCCGGCCCCGATCACGTTCGCCTGGATCACCGGCTGGTAGACGCTCACCGCAGCGAGCAGCAGGAAAAAGAAGAAGAATGCCAGTATCTTGCGCCTGTTCTTGGACATAGCATCATCAGGGGAAAAAGGATATATAAACGTATCGGTCGATCAAGATGTGTGTTCCGAAGTGACATATGTCACCACCCTGATATTCTTGAATAAAAACCACCTCGTGGGTGGTTTACATGAGGAAAGAAGAGCTGCGCAAGGAATTCTTTA
>Ga0209542_10013237_pt1 | contig 14264 bp, 17 predicted proteins | sample RifCSPhighO2_01_FD_184028 | JGI IMG/M metagenome (GOLD analysis project Ga0209542, IMG submission 184028) | Soil microbial communities from Rifle, Colorado - Rifle CSP2_plank highO2_0.1 (SPAdes) (version 2) | ecosystem: Environmental > Terrestrial > Deep subsurface > Rock core/Sediment ...
CCAAAGAAATCTTTGGCTCGAACCTCCTCCTCCAAAACAAATTAGTGCGCGCAAGCGCGCCAAAAATCCTGAATTCTGCGGGGGGAAATCAGTGGGACGCGCTTTGCGCGTCCCACCAAAAAGTCGGTCTTTTGTCTGAAAGTCTGATTCTGGAGCCACCTGTCAGATTCGAACTGACGACCCATACTTTACAAAAGTATTGCTCTACCAACTGAGCTAAGGTGGCGTTGAATAGATACAAGATTAAGATATATGAAATAAGAATAAATGCAAATACGTTTTCTTGTTTCTTATCTCGTATTTCTTATATCTGCCCGAGGTTTTTCCTCGGCAAGTTTCTCAAGAAAGAAACTTACTGAGCCAGTGCTTTTTAGTATGCGGCGCCCGCGAAATCCATCCCCAGCCTGGTAATATTTTTTTGAAACGTGGTCTTTCATACGCACGAGAAGTTCGTACAAGTAGGAAGGAACAAAATCAAAAATAAAAATATGGGCGATTTTTTTGTAGCGGAAATACTTCAATTCTAAGAGCTTCCAAAGCTCATGTATTTTGCGGTCGCCTTTTGCGAAGAGATTTGAAAGAAAATGTATTTTTCTGACCCTAATTTCAAATACCTTATAGACTATCGTCAGGCTTAACCCCATAAAAGATATTGCGAATATAATAATAGTTGCCATATTTTTTCTATAAAAATTAAAATAAAATTTACTGCGAAACAGAGTAGCGGACAAAGCGCGAAACTTCTATTTTTTCGCCGAATTTCTGCACAGCAGATTGTATAAGATTTGTTATGGTCACTTCCGGATTTTTAATAAATGCCTGGTCCAGAAGGACTCTCTCGCTCCAATACGCCGAGAGTTTCCCTTCCAGAATCTTTGCTTTCATAGCCTCGGGCTTATCCTCCACTTCTTTTGCAAGCATTTCGGTAGCAAGGGATTGTGAACGCTCGTCAATATCCTCCATTTTCAAAAATTGAGGATTTGTAGCTGTAACATGCATTGCGATATCGCGAGCAAGTGTTTTGAATTCCTCGTTTTTAGCGACAAAATCAGTTTCACAGAGAAGCTCTACCATAGTGCCAACATTGCCCGTAGCGTGAATGTAGGAAGAAATAACTCCGGCGCCAAGAGTACGACTGCCCTTTTTTGCGCTGATTTCAGCGCTTTTCTTTTGCAGGAGAACCTTTGCCTTTTCCATGTCCCCGCCCACCTCTTCCAAGGCTTTTTTGCACTGCATGACCGAAATACCTGTTTCGTCACGCAACTTTTTGACAAGTTCTGTTGTAATTTCCATATACGAATTATACAAATGAAATCGAATTTACGAATAAGTGCTTTATTTTACCTCCGTCACTTTCATCTGGCCGGATTTGTAGCTTTCCGCTATTTTGTTCAGGAAAAACTCAATGCTTGATTTTGAAGAGTCGTTGCCGGGAATAGGATAATTGACTTCATTTAAGTTGTTGTCCGTCCCGCATAGAGCAATCACAGGAATACCCATTTTTTTAGCTTCTTTGACTGCAATCCATTCCGCTTTGGCATCTACCACAAACAGAGCTTGTGGCAAGTTTTTCATGACACTTATGCCAAAGAAAAATTCATGCAATTTGGCGATATCCCGGTCAATTAAAAGTCTTTCCTTTTTTGTGTATTTTGACAGCTCTCCCTTGTCCCTTTGGGAAACAAGCATTTCCATTTTCTCCACTCTTTTGCGAATTTCAGAAAAGTTTGTAAGCGTACCGCCGATAAATCGCCCGGCGACATAAGGCTGCTTTATGCTATCCGCGACTTCAGCAACAGCTTTCTTTGCCTCATTTTTCCCGCTTACAAATAAAATTGTAGCATTTTTTGAACCTAAATTTTCCACAAATTGGAGCGCCCTGTGGAGAGCTTCTTTTGTCTTTTCCAGGTCAAAAATCTCAATCTTGTTTTTAACCCCAAAAATAAAGGGCTTTGAGCTCGGGTGACGCCTGGATTTGGTAAAACCGAAGTGCACTCCGGCAGAAAAAAGGGCGTCTATAACGCCATTTTCGGCATTTGTTCCTGCATGTGTTTCCTTCATATATGCGGTATATCTTAGCAAAAGGAGTAAAGGATTGCAAATACAAAACCCCCCCATCTATACGCAGATGATGGGCATGGATTCAATGGACCGGTGCAACATGAAAGGTCTGGAACCCTTCGCCTTCTCCTTGGATGCGGTAAGGGAGAGAAAGGTCCTTAAACATCTCGTTGATACTTCTGAAATCATCCGGCGTCCATGGTCCGTGTTGTCCAAATTCTTCAGTTAAATCATCATTATTTAAAAAAGTAAACTGGTAGAAAATTACTCACCATCATCCCCCGAAACAACTTTGCCATTATAATCTTCCATTGCATCTAAAATGGTCTCTATCCCTCCTTCCATTATTTTCTCTATGTTGTGCCAAGACTGTTTGATACGATGGTCGGTAATGCGGTCCTGCAATATATTGTATGTGCGGATTTTCTCGGAGCGGTCAGCAGTGCCTATTTGGGACTTTCTATCAGCCGAATACTTAGCGGATTCCTCTTCTTCTTTTTTTGCTTCCAGTTTTGCAATGAGAATGCTCATAGCCATTTCTTTATTTTTGAGCTGACTTCGCTGCGAGGTGGAACGAACGTCTATACCGCTTGGCTTATGTATAATGCGCACCGCAGTTTCAACCTTGTTCACATTCTGCCCTCCCGCTCCTCCGGAACGCGATGTTTCTATTTCAATATCAGACGGTTTGATTTCAATCGTTGTTTTTTTGCGGACAGGAAGCACTGCAACCGATGCGGTAGAAGTATGGACCCGACCCATTTTTTCCGTAGCCGGAATTCTCTGGACGCGATGCACCCCAGTTTCGTAGCGCAAACTTTTATAGGCATCCTTGCCTCGGATTTCAAATGAAGCCTCTTTATATCCTCCGACAGCGCTCAAAGATTCATCAACTTTTGCCACGCTCCAGCCCTGATTTTCGGCATATCGCGTATACATATGAGCCAAATCCATGGCAAATATTGAAGCTTCTTCTCCGCCGGCGCCAGCTCTGACTTCCAAAATTATTTCATTTGGAAACTCATCTTCTTTAGCGCATTCACTCAAAATTTCCTCCATTTGCTTCCAAAGCGCTTCTTTTTGCACCAAAATTGATTCCAAGTCCGCACGCGCCAAATCCGCCAAGGTAGGGTCTTTGGCCATCACTTCTTTTGTTTCAACTTCTTCCTTTTCCAGCTTTTTATAGCTTTCGGCAAGATAAGAGGTCTTCTGATTTTGTATAAATTTTTCTAAATCCATAAAGTAAGTGTAACAAAAAAATAACGACTTTCGTTGACTCGTATTCTGAAAAGGGGCTTTCGGAGCGCGACGGCGCGAGAACGAGCTAAAGTTCTAGCAAGAACTTATAGCGTACCCTTTAAGGAATACGAGAAAAAAGAAAATCGTTATTTTTTCTTTGTTTTGCTAGTTTTTGCCTTTGCAACTCGTGCTCGAAATTTTTCTGCACGTCCGGCAGTATCCAAAGTTTTTTCATTGCCCGTGTAAAAAGGATGAGAACTGCTTGAAATTTCCAGTCTGTATACCGGATATTCTTTTTTATCTTCATTGGATTTTGCAGTTTCTGAAGTGTGAACGGTAGACGAGATAATAAACTCGGCTCCGTTTGAGTTGTCTATAAAGAGGACGGGGCGGTAATTTTGAGGGTGTATGTCTTTTTTCATCCCAGTAGTAGAAAATGACATTGTTTAAATATCACTTCTTATTAATTAGAGTTTTAATTTTGGTTATTTATATTACTCCGTAATGAATATATCAATGTCATTTTCACTACGGGATAGACCCTGTAGTGAGCAAATCGTGTACCGAGCTTGCTCTGGTACTGCGGTACGCTCTACTACTGGGGTCATTGCTTAAGTAATGTAACAAAAATGGCCTATTTTTGCAAGAAATTGGCCGATTTTAGAAATTAAGCGGGTCAATCATAGTAAGTTGGATGCTGGATGCCTTTGCCATAACCTGGTCGCCGTAAAAAGAGTTGGGCGGGCGTCGAGAAGACGAGCAACTGCTTCCAGAGTAGTATTTGCAAGCGGCGTTGCGTTCAGCGGTATAAGAACCGGACTTAGCTCCAAGGTCTGAAACATATATTGCGGTTGCCATAAAGGCATCGCGCGGATTCCATGGATTAGCTTCCGCTACCGGTATACCGAGCATAGAGGCGATGCGGTCCTTGAAAATTTCCCAAGTGGAAGGAATAAATTGGGATGGTCCCATCCCTCCGCCAAATCCCCTGCTGGAGGTGTACTTTGTTCCCGGCGGACAGGAAACAGGTGTCTGGCTCCAGTCCTTGCTTAACCTCTCTGTAATATTTTTGAACGGCACCGTATCGCGCGGAGATTTCATCACTTGTTCAAAAGCTGTGCCGGAATTTTTGCCTACTCCGTTTCCGTTCTCAAGATTAACAATGAGGCATGAGCCTTGATTTTTACCGAGGTCTGATTCCTGAGTGATAATGGCCAAAAGAAAAGCCGGGCGAACCCCCATCCTTGCTCCGGATTCTTCCGCATACCGCAGAGCATCGCCAAACGGAATAGCCGCGGTATCTCGCAGATTGAAAAGGGCGGCGCGGATTTGAGCGGCACGAGTTCGTCTTTCAGCTAAAACTTGCTCGTATGTTTTCTCGTGCGTTTTATTTACGGCAATAAGATATTCCTTTTCTTTCTCATTCTGCTCCACTTTCTTGCGCTCCTGCTCCGCAACGGCGCGGGTGTCGGCTTCTTTTGTTTTTTGGACGTTTAGAGCCGCCTTTTCCTTTTCGGTCAAGCTTTTTGTAACTCGAATCCGGTTGAACATTTCTTCCAAAGAACGGTTGACTGCTTGAAAAGTGTCAACGTCGCTGAAAAAATCGGAAAGGTCCGTATCGGCCAGCATGACTTCGGGAAGACTGTATGTATCCAGTTCGTTCGTTTTGCGCAAAATTTGGGACATGGATTCGTGACCGCTTTTTATCTGCTCTTCCAAGCTTTTGATATGAACATTTTTTTGAGCAATATCTTTTTCAAGCTGAGCGATAGCGATATTTTTTTGCTTTATAAAAGCTTTTGCCTTTTGAATTTTGGCATTGAGCACAGCTGCTTCCTGTTGGAGAGATTTGGTATTAGCCTTGGAACTGTCCAATATAGATTGCCATTTGGCAATGTCCGCTTCTGTCTGGGCAAGCTCCGCTCTCCACTCGGCTTCCTGTTCCTGTTGTGTCAAAGCCAAAATGGAAACAGGAGATAAGAAATAAGATATAAAAGGGCCAAGAAAGAAAAAAGACAATAAAAAAACCTTCTTACTCATAACTCTTATTCTACCATATAGCAAAAACCGAGGAAGAGTTCCTCGGTTTTTGCTTATTTTGCTTGATATTTTATGATTCTGCTTTTTCCGAAGCTTCAGGAGCTGCTTCTCCCTCTTCTTCTTTCTTACCCTTCTTCTCTACCTCAATAGATGAGAGGTCCACAGGAGCGACTTCTTCAACTTCTTCTTTTGGCATGGCTGCCAGGGCAACCACTTCTGTCGGAATCTCAATCAAGTCAACACCTGTAGGCAATTTCAAATCTCCTGCCAAAATCTGGCTCGTGAAATCAACCAGTGATGAAATATCAACCTCAATCGAGTGAGGAATATGTGTAGGGTCAGCTGAAATTTTCAATTCATGCAAAGCTTTGACAAGCTGGCCTCCCAAATCCTTGATTGCAGGAGAAATACCCACGAACTCAAGCGGCACTGAAACTTCCAATTTCTTTCCTTTTTCAAAAACGTAAAAGTCGGCATGGCGAGGAATATCTGTCACAGGGTCTACGTCAACTGCGTGGATAAGGGTATCAACGGTTGCAGTATTGTCTTTCAGCGTTACTACAGAAGACTCGCCTGCGGCTCTCCAGACTTTCAAAAAATCTTTCTGCAATACAGAAATAGGAGTGCTTGCCGTTTTCTTGCCGTAAAAAACCGCTGGCATTTTGCCCGCTTTTCGCAAGTCAGCAAGTTTTGCCGATTTGTCCCGCACTTGTACATCTAAAGTTAACATTGGGCTAGTATATAGAAGTCACTTGGAAAAATCAAGTAGAATATGAATATATTAATCAAGTTTTATAAAGCAATCTTCAAAATTAACACCAGACGAAAGATTTATACCTGACCCGCAAGAACTTGGCGGTTCCATAGTATATTCTATATAGGCTCCAGAAACACCTAAAACAGTGACAGGATTTATATATAAATACCCACCATAATTCCTAGAACCTCCAATCGGATCGGAAGGTTTTTTAGACAAACTAGGAGCCAAAAAAGCATCCACAGTTGGATTGGCCGGATATTGCGCCCAAGTATCATAACAAGTCAGACCAACACAAGCCCAACCAGAAATAGGCAATGAACCACTATCGCTAAGACTTAGATTAAATGCGTTAACTAAGGTACGAACAGCTGAAAGCCTAGCAACATTCCTAGCCTTTTGACGGGCAGAATTAAGAGAAGTAAAAACAATGGATGAAAGAAGGGCTATTACTGAAATGACTACGAGGAGTTCGATGAGGGTAAAACCTTTGTTTTTTGTTTTCAACCAAATCATAATAACTAAGCTTATCTAAACAACTTTATTGACAGGTTCCTCTCCTTCAAGAATGGCGATTATATTGTTTGTGGCGAGCTCTGCCATGCCATTGCGAGCAGGAACAGTAGCCGAAGCAATGTGTGGAGTGATAACTATGTTTGGCAAATCTGCAAGACCAGAGGCTAAGTTTGGCTCGTTTTCAAAAACGTCTAGTCCTGCGCCAGCAATGACATTATTTTTCAAAGCTTCCACAAGGGCGTTTTCATCTACCACAGGACCGCGTGAAGTGTTTATCAGATATGCAGTTTTTTTCATCATAGCGAGATGTTCTGCATTTATGAGATGTTTTGTGGAATCAAGAAGAGGCACGTGAACGCTGACAATATCGGAAATTTTGAGAAGTTCTTCCGGACTTTCAAAAAATTTGGCGTCCAAATCCTTTTCAAACATGTCATTTCTCTTTACATCATAATAGATGATGTTCATATCAAAACCTTTGTGCAAAATCTGTCCGACACGGTAACCAATGCGCCCTGCTCCGAGAATACCAACCGTCTTGCCTTTCAAATCAAGTCCTAGAAAGCCGAGAGGCTCCCATCCTTTGAATTTACCATCGCGTAAATATTTATCCGCCTCTGTCACCCTACGAACCACAGACATGATGAGAGCAACTGTGTGTTCAGCCACCGCATCTGTCAAAGCTCCCGGTGTATTTGTAATGATAATCCCTCGCTTCGTTGCCTCCTTTACATCAATGTTGTTATATCCCACCGCATAATTTGCAAATATTTTTGCTGTAGGAACCACATCAAATACTTCCGCGTCAATCTGGTTTGTTAAAAGACAAAGCACTGCGTCATACGGTTTCTGTTTTAGCGCAAAAATCAATTCCGTTTTTGTTAAAATTTTATTTTCTGGATTTACATCTACTTCGTATCCTTTATCTTTCAGTATTTTAATTGCAATTTCTGGAATTCTTTGCGTAACATAAACTTTTTGCATATCTATTTTATAAATTATTAAATAACTTTAATTTCTTTTCTACAATTTCTTGAATAGCCTGTACTGCGGGTCGCAAAAACTTGTACGGCGCCACTTCATCTGGATTCTCGGACAAACCTTTCATCAGACCTTGTTTATAGGCTACGCGAAGTTCTGTACTTATATGCACTATGGAAACACCGTTTGCGATAGCTTCCTTGAAATCATCTGCAGAGTTGCCCGAACCGCCGTGAAGTACGAGCGGAACGCCTACCGCTTCGGAAATTTCTTTTATTCTTTTAATATTGAGTTTTGGGTCTACTCCCCCGCGGAGCATTCCGTGGAAATTCCCCACCGCTGGAGCGAGCATATCCACGCCAGTTTCCATGACAAATTCTTTTGCTTTAGCCGGGTCAGTAAGAGATTTTTCTGAAAGGTCCACTCCTTCCGGGATTTCGTCAAAAACTTTTGAAGAAGTGCCAATGTAGCCAAGTTCACCTTCCACAAGAACGTCACGACCTGAATTTTTTGCGTATTCCACGCACTCTTTGGCAATTTTTATATTTTCTTCAAACGAGAGCTTGGCTCCGTCAAAAATCACACTGTCAAAACCGGCATCAATTGCCTCTTTTACTTTTTCAAGGGAGTACGTGTGGTCCGCATTGAGGAAAATTGGATATTGGAACTCCTCGCGCAGACTTTTGACGAGTGCTGCTGCTTGCCTTACTCCGACAAAATCACGCTCCCCCTCGGAAACACCGATAATCACCGGGACATTTAAATTTTGTGCCGAGCGAAAAACTGCCCACAATCCATTTGTATCAGAAATATTAAAATGTCCGATTGCTACCTTCTTCTCCAGAGCTTCTTGTATGCATTCTTTGAGTAACTTCATGGCAGAAGTATATCATGATATACTTATTTTTATGAAACCTACAGATATTCTCGCCATTGGCGATATTACGACAGATTGCTTTATCAGGCTTGGGCAGGCAGAAGTGCATTGCGACCTTGGAAAGGAAAATTGCAAGCTTTGCATGGACTTTGGCAGTAAAATTCCATACGAATCCGTTGATATAGTGCGGGCAGTCGGCAATAGCGCCAATGCTTCCGTTTCGGCAGCGCGGCTTGGATTAAATTCCGCCCTGCTTACATATATAGGAGATGACCAAAACGGTAAAGAATGCATGGAAGAACTCCAAAAAAATAATGTTGACACTGAATATGTAAGGACGGAAGCCGGAAAGCGTACAAACTACCATTATGTCCTCTGGTACGAAGTAGACCGCACTATATTGGTCAAGCATGAGGGATTTTCATATAACCTGGGGAAAATTGCTAATCCAAAATGGATATACTTGAGTTCGCTTGGCGGAAATTCCTTAGACTTTCACAATCAAATCGCAGAATATTTGGAGAAAAATCCCGATGTAAAATTGGCCTTTCAGCCCGGCACATTCCAGATGAAAAACGGAACACAAAAACTGGAGAGAATTTACAAACGTACTGAAGTTTTTATTTGCAATGTTGAAGAAGCCCAACTGATATTAAGTATAAAAAATCGTGACTTACCTACCCTATTAAAAGATATCTCATCGCTCGGCCCAAAGGTAGTAATAATCACAGATGGTTATAACGGAGCATATGCTTATGACGGGAACAACGCATGGTTTATGCCGATTTATCCCCATAAACCGATAGAGCGCACGGGCGCGGGAGACGCTTATGCTTCCACGCTTGTTTCTGTCCTCGCTTCGGGTAAAAATCTTGAAGAAGCTTTGAGGTGGGCGGGCATTAACTCTATGTCTGTAACACAATATGTCGGAGCCCAGAGAGGACTGTTGTCTCGAGAAAAAATAGAAGAATATTTGGCAAAAGCGCCTGTGGACTACAAACCTTCAAAAATATAAAAGAGCAAGCGCGGATTTATTCCGCGCTTGGCGCACAAAGTGGCCTTTTTCAGTGGTGGCGAAAGTATTCGACATCCATGAGAAACGTTCGACCCGTAGAAATCTCTTTTACTTCCGCAACCACGCCGGTGTGAGAAGCCTTCGTGATTTTCTGAATGAGCAGGTCTCCTTCGGACCACGATACTGACTTGAAAATAGTGCCAGGAAGAATGTTCAATTTCTCCCACGGCCAGTCCTTTATTTTTCTATACTGTGCTAAAAAATCTTTAGCATCCGTTTTTGTCCGCACGGCCAAATCTACAGAACAAAGAGAAAAAAGGTGTACGGGACTGCTGTCATTTACGTAATCCTTAGAAATTCTTGCGACGCACAACTCGCCATCAACTCGCTGATAAATACCGGAATCAACTTGATTCATAATTCCTCCTAGAAATTCCACTTCAGATATTAGCACAAGATGAAAATCTTACAAATTATAGTTTTGATTTGAGTTCCCTCACATCTTTTTCCAGATCGCTTATTCTTTCATCGTCGCTTTTGTGATGTTTAGTAAATTTTTTGATTTGTGGCCAGATGAGAATGCCTATCAATCCGTCAAATATAATTATTAGAAATAATTCAAATTCCCAATGAGGTAAGTCGCCTAAAAGTGTCCAGAATGTTTCTTGCTCCATCCCAGTAGTAGAAAATGACATTCTTTAATAGAATGATGTTCTAAAATTAGATGTTATTAATGTCGACCTGTGTATATCCATTATTATATCATTTTCACTACGGGATAGCCCCGTAGTGAGCTTCGCTCTACTACTGGGGCATATTATTTTCTTTTTAAAACTCTTCTAACTGCTTCTGTTATGTGCGACTCGCCCATGCCATAGTGTTCCAAAAGCTCTTCTGGTGTTCCTGATTGTCCAAACTGATCGCGAACACCAATAAATTCAATGGGAGCAGGAAAGTTTTGCGATAAGACTTCTGAAACAGCCGAGCCGAGCCCTCCGGCGATCTGATGTTCTTCTACTGTAACTATAGCGCCGGTTGTTTTTGTAATGTTTATAATAGCCTCTTGGTCAATTGGCTTAATTGTGGAAATATTTAAAACTTTCACCGAAATTTTTTCCTTTTTCAGAACTTCGGCAACCTTTAGAGCTTTGTAGACTAAAGCCCCGGTGGCAATAATACCGACGTCAGCCTTAGATTTTTCGTCACCGTAATACAGTTGCGCCTTGCCTACTTTAAAAGGCGTTTCCTCTGTTGTAATAACCGGAGTTTTTTCACGGGCTAAACGAATATAGACCGGAGAGTCCAAGCCCGCAGAAGCCATTGTTGCCTTTTTTGCTTCTATATAATCGCACGGAGATATAACTACCATCCGAGGAATAACCCGAGTAAGGGCAATATCTTCTATGGCTTGGTGCGTTCCCCCATCTGGACCTACAGATACCCCGGCATGGGAACCGGCAATAATCACATGACGATTGTTGTAGCAAATAGTAGTGCGGATTTGCTCCCAGTTGCGACCGGGAGAAAACATAGCATATGAAGTTATAAAAGGAATCTTGCCCATGGCCGCAAGCCCCGAAGCAACGGATACCAAGTTTTGCTCCGCCACACCCATCTCTATAAAACGCTCAGGAAACTTGTTCCGGAAAAGATGCATCTGGGTAGACTCGGTCAAGTCTGCGCAAAGCCCGACAACATCGCGATTTTTCTCACCAGCCAAAACAAGCCCCTGGCCAAAGCCTTTGCGAATAGGGACTTGCTCCACCTTTTTATCCCACAACTTCGGATTTAATTTTTGCGATTCGTTAAGCATATATCTATAAAATAATTAGTGGTTACCTAAAGCAAACATCAATTCCAATAAAACGAACAGACCCAAAACAATAAGAATTATTCCAAAAATCCGCTTGAGATTTGTTGTTTTGTCGTTTCTAATTTTATTTTTTCTGAAAAGAACAATCGCCAAAACAATACAAATAATCGTAATAACTACAATTATTAACAACGGAAGAGAGAATGCTATCATGTTATTTTTAAATTAATAATAATTATTCGTGTTCACTGCGAATTTGTCCTCCAAGCGTCCGCAATTCTTTTAGTGCCATTTTTGCCTGCATTTCTTTTGGTGGCTCGCCGGATATTTCGGTTCCCGGCGGATTGCCGTGCCATTTATAATCACGTTCCATAAACGAAACTCCCTTACCCGGAATCGTACGAGCAATAATAACACTCGGTCCGTCAAAGACTGCTTGAGCCCGACCTACACTTGAAACTATTTCGTTAAAATCGTGCCCGTTTATTTCTTCCACATGGAAATTAAAGCTTTCAAATTTATGGGCAAGATTTTCCAGCGGCATGACATCTTCCGTATATCCGTCTATCTGGATGTTGTTCCTGTCCACAATAACAATCAAATTGCCCAGCTTTTCTTTGCCGGCAAGCATGGTGGCTTCCCAGCTCTGTCCTTCGTCAAGCTCACCGTCGCTCATCATGCAGTAGAAAAATTTACCCGATGTTTTACCGTTATCCATCCTATCGGCCAGAGCCATCCCAACCGCCTGAGAAAGACCGGAGCCCAAAGGTCCTGAAGATGTTTCCAAAGCAGGTAGAAAATCCCGGTGGGGGTGGCCCTGAAGGCGCGATTTGAACTTGCGCAAAGTTAGAAGCTCTGATATTGGAAAATATCCTGAGTGCGCCATGGCCGCATACAGCACAGGACAAATGTGTCCGTTGGAAAGTACCAATCTGTCTCGACCCGGCCACACTGGAACTTTCGGGTCATGGCGTAAAATATAAAAATAAAGCGCCGAAAAAATGTCCGCCATGCCCAAAGGGCCGGCTGAATGTCCCGAGCCGGCGGAAACGAGCATTTCTATAATAGAAATTCTAATCTCCTTTGCCCTTTCTTCAAGAAACTTTATTTTGTCGTCTGTTAAGTTCTGTAGCATGGAAAGTAAGTGAAAATGAGTTTCGTCGAGTGCATATTCTCAAAAGAGGCTTTCGGGGCGCGACGGCGCGAGAACGAGCTGAAATTCTAGTAATAATTTACAGCGTACTCTTTTTAGGATATGCCGAAAAAAACTCATTGTAACGATTCAAAATATTTATACACATCTTCCGGATTCTCTGCATTTAGTATGGCGGAGCCGGAGATAAGGCGGGTCGAGCCGGCATCCACCAATTCTTGCGCGGTTTCTTCATTTACACCGATATCAATACCAATTATACGCTCTGGGTAGAGCGCATGCAATCGTTTTACTTTCTCTACCGCTTTCAAATCAAGTTCCACTGCATGCTTCCCCAAATCATCGTTGCCCATGACTTGAATAAAATCTACTTGTGGAACAAAATTTTCAATCCGCGAAATATCAGTTTTAGGTTTGATTGCAATTCCCACAGAAACAGAACTTTCTCTGCATTCATCTATTATCTTTTGAAAATTATCCGTAGCTTCTATCTGGGCAACTACGCTTGCAACACCGGTCCTTAGCCAATCACTTAAAATGTTCTCGGGATTTTGAACCATCAAGTGAACTTCCACATCCAACTTCTCCCACATCGGCCAGCCGATTTCTTCGCTTTTTAGTTTCTCAAAAAAATCCGTATCTTTTCCGTTGTACGGCCAAGTTTTGATCGGCGTAAAAATTCCGTCGGAAATATCCACTTGAATAAGTCTAGCAAAGCCGGCAACGAGCTTAATCTCATTTTCTAGCTGTTCTTTTGTTTGAGGAATGATAGCGGGCAGTACTTGAGTCATGTTTGAAAATTAGAAATTATTTTTTATTTGGTCTATCTTTCTTATTCTTCTAACATGTCTTTCTTCTCCGGAAAATTTTGTGTGGAGCCAGAGCTCCACCGCCTCCCTTGCCTCTCCCGTGGTCAGAAATTGGGTGCCAAGGGAAAGAACATTTGAGTCGTTATGCTCGCGAGAAAGAGTCAGGACATGCTTTGACCCGCCGTAAAAAACAGCGCACCTAACATGCGGGAAACGGTTGGCGACCATTGCCTCGCCTTGGCCTGATTTGCCTATGACAATGCCCATGGCTTCCCTGTCCTTTGAAATGCTGTCGGCCACAATAGAAACATAATCCGGGTAATCGTCGTCAGGGTTGTAATTTTTTGGGCCGCAATCGTAAACTTCAAAATCATGCCCCAAAAGAAAGGCTGTTAAAATTCTCTTCATCTCAAACCCGGCATGGTCTCCGCCTATATATATGCGCATAATTTTTAATTTCTAATTTAGAATTTAAAACTAGTTGCGATTGACATAAAAATAATTCGGGATCTATTCCAGAAATGTGCCTGTTTTAAGAACATGCTCCAAAAGGCTGTACGAGTATCCAGTTTCATTATCATACCATGCCATGACTTTAACAAGATTACCGTCAACAACGCGAGTTAAGTTGAGGTCGGCGATTGATGCATACCGGCTTCCCAGAATATCGGAAGAAACCAAAGGTTCTTCCGTGACAGAAAAAACTTTCTGCCAGCGTTCTTCGCCAGCCGCTTTTTTCAAAATACTATTCACTTCTTCTTTTGTCGTCGGACGGGAAGAAACAAATGTCACGTCCACGATAGAACCGGCCGGCACCGGCACGCGAATGGCAATGCCGTCAAATTTGCCGGCAAGGGCGGTGATGGCTTTGGTCGTGGCAAGCGCCGCGCCAGTCGTCGTCGGCACGATATTTTCCGCGCCCGCTCTACCCTCTTTCCAATCCTTTGCATTTGGACCGTCTACCAAACTCTGGCTGGCCGTGTAACCGTGCACTGTATTTAAA
>Ga0209542_10013238_pt1 | contig 14262 bp, 10 predicted proteins | sample RifCSPhighO2_01_FD_184028 | JGI IMG/M metagenome (GOLD analysis project Ga0209542, IMG submission 184028) | Soil microbial communities from Rifle, Colorado - Rifle CSP2_plank highO2_0.1 (SPAdes) (version 2) | ecosystem: Environmental > Terrestrial > Deep subsurface > Rock core/Sediment ...
AGTTTCTATGATCTCCACTCTCAAAGGCATTGTCACCTACCACGGCGAGGAGTCAGCGACCGTCGAAGTCGGCGGGGTCGGGTATGAGGTATCGCTCCCCGTTCCCGAGCTCGCCAAACTCAAGATGGGCGCGCTGGCTCATCTCTATACTCATGAAGTCATCCGCGATGATCGTCGGGAACTGTTTGGATTCGGCAGCCGCGAGGAGTTGGAATTTTTCCGGAAGATGATCTCGGTTTCCGGTGTCGGGCCGCGAACCGCGCTCCACGTGCTCTCTCTGGGGATCGGGAAGGTCCGAGAGGCCATTGGCAAAGGTGACGCCACCTTCCTCTCATCCGCGCCGGGCGTGGGGACGAAAACCGCGCAGAAGATCGTGCTCGAACTCAAAGGGGTCATCGCCGACATTACGAAGACGACATCGAAGGGAGACGAGATCGTTGACGCCCTGGTCGGCCTGGGTTACGGTCGGGCGGACGCGGCCGACGCGGTAGCCCAACTGCCGGCGGAGATCATTGAGCCCGGTGAACGATTGCGCGCGGCGCTGAAAATAATGGGAAAACGATGACTGTTTTGGATAACGTCAAGGATTGGAACACGTTCGTCCTCGAACACGCCCCCAAAAGCGGGGCATTTTTGCAGTCCTGGGAGTGGGGCGAGTTTCAACGAGCGGTCGGCCGCGAGGTGCGGCGGTACTCGACCGAGACCTCCGCGGCGCAAATCATCTCGTACCCGATCCGTGGACGCTTCTTCGGCTGGGATCTGCATCGGGGGCCAATCGGGAATTCGGATGTCCTTCGACAGATTCAAGACGACATCAAAAAAACGCGGGGCATTTTTCTGCACATCGAGCCAGGTTATAGGTTCGAGGTTCTAGGTTCTAGGTTGGCGAAAAACAGACAGCCGCAACACACGCTTATCGTGGATCTCTCGCGCTCCGAGGATGAACTCCTCGCTGCGATGCACGAGAAGACTCGCTACAACATCCGGCTTGCGGAACGGCACGGGGTGGTCGTCGAAAGTTCGACGCCTGACAATCAGGGCAAACTCTTCGACGAATTCTACAACCTTCTCCGGACAACCGCCGCGCGCGACCGATTCCATCTCCACTCGGCGACATATTATAGGAAGATGATGGAGACGCTTCCCAACGTCTCGATTTTCACTGCGCGGCACAAGGATGAACCTCTCGCTTCAGCTTTGGTGATTTTTTTTGCTGGCACAGCAACCTATCTACACGGCGCCTCCGGAGATCGCCATCGAAACCTCATGGCGCCGCACCTCCTCCACTGGGAAATCATGCGCGCCGCGAAAGCTCGCGGAAATAATTCTTACGACTTCTGGGGCATCGCTCCTCCCGATGAACCTAATCATCCCTGGGCCGGAATCACGCGGTTCAAGATGGGTTTCTGTGGCGAAGTCGCCACCATGCCCGAGGCCTTAGAGTTGCCACTCCATCATTTCTGGTATAGCATATACCGACTGGCACAGCGTGCGCTCCCGTAGTTCAACGGATAGAATGTGGGCCTCCGAAGCCCAAGATCCAAGTTCGATTCTTGGCGGGAGCAAATAAAACACCGACTCATTGAGTCGGTGTTTTATAAACAAAAAAGCAGGATCATCGCGGATCCCGCTCTGGTTCTGGTTCAAGCCCGTCTGCCCGGCGTGAGGCGCGGCAGTATTCCTCCCAATGGAGAAAAACATCCTTGAAACCATGTCGCTCGATGATCGGCCGAAAGAGGGATTCTTTTCCCTGCTTGTAGGCCATGTACTCGCTCCACTCCGGAGAAAGATCGGAAAGCCGGCCGAGCAAAACGTCGAGCAGCCGGAAGGCGATACCCTTTCCACGGAACTCCGGATGAACAAAGACACCGACCGTGCCCATGTTCCAGCCGGTTCCCAGAGCGACTGCCGACCAACCGACCAGCTGTCCGTCGATCCAGCCCAGCGCCGCAAACATCCCGATCGGATTGGGGTGTTTGAGCCAGCTTCGGAAAAGACTTCGACGCTCGCGATACGGTTCGGTCAGCTCAAAGAGCGCTTCCCTCTCCCCCTCCGAAAAAGAGGTGAACGACCTGAACTCGACGCACATCCTTTCCATCCCCATCCTCCTACCGCAGGTCTGAAGTTCGGAGTTTGCGTCAATTTTCCATCCCTGTCAAGTTCTTGCCTACTTCTTGCCTACTTCACCACCACTCCCCGGCCGCTGGCCACCGGATCGCCTTCGAGGTTGGAGTCGAGCTTGGGCGCGGAGCGGGTCAGATGACTCTGATTGCCGAGGTCGTCGGCGTCGAAAGTAACGGGATCAGTCAGCTGGATAAGCGAACCAACGTTCTCCAGAGCCGGCGTCACTGACACCTCGAAGTTGGCGCCGAGACCAGCGATGGAGGTGGGCATGCGGTTGATTGTCCAAGTAATTCGTCTGGTTTCCGGGTCATAACGCACCTCCCCGGCGTCGGCCAGGACCTTGTTGGTCCAGGTCACACCCTCGGGCAAAGTAGTGGCCACCACCAGGTTGGACAGTTCGTGAAGGGAGTTGGAGAAGCTCCAGAAAACGCGGAGACTGGTAGTCTCGCCGACCTTCGGCGGAAGCGGCCCGGTGCCCATCGGTATCTCGTCTTCGTTGTAGTAGCGCGCGCCGGAGGATAACCGAGCATCGGAGTTGATTGGAAAATCCAAAGTACCGGTGCGCACCGAACGGTCAACCTTGCGGCTTCCGATCGAGCCGATCTGGGTTTCGATCCAGGCGCCTATCCGATAGCTGGGGTCCTCGACGGCAAGCGGCGCCTCGGCTAGCTTGACCGAGAGATCAATCGTCCCCTCGGCCCCAGGGGCCAGATTCCCCAGCACGGCGATTTCTTTCTTGGTCCAGCGGACGACCTCTCCCTGGCGCTTTCCTTCGTTCTCATCCACCAGCGTATCCCAGTCAATCACTGATTTTCCGTCGTCCTCCGGAGAGGCATCCAGATTGAGCGCCAGCTCCACGTTCTTGATCGCTTCCGTCCCCTCGTTTTCATAAACCAGCGAAAGGCGCAGGGTATCTCCGAAATTCACCGGCTGGCCCTTGTTCGATCCGTTAATGATCAGCGTGGTCCGTAATTCCCCGCCGATGATCTGTATTGTGGATGAGGCGACGACGTAGACGGCCAGGGGCTTGTCGGCAGTAAGCCGCCCGACAACCGCGGAAAACTCGGCCGGCCCGCCGGCTTCGGCGGCGAAAGCGCCGCGGACGCTTAGTGTCCCCGAACCGCCGGGCGGAATCTCGCCGATCTTCCACAGATCATTACCTTCGGAAACCGCCGGCTCGGACGCGTGGAACAGGAAATGTTCCGGATAAACCGCTTTCACCGCGGCCTCGGAGATCGGCGACTCTCCAGTGTTCTCGTAACTGAGCGAATAGGTGACCTCGTCGCCGGGAAGCGCGGACTCCGGAAGACTACTCGAAGCGGTAACCGTCGAGGAGACGATCGGCGCCGAGTAGGAACCGACCGATTGGAATTCCGAATTGAAATTGGCCGGGATGTAGGTGGCAAAGGCCTGGAGCCCGGAGGTTTCGCCCAGTCCGCCGGTCACTCGGCCGCGCAGACTGATCCGCCCGCCGCCGCCAATCGGAACGCTGCCCAGTACCCAACGGTTACCCTCGGTCGGGGCCGGTTCGGCTTCTGTGACCTGGAAGCTGTCGGGAACGGTGAGCACGATCTCTAATGAACCGATGGGCACCTGTTCGCGATTTTCATAACGAACGATGAAGGTCACCTCCCGGCCGGAAACCAGACTGTCGGGTCCGGAGAGCGACAAGGCCACGCCCGCGCCGCGAAATTTGTCAAAAGGTTTGAAAACAAAAAACCCGGCCCAGGCCGCCGCGGCCAGCATGGCGAAGAAAGCGACCAAAAGGATAAGGATATTCCGCGTCCGCCGGCTTTTGGTTTTTTCCAAAACTGTCAGATCAGGAAGCTTGCCGTCGTCGCCCTCGTATATTTCCCGCAGTTCCTCTTCCATGGTTTCCTGCTTGGCCGCTTCCTGCTTCATCTTTGTTTTATCACTCTGTTTATCCTCCGGCCGCGGCAAGGTCTCCTGCGATTCCGGATCAAAACTGACCGGACCTGCTTCCGGCGTTTTTTCTTCCTGAATTTTTTTCCTCTTTGATGCCATGGCTTATCGAGCTGTAATTATTGCTCCGATAAAGACATCCCCAGTCTCGGGGAGAAGAACCGACTGTTCCAAATTGCGCTCCCGCGGCGTCTGCCAGGCCAGGCGCAGACCCGAGGGCAGTCGGAGAACGGTGGAAACGCGCCGGCGCTCGGCGCCCGGCTGATGCCAAACGGTCAACCGCCATCCGGCAACCGACTGGCCGCGGACCAGGCGCTTGGCTTTTTCAACCGCGCCCCGAGGCGGTTCCGGCAGGGCCAGGCGCAGCGGCAGACGGTAGATAAAACGGATGACCTTGGTTTCTCCCGGATCGAGAATCATCCAATTGCCGAAGACCGACTTGCCGAATTCTTCGGTGACCCTGGTTCCGCTCGCGGGATCAATGCCCACCTCATGTTCAATCTCGGAGAGCGTTCGATCTTGTTCGTAAACCGGATCGGCTCCCTCGAACTCGCCGGCCGGCGGCCCGCCGAAATCCCCAGTCACCGAAAGGAGCTCACTGCCTTTGGGGACGTAAAGACGGAGGTAGCTGAAGTTGCGTACGCCGGTCATCGGCTTGCCGGCGACCCCCGAATGGGTGCGGCGGATGACCACCGTGTCAATAACCGACCCGTCGGCGGCTACGGCCGACTCATGTTCGACGGCCTCGTCAATGACCTGGTCGGTCTTCTCTCCGCCGATGTTGGCAGTGACCAGCCCCAGAAAATCGCCGTCACTTTGCGGGATGCTTCCATCCCAGCGGCGGTCGCGGATGACCTTCTGGACCAGGGGGTCGTTGGAGTAGATAAGCAGGCGCTTGCTCCTGAGGGCGTCGCCCAAAACCCCGGCCGCCTGCAGAAAGCGGTCGGCCGGAAGGACTGACAACCGTTCGATAACGGCGGCAGCCAGCTCGCTGATGATTGATTTAGGACGACCGCCGGCTCGGGCCTCGGGCGATTCCACCTCGTCTTCGATGGCCGAGAGGGCGTTCTCCGCGGTAAAGATTCGTCCGTCAGCCACGGTCACCGGACCGACGACGCGGAGCAGTTCCGGGAGCAGCGCCGAATTCACGGCGATCACCCCGTCGGTTGAAGGTCCGCCGCTTTTTTCATAAAACCACTGCAGTTTCCGCGCGGTTGTCGGATAATCGGGAAACCAGTTGGCGTCATGAAAAAACCATCGGCCGGTGAGGAGCCGCAAGGGCTCGGGTGGAAGAACCAAAGCTTTGAGCTGGCCTTGGAGATCGTAGGTGCCTCCGGGAGGTGTCACCAATCGCTCGACAGCTCCGCGGCGGACGGAGAGTTCGGCGAAGCTGCCCATGAATCCGCCAGTCGGCCGAAGCTCGCTGGAATTCTGAAAAACGATGAGATAGCGGCGCTGGCCGTCGCGGCCCAAAAGATTCATTACCGCCTCGGAGAGCGGGACCAGATCGCCAAACGCGGCTTCCACCGAGTCAACGCCGCTCCGCAAGGCGGCCAGAGTTTCGGCCTGGGCGCCGGGAAGGGAATGCGCAGGGAGCGCGGAGAGAGCCGCGGCCGCGGCGGTGACGGCAGGCAAGGCGGCGTCGACGGCGTTGCGCACCACGGTGATTTTGTAAATGACGTTGGTCTCGTCGCCCATCCGGCGAATTTCGGAGGACAATGACGCGGCCGCCTCGGAGAGGACGGCGCCGGAGGCCAAAAGAGTTTCGCTGGCCTGAAGCGACTTCCGACCTCCGGGAACCAGGCGGGCCAGCTCGCGGGCCGCCGCCGGCAGGCGCCGCAGTTCGGCTTCGGCCTCGAGCAGGGCGGCTCGCCCTTGTCCGAACTCGCGCTCGGCCTTCCCCAGATCGGCGGAAGCCGCCAAAACTGCTGCCTGGCCTAAGTGGCGGGTAGCTCTGCGTCCGGAATTGACAATGCTGGCCTTGCTGGCGCGAATGGCCGAGGCGGCCGAGAAGGCATGCAGGGGAACGGAAAAGAGGATTGCCAGAAGGACAAAGGGGGCGACGGCCCGCGGCCAGCCCGAAGGCAGGGAAAGAAAGCGCCGTAAATCCCGGGACGACCGCCGTTCTCCTGGCCCAGGAACGGCCAGAACACCGGAGGAGACGATCCTCGGGCCGACTTCCATATCCTCGTTCTCGTCCCTCCAGGGAGTCAGGCGGCGCAGGGCATCGATAGGCAACGAAGCCAGACGGCCGGTAAGCCCGGCGGCGCCTTCGACCGCGTCCAGATAGGCCTCAAGCGTTACCGCCGGCAAACGGATCAGAAACTCAAAAGTCGAGGCCACTGGCGCCCGGACGCGGACCACAAAATTCGGCTGGCTTCCGGGGTTAAGTTTCCAGGACTCCCCGATTCTAGGGAGGGCCGCCGGGGCGGACCTGGCGGCCCGCAAATCATAGACCGGCGCCTGAGGCGTGAGGCGCAAAACGTGCGGGGAAGGAGATGACAGCGGCGAGGATTGGACGGAAAGCGAACCTGGCGGCCGAACGGTCTCTGGAGCCGGCCCAAGGAGAGCTCGGACGGCGGACGACGGATCGAACTCGCCTACAGGCAGTTTCAAACTCGGCACCAACGAATATCCGGCTGTGGTCGGGCCAATGACTGTGAGGCGCGAAAATTTTCTACGACGCGCGGCCCACGGAATCCGCTTCGGTTTAGATGTCTTTTTTCGTTTCGCCGGACGCAAAATCCTCCCCGGCTTCCTGGCCGCTTTCCTCACCGGCTTTTTAGAGGCCTTCCTCCTTTTCATAGATTCTGATAAACATTCCGCGTCGCAATGGCCGCCGTTCTCCAGGAGTACCGAGACGCTTGTTCACGTCCCCGGGTGATTAGTTCCCGCCGCAGGGATTCGACGGACAGCGCCTCGAGAATGACTCGCGCCATTTCATCCGCGCGCTCGGGATCAAAATACTCTGCCGCTTCTCCCAGCACTTCCGGAAGCGCCCCTCCGCGACTCGATACCACCGGAATTCTCCGAGCCATGGCCTCGAGCGGAGTCAGACCAAATCCTTCAACGAGCGACGGAATGACGAACAGTCGCGCCGAGGCGTAGAGATCTTCCAACTCCTCATCACTCGGACTTCCGACAAACCGTACGCCGGCGCCACTCATCCGTTTCAATCTTTTGAAAAAGCAATCGTCGTTCCCGGCAATTACCAGTTCCGCGTCCGGAATTTTTTTTCTGACCTCCGCCAAGGCTTCAAGCAACCGTTCCAAATTTTTGTGAGGATAGGCATTGCCGACGTACAGAATCCGATTCGCTTTCGTAGTCCCTGAGTTTATCGAAGGGCTACCTTCTGAAACGCCTTCCGGAATCACGACGACCTTCTCTTTCGAAATATGAAACCTTCCGATGATTCTCCGCTTAGTGTACTCCGACGGCGCGATGATCTTCCGCGCTCGACGAACGGCACTCCCGATAACCAGACGATGTCCGAATGACTTGACCGCGTAGCGCAACGGACCGAGTGTGCTCGCCCTCCGCGACGGATGGTCGAAAAGAATCAGATCGTGGACTGTGAGCACGAAAGGTGTTCGCACTCCTAGCGGCACGTTCCAGTGCGGAAAATGCACGAGGTCCAGCCGCTCGCGGTCAATGATCCGCGGCATCCGCAGTTGCTCGGCGATCGTATACCAGCGGATGTCCGCGATGACCGGCCGGAACCGCTGGGAGTTCTCCGAAAGGAACCGCGCGAGCCGGCGCGAGCCGAGAGGACGTAAAAAAAGAACGTACGAGTTCTCGGTGTCCGTCTCCCCCAGATGCCGGACGAGCTCTTCGGTATATCGTCCAATCCCGCCTGGCGTCCCCACAAACCGCGCGTCAATTCCGATGCGCATAAAAAAAGAATATCACATCCGCAGACAGGCGAGAAGGCGTGCGGGCTCGCCAGGGGATGCCCAGGCGGCGGCGCGCTCGAGGCCGCGGCGGGCGCAGGACTCCGCGAGGGACGGATTCCCCAAAAGCGCGGCCATGGCTTCCCTCAATGTCGAAAGGTCGTAGGGATCAACCAGCAAGCCCGCGTCGCCGACGACTTCTGGCAGCGACCCGGCGTGCGAAGCGACCACCGGCGTGCCGGCGGCCATGGCTTCCACGACCGGAAGGCCGAATCCTTCGTAGAAAGACGGGTAAACGAAGACCGACGCCCAGGAGAGAAGTTTCCGTTTCGTCTCTTCGGTCACCGCCCCCATTCTGCGAATGCGCTCTCCGACCGGAGAGGCCTGGATGGCCCGGTCGACCTCCCCGGCCCCCCACCCATCCGGTCCGGCGATGATCAGTATGAGCTCGGGGAAGCTGCCGGCAAGACCCTCGAAGGCCTTGACCAGCCCCAGGACATTTTTGCGGCGCGTCACCTCTCCCAGGAACAGGATGACCTGTTCTCTTTTTATCTGCGGGTATTGCCCGGGCGCGATCGCCGGCGGAACGACGAAAATCTTGCCCTCGTCCTCTCCGTAGAGATCAATCAAGTCGCGCTTGGTGTTCTCCGAGACGGCAATGATCCGGTCGGCGCGCTCCGCGAGCGCGCGGGGGTTCACCATCCGGTGCCAGACTCGTTGGCGCGGAGAAAACCACGAGGGGTTGACCTCGAAGGAAAGGTCGTGAAAAACGACTGCGACCTTGGCTCTTGACGAAAATGCCGCGAAGTTGGGATTGGGAAGAATGAACCAGTCGGGATCGCCGACCAGCGTGTCGAGATGCGGTCGTCCGGCCAACGCCAGCCGCGCGTTCAGTATCTTGTTGGGAATCCTTCCGGCGATAACCCTCGCCCCGTCCAAACCAGCCAGATCAGCGTCGCGCGCGCCGCTCCGGCTGTTGATCCATAGGGTCACATCCTCCCCGGCATCCTGAAGCGAACGGATGATCCCCCGGCTAGCGAAGCGAACCCCGCCGGGGCGGGGTTCCAAAAGCGGTCGGGCGTCGACGACGATCTTCATACAAGCGGCTGATGCGCGCGGAGACGAATCGTCTCTCGGTCCTTCCAGGACTGTTCCACAAACTGTTTCATCTTTTCTTTGAATACCGACGCGTCAAATTGCGCGGCGTGGGCGCGAATGCGTTTGGAATCATAACGCGAAGGATCAAAACGAATGACATGGTGCGCCAGATTTTCCCAGCTTTGGTCTTCAAGAAACTCACCGGTGATGCCGGGCACGATGGTCTCCGTCGCGCCTCCTTGAGGCAAGGCGATAACCGGCCGACCGCTGGCCATGGCTTCGATGGCCGTGATGCCGAAATCCTCGATGTGCGGATGGATAAAGGCCAGAGCCGAACGGTAGAGCTCGGCCTTCGTTGACTCACTCACCTTTCCCAAAAACTCGACATTCGGCTTGGCGATCTCCCGCAGGTTCTCGAGCTCCGGTCCCTCACCGAATACTTTGAGCGGGATGCCGAGCTTGGAGAAGGCGCGGACCACCAGATCAAACCGCTTGTAGGGCACGAGCCGTCCGCCGACAAGGTAGAAGTTCCCCGGCCGCTCGGCGACGGAGAAATTTCCGACGTCCACCGGCGGATGGATGACCTCGGCCGTCCGGCCGTAGTACTTCTCGATGCGCCGGCGCACGGTCTGGGAGTTGGCGACGAACTTGTCCACCCGCTCGGCCGCCGCGCGGTCCCACATGCGTAGGTACGAGAGCACTGGCGGAAGCGCGAGTTTCACGATCCCCGGACTGCGGAGATCCTCCACATACGAGTGCGTGTCTGTCCAGAGGTAGCGGGTCGGGGTGTGGCAGTAGGAAATGTGCACGGCCTCGGGACTCACGATGACCCCTTTGGAAAACGCGGAGGAAGAGGAGAGCACGAGATCGAAATCCGAAAGATTGTGCGATTCGGTCGCCGCCGGCATGAGCGGCAGGTACCAGCGGTAGTGGCGGAGTCCGCCGGGAAGCTTCTGGATGAAGGTGGTGCGGACGTCCCATTCCAAAAACGCCGGGTGGGCGCGATCCCGGTCGTGGAAGAGAGTGAAGGTGGGCGCCTCCGGCCAGGCGTCGTGGAACGCCCGGAGCACCCGCTCGGCGCCGCCTTCCTGTGCCAAAAAATCATGGACTAAAGCGATCTTCATTAGTATGGGTCTATCGCCGAATGCCATTTTGACTGCAACGGCGCAATTTCGGCCATAATCGCTTCAAAATTTTTCAGCTTATCTTACAGATAAACCTCAAAATTTATTCAGCGATTCTGTCTCGAAATTCCGCCGTTTCGTCTCAAAAGCCTTTCGGCGACAGACCCATGAGACTGTAGCACGAGACAAAAAAAAGAAAAGCCCGAGGACTTTCCTACACTATCCACTTTACTCTATTCCCTCTTCTAATACGCTCCCTTCTTCCGGAACACCGCTGCGGGCGTGCGCATCAAGATGGAAAGGTCGAGCTTGGAGGACCAGCGCTCGATGTACGAGACGTCGAGCGCGACTTCCTCATCAAAGGAAAGATCGGCGCGGCCGGAAATCTGGGCCAGGCCGGTGACTCCCGGCTTCACGATCAGCACCCTGCGCTGATGCGGCTCGTACTTCTCGACCTCCTCCGGCAGGTGCGGACGCGGACCGACCAGCGACATGTTGCCGATAATCACGTTGATGAACTGCGGCAGTTCGTCCAGCGACCAGCGGCGGATGAAGCGGCCGACGCGGGTGACTCGCGGGTCCTCCTTAATCTTGGGCACCGGACCGGGCCGCTCGGAAAATTTCTTAACTTCCTCCCATTCCTCATGCGCTCCCCGTTTCATCGAGCGGAATTTGAAAAAGGTGAAGGGCAGTCCGTACTGGCCGATTCGTCGGTGGACGAAAAAAAACGGACCGGGCGAATCAAAAACAATGGCCAGAGCTACGACCAGCATCACCGGAAGCGACAGCGCCAACAGGATCGTTCCGAAAACCAGGTCAAAAATCCTTTTATACACCCGGCCCCAGCCCTCAAGCGGGGTCTTTTTGATTTCCACCAGGGGGACGCCGGCGATGGCGGTGACGTCCAAGGCCGCGCGGCGGGCGGCATAAAGATCCGCGGAATATCGGACGGTAAGATGCAGTTCGTCGGAAATTTCCAGAATCCGTCGGAGTTCGTCATCCGATGGCCGAGGGTTGACGAGAATAATCTCGTCCAACTGAGTCTCCGCAGCCAGCTTCCGCAGATCGGCGGCGGCCTCCGAGGTGAGCGAGTCGTGGCGCTTGACCAGCCGGTAGCCGGCCTCGGGATGTTGGCTGATCTCGCCGCCGACGGCCTCGGCGGCCCTTCCGGAGCCGACCAGCACCACGCCTCGCGAACCAACGCCTCGCCAGAAAAGGTCGCGCTGAATCAAGCGGATGGTCAGCCGGGCGGCGCCGACCAAAAGAACCGACAGCGCCCAGACGGCCAAAACGATAAAACGCGAAGCGAAAAATTCGCGGCTGAAAAACAAGACGGCAATCACCGCCATGGTTCCGGTGGAACAAGCAGCCACTGTCTTGGCCAATTCATCCACGATCCGCAACCGGGGAAGATACAGTCCGGAGAAGGCAAAGATGGCAATCCAAACGATCCCCAGGGCCAAAGCCAAGGTAATGTATTCATCAAAAGAAATGATCTGAGTCGCCGGCCGAAAATCGGCGAAGGTGGTGAAACGCAAAAAATAGGCCGTCGTCGCGGCCCCAATCAATGCCAGATAATCCGCCGGCAGGCGGACAAACAGAAAAAAAAGTTCCAATCTCCTCATACCTTCAAGAATCCCCAAGCGAGCCTGTAAGCCGAATTCTGTACCCCGCCGAAGGCGGGGTGATGGCCATCTCTCTGGGACCCCGATTGCTCGGGGCCTCGTGCCTCCGAAAATGGAGTTGCACCGGGTAGGTGTTTTCCACGGCGCCTCTCTCGAGGCTGCTCGATAGTATCGAGCAGCATCCCAACCACCAGCACTTATTCCGGAGACCGGAACAGTATGCGGACCATCGGGATGCGGTCCCGCGTGGGCTCTTACTTTACCCCGCCGATTCCTCGGCAGAGCTATCCCCATCTCACCGTGAGGTGAGGCGGGGCCCACGATTTCACCCTTACTCGACCTGGTAGTAGTCCTTCGACTACGCTCAGGATCTCGCCCTCGCTTGCGCTCGGGCTCGAGCGGTTTGTTTTCTGTTGCACTTTCCGTGGCCTCGAATCGCGGACGAACGCTGATCGACTACGCGGATTGACGCTGAACGCGTCCCTCTGCGACATGTCATCCAGGCGTACCCCACGTCTCTTGGGCCCGTCGCCGTTAGCGACTACCTCTTCCGAAAGCTTGCGCTTTCGATGGTGTTCGGACTTTCCTCTCCGACGTACGTCGGAGCGGCCATCCGGCTCCCTCGGGGATTGCTGAGGGCTGCGGAAAAATACCAGAATTTAGCTCATTTGTCAATGTTCGTGCCTTCATCCTATCAAAGAATCAAAAAGCCGCCCACCAAAAAAGCGCGGATTCCGCTGATTTGAGCTGATCCCGCGGATTCCGAATCCGCGTAATCCGCGCTCTTAATACTTCTTCCACCCCCACAGATGCCCGATCAACCCTAGGGAGACAGCGGTAAGGATAATCGTCGACTCGTGGATCCAGACGCCGTAGGCTAGAAGCACCCAGCCCGAGATATGAAACCCCAGGTTCACCGGATGCTCATGGACGAGCATGAGCTGTCCGAGCGGCGTTTTAGTGAGTTCCTTCTCCATCCCCCAGACGGCCAGCGACCCGACTATCGGCAAACCCAATCCGAAGATGGCCGCCCAGTACCAGTTGTTCTGCCAGAGAAAATAAAGCGCCCAGATAATCCCCAACGCGTGGAGAACTACATTCACCGGATGGGCGTGCCCAACCAGGACTCTCTGAAATTTTGTCATATCCTCCTTTTTATTTAATGACACCTTCACTATAGCACACGATTGCGCTTTCGTCAGCGAAGACCCGTCTTTTTTCGAACTTCGGTCATTGTCGCCCTGGTCATTGTTCGTACTCTGGATCCTCCGCGTTTGAGAACTGATCGAACCTTAGCCGGATTCTTAAGCAAAGATGCGCGCTTCTTCCGGAAATCAACAAAGTGTTCCGCGATCCGCGCGGCAATTAGGTCCTTGAGGTCTACATACCGGATCGAGCCGTCGCGGTAGGCAGCCTCGACGCGACGCGCGTCCTCGGATGTCCCGAACTCGCGCAGAAGTGTCATCAAGTTGGTTACTCCAGGGCTCATCCCCCCGTTCGCGAACGGGGGGATCATCCCCTCTTCCTTCGGACCGACGTCAGTGACCGCGGAACGCATCTTTTTCTTGATCTCCTCCGGCGAGTCGCAGATCGAGATGAACGACCCGGGAACCGACTTTGACATTTTCTTCGACGGATCGGCGAGCGACATCACCCGCGGGGTTTCGGTAAGCAGCGCTTTGGGCTCGGGAAAGGTTTCGCCATATTTGCGATTGAAAAACCGCGCGACGTCCCGCGAGAGCTCCACATGCTGAACCTGATCAGCTCCGACCGGGACCGTGGTCGCCTTGGGGAGCAAGATGTCCGCGGCCTGGAGCACCGGATAGTCGAAGAGTCCCACGTTGATGTTTGAGCGCTGCCGTTCGGCCTTGTCCTTGAACTGCGTCATCCGTTCGAGAAATGATATCGGAGTCAGCGTGTTAAAAATCCAGGCGAGTTCAGTCACCTCGGGAACGTCGGACTGCACATAGAGCGTGACCTTTTTCGGATCAAGCCCGGCCGCCAGGAGCTCGGCGGCCAGCATCAGCACCTGCTCCTGCTTCTTTTTCGGATCGTAATCCTCGGAAAGCGAATGGTAGTCGGCGACGAACACCAAGCACCGGCCGCGAAACGCGTTCTGGAGGTTCACGAGATTCCGCACCGTGCCGACGTAATTCCCGATATGCATCGGCCCTGTCGGTTGGACGCCGGTGACGAGGATGTCCTTCTTCATACTTCCCAAGTATAGGGCGTGGTCCCCAAAAACAAAAGCCGTCCCCACACCAATTGCATTGGTGTGGGGACGAGCTCTTTTCTAACTACACCTCGATGATCACCGGAAGCACCACCCCGCACCAAAGCTTCGCGTTGGTGCGGGGCAGGACTCAGCAACCGATGGAAGATGAACTGGAGAATCTCTACCCTACACTTCGATTATCACAGGCAAAACCATCGGACGGCGCTGGGTTTTCTGGAAAAGAAAGGCGCCGACATCGTCGC
>Ga0209542_10013239_pt1 | contig 14262 bp, 11 predicted proteins | sample RifCSPhighO2_01_FD_184028 | JGI IMG/M metagenome (GOLD analysis project Ga0209542, IMG submission 184028) | Soil microbial communities from Rifle, Colorado - Rifle CSP2_plank highO2_0.1 (SPAdes) (version 2) | ecosystem: Environmental > Terrestrial > Deep subsurface > Rock core/Sediment ...
GAAGTCGACAAAGGACAATATAGCGCAAGTATTGAAACAGGATTTGCAACCGGTGCATGCATGTTTGTTAAAAGAGAAGTATTTGAAAAGGTGGGATTTTTTGATGAAAAGTACTTTTTGTATCTTGAAGATATTGATTTATGCCAGAGAGCAAAAAGAGCAGGTTTTAAAATAACATTTGAGCCAAAAGCCATAATTTGGCACAAAAATGCTTCTTCCAGTGGAGGGTCGGGTTCGAAACTTCAGGACTATTACATAACAAGAAACAGATTGCTTTTTGCCTTCAAATACGCCAAACTAAAAACCAAACTTGCTGTTTTTAGACAGATTTTGATGAATATGAATAATTCAGTCAAAAGGAGAGCTTTGGTGGATTTTATTACATTTAATTTTGGGCGAGGAAGTTTTAAACCATGAGTATTTCAGCATTAATACTTACAAAAAATGAAGAAGAGATGATTGAGGATTGTCTAAAACAACTTGATTTTGCAGATGAAATAATTGTACTCGATGAGGACTCTGAAGATAGCACAGTGCAGTTGGCAAAGAAATACACAAAGTTGGTTTTCAAATCCCCTGTTTCCGGTTTTGACAAAAACAGAAGTTTACTTGCAAATATGGCAAAAAGTAAGTGGCTTCTTTATGTAGATGCGGACGAAAGACTTACAAAAGAACTCACCTCAGAGATAAAACAAGCCATCAAAGATCCAAGATTTTCTGCGTACTTAGGCCCGCAGTCCGAGCCATCGAGGACGAGGACCGCAGAATGCTCCGCATTCTATTTTCCCCGAAGAAATATTATCTTGGGTAAATGGTTAAAACACGGTGGATGGTGGCCGGATTATGTCCCTAGGCTGTTTAAGAAAGACAAACTAAAAGAATGGCAAGGCCAAGTTCACGAAAGTCCGCAGGTAGATGGTAAATTTGGCTACCTTAAATTCCCTCTTGAACATATCACCGCAAAAAATTTAAGCGAAATGCTTACTAAAAGTACGGTTTGGGGGCAAATCGAAGCAGAACTTTACTATAGAAACCATCATCCTAAAGTGACAAGTCTTAAGATTATTAAGGCGATGACTTTCGAATTTATTGGAAGATTTTTTTTAAAAATGGGATTTTTGGATGGAGTAGTTGGTTTAATAGAAGCAGTTTATCAATCAACACACCAGGCAATTGTTTTAACTTATCTTTGGGAAATTCAAAATAATGTTAAGCAAAGATACCAAGATTTTAACACTCAATAAATACTTTCTACCTTATGATATTTATGAAAGACATAAGGTTGTAGGCGGTCTTATTAAAAACGCTGAAACAGTAGTTGATATCGGGGGTGAGTTAAATCTCTTGTCCCAGTTTTGCCAACCGACAAAATTAATTGTGGCAAATTTAACAAGCGGTGATGTTATTATTGAAAAAAATAACTTGCCGTTTGGAAAAAACACTTTTGATGTAGTTACCTCAATTGACGTTCTTGAGCATATCCCTAAAGCTAAAAGAAAAGAATTTATCAATCACCTTATAAAAATAGCTAAAAAGAGAGTAATATTGTCATTTCCGATTGGAACATCAAAGCACATATCTTATGAAAAAAAAATTCAAAAATTCTTGGAAGAAAGAGAAATCGATGTCAAGTACATAAAGGAACATATTGCCTATGGTTTACCGACAGCACTTGATGTTAACAATTACTTTGAGGATTTTAAAGTTAGAATTTTTTATTCCGGGAACATTATTATTAATGAATTTCTTTTTCGTATCTTTATTTTTGATCCAAAAATTAAGTATGTACGCAAAATCGTTTATTTTTTAAAATTGTTTTTTAACTTTGTTACCAATCCAATTTTTTATTCGCTTCTAACTTATAAAAACTACTCCGACTGGGTAAATAGAGCATACGTCATAATTGAAATCGACCAAAAATAAGAGAGCTTGTATTTCTCGAAAACTCGAAATATGAAATTCGGTTTCTACAGTCCATATCTTGATACATTCGGAGGTGGAGAAAGGTATATGCTAACTTTGGCCTCACATCTTTCAAAAAGTCATATAGTTGACATATTTTGGGATGACCCCTTGATTAAAGGTCCTCTTTCAAAATTTTTAAAAATAGATTTATCCCAAACAAGGTTTATTGATAATATCTTTAATAAAAACTCAATTAATAAATCTTTTGCTACTTTTGGATATAATCTTATTTTCGTCTTATCAGATGGAAGCGTGCCGTTAACTTTAGCCGCAAAAAACGTGCTTCACTTCCAGGTCCCATTTAAATTTTCAAAAATCGACTTGAGAACCAGACTAAAACTAAGAAGATACAAATGGATAATTGCTAATTCTCATTTTACCAAGAGCTTTATCGATAAAAGTTACGGTGTTACATCAAAAGTAATTTATCCACCGGTAGATGTAAGGTCGATAACAAGAGGAGACAAAGAAAAATTAATTCTTTCTGTTGGAAGATTTAGTCCAAAACAGTTACACCCTAAAAAACAAGAAGTCTTAATTGAAGTTTTTAAAGAGATTTACAAAAAAGCCCCGGATTGGAAGCTTGTTTTAATTGGACAGGCAAAAAAAGAGGACTTTAAGTTGAAAAATTGAGACAGTTCTACTCAAAAGCTTCGATTTATTGGCATGCCACGGGTTTTGGAGAGGACGAGGAAAATTACCCGCAAAAAATGGAGCACTTTGGCATTTCGACCGTTGAGGCGTCAGCCGCGGGAGCAGTTCCTGTGGTTATCGGAAAAGGCGGCCAGAAAGAAATTGTATCAGATGATAAAAACGGAAGACTTTGGACCACAAAAGCTCAACTTTATGAGATTACCTTAAATCTAATAAATGATAAAGATCAATTAGTAAGGTTAGCGGAAAATGCAATTAAAAACAGCCGCCGATTCAGCGAGGAAGTATTCATAAAAGAATATGAGAAAATTATTCTCTAAATTTAGTCCAGTTATTATAGCTTGTTTTTTGTCATTTTCTTTCTTTTTACCTAAACTTTTACAAGGAAAGTTTCCGATCCCGGCTGACAGCCTTTTAGGTCTTTATCACCCCTGGCGTGATCTTTCAATCGACAATTATAATACCGGCAAATTTCCTATAAAGAATCCTTTGATTACTGACCCAGTCCTACAAACTTATCCATGGAGAGCTTTGGTGATTTCCAATTTCAAAAAACTGGAGTTTCCCCTGTGGAATCCTTATAGTTTTTCCGGACAGCCTCTTTTGGCCAACATACAATCTTCATCATTTCAAATTTTCAACCTACTTTTTTTCTTTATGCCTTTTAGGATCGCGTGGTCTCTTGCGGTAATCTTAATTCCAATTTTAAGTACATTTTTTATGTATCTCTTCTTAAGAAGTCTTGATCTTTCCAAAATTGCTTCAGTTTTCGGAAGTTTAGTTTTACCTTTTACCGGGTTTTTTATGGTTTGGTTAAGTTGGGGGACGGTCGTAACGGCTGCTCTCTGGTTGCCCTTAATCCTTTATGCTATAAATAAATTTTTTAAGATTCAGTCTATATTATGGCTAGTTTTGTTAGCGTTTGCTTTATCTCAAACGGTACTAGTCGGTCATTGGCAAACAGCATTGTACACTATTATTGTTTCTTCATTTTATGCTGCATTTAAATTTTTACGCACACCCCAAAAAAAAATACTGATTGCCCTGCTTGTTGTTTTTTTTCTAGGACTGACAAGTACGGCAATTCAGCTTTTACCTTCTTTCGAATTCATAAAATTCTCCTCAAGAAATGCTGATCAAGGATATTTTCCCAAAAGACTAGATTGGTTTTTACCAATAAAGCAGTTAGCCCAGATAATTGCGCCCGACTATTTCGGCAATCCAACAACTTACAATTACTCGGGGATATGGAACTATGCAGAGTTTGTTTCTTATGTGGGAATAATTCCACTTTTTTTTGTAATATTTTCATTGTTCAAAATAAAAAAGAGCTACCATATCTTTTTTATAGTATTAAGTTTAATCTCCATAGCACTTGCACTTAAAAATCCAATTTCAATAATTCCATACAAATATAATTTTCCACTTTTGTCCACAATTCAGCCATCGAGGATAATTTTTGTATTTACTTTCTCGCTCGTAGTACTTGCAAGTATTGGACTGGATCAGTTTTTAAGGAAATTTAAATTAAAGCAAGCATTTATTTCAGCTTTACCAATATTAATTGCCTTAATAATTTTAGTTGTTTACAGTACGCTGTTTAAGAATAATTTTCCTCATGTTGACAATGTTATTTCTGCCAAAGTAGCGTTTCGCAACACAATACCTTCAGTACTTTTATCATTGGCGCTTATTGTAGTTTTATTTTTATATTACTTAAAAATTACCAAAAACATAATAATTTTATTAATTTTATTAATTTTATTAATAACTATCTTTGAGCTTTTTCGTTTTAGTTATAAATTTACGCCATTTTCAAAATTGGCATGGATTTATCCTGATACCAAGACCACAGTTTTTTTATCAAATATACCTCGTCCATTTAGAATAATAACAACAGATAGGAGAATTTTTAATGGTAACACCTCAAGTGTATACAAACTGGAAAATGTGGCAGGTTACGATCCTCTATTCCTTTCAGATTATGCTCAACTAGTAACTGTTTGGGAATCAGGGAATGTGGTTCAGGCCGGGTCATTTAATCGTTTTGTTACTCCTCAAAAATATAATACAAAAATAGCCAATTTTTTAAACACGAAATACGTTATTACTTTTGATAATTTAGCAGGCCTTGGATTGGAAAAAATACATGAAGAAGGTGAAACCAAGATTTACGAAAATAAAAATGCTCTTCCTAGAGCATTTTTTGTAAATGAAGTAGTTAAGGTTAATAATCGAAACCAAGAGCTGGAAATGCTTATCGATGAAAATTTTGATTTGAAAACCAGTGCAGCCTCAAGTGAATTTAGTTTCCTGGCAGATAAAATTAATGGAACTGTTAATTTTATTGAATACGAGGATCAATCTTTTAAGATAAATGTTAAAACAGATAAAAGAGCCCCTTTAGTAATTTCCAATCCTTATTACCCGGGGTGGGAAGCGCGTATCGACAATCATATTTCCGATATTAAAAGAGTTAATTATATGTTTCAATCAATAATGATACCTGAGGGTGAACACGTTATTAAGTTTACGTTTAAGCCGAGTTCATTTTATAATGGCCTATATATTTCTCTTGGCTCAGTTTTATTACTGGCAATTTTCTTAGCGGTATGGAAAAGAAATTATCAATAGTTATTCCTAATTACAATGGGAAAGATCTGCTTTCAAAAAATCTTTCCTCGGTAATTAAGAATTGTCCGAACTGCCAAATAATTATTATAGATGACGCCTCAATTGATGGCTCAATAGAATTTGTTCAAAAAAACTTCAAAGAAATAAAAATCATTAAACTCGAAAAAAATAGGGGATTTGCATACGCTGTAAATCGGGGAGTCAAAGAGGCATCAGGCGATCTAGTTCTTCTTTTAAATTCGGATGTTTCTCCAAGGAAAAATTTCCTAAAATCAGTTCTTGAACACTTTAATAATGCTCAGGTTTTTGCAGTTGGTCTTGCTGATCTTAGTCACGAGGATGGAAAAATTGTAGTCAGAGGACGAGGCGGTGCTTCTTTTAACAAAGGATTTGTAAGTCATTTTAAACTACCATCGATCTCCGGAGAAACTCTTTGGGTATCTGGAGGATCCGGTATTTTTGACAGAAGAAAATTTTTGGATCTTGGTGGTTTTGATGAAATTTTTGCTCCTTTCTATTGGGAAGACATTGATCTTTCTTTTAGAGCTTGGCAAATAGGTTATAGATGTATTTTTGAACGAAAATCTGAAGTGGATCATTTTCATAAGGAAGGTGCAATTAAAAAATCGAAATCCAAATTTTTGATAAAAACTGTTTCTTACAAAAATCAATTCTTATTTGTATGGAAAAATATTTCAGACCCGATCCTGCTTTTACAGCATTTATTTTGGCTACCCTATCACTTCGCAAAATCAATAGTCTTCCTAGATTTTGCTTTTTTCGCAGGATTCTTATGGGCAATTTCTCAAATCTCAAGACTAATACTTGACTTTCCACTTTCTACTATCCACTATCCATTATCTGATAGGGAGGTCATAAAAAAATTTGAAAATTAATCAAAGCTTTTCTACGAATAATCAAAGCTTTTCTACGAATAATCAAAGCTTTTCTACGAATAATAATGTCCTTTGGGATTCCCGATTAAAGCCTAAAATTATTGTGGTGATGCCTGCATACAATGCAGAAAAGACAATTAGAAAAACTTACGAAGATTTGCCAAAGGATTTAATTAGCGAAGTGATTTTGGTTGATGATGCCTCAAAAGATAAAACTGCTGAAAAAGCAAAAAGACTTGGAATTACAGTCTATGTACATAAAGAGAACAAAGGCTACGGTGCTAACCAAAAGACTTGTTACGACCAAGCTCTCAAACGAAATCCTGATATTGTAGTTATGGTTCATCCCGACTATCAATATGATTCTAAACTTGTCGGAATTTTATGTGAAGCAATTGTTAATGGTCGAGCTGACATCATGCTGGGATCAAGAATCCAGACGAGACATCAAGTTTTGACAGGTGGAATGCCCTTGTGGAAATACTTTGCAAATAGATTTTTGACCTTAGTTGAAAACCTATCTATGGGTCTTAATCTTTCCGAATATCATACGGGATTCAGGGCTTACTCACAAAAAGTGTTGAAAGCAATTCCATATCACAAATTTTCAGATGATTTTGTTTTTGATCAGCAAATACTTATTTCAGCACTAGCCAACGATTTTAACATTTCCGAAATTCCAGTCCCGTGCAAATACTTCCCCGAAGCTTCCTCAATTAACTTTATGCGCTCCACTAAATACGGCCTTTTGACTCTCTGGACAGTTTTTACTTACCTCCTTTTCCAATTGGATATCGTTAAAAACGGGATATTCAAAAGATAATAATTTTGTTTTTCAGAAAGTTGATTCTTATTTTGGTGGAATTTATTTAAAGTGTCCGCCTTAAATAACCGATTTTCCTAAAAGGACAATTATTAATATTCCAGTTATGTGTAGTAAGAACGAGAGTAAGAAAAAGTGGGTATAGCGGTAGTTACTGCCAGCAAGCATTAATATTCCTATTTCATCCGGAAGGGGAGAAACCAAAAGTATTGCCGACAAGTAGGGGATTAATCCAATAAATAATTTAGAGTGAAAGATTTTATGGGCGATTCTTTTAGCATATTGAGGTTCAAGAAATTTAATATCGTAGATGATTTCCTCCTTTAAATATTTGTAAATTATTGAATTAGCAACAACTGAGCCAAATCCTCCCAAAAGCGCTATTAAAAGGGGATTGTGAGTGGTTTCGGAAAGTGTAATAAAAACTGAGGTGGAAATGGCTGCTGTAAATGTTAGAGAAAACAGGAATCCCATTAGGAAAGCTGCCGGTATAAAGTAAAGTCCTGAAAAATAATCAGTCAGGTTATGCGAGATTGTTGGAGAGATTTGAATATATACGGCAATAATAACAGACAAAGCTATAATTGCTAGATCTCGGAAAATCCTTCTCTTTTTTAATTTAAATTGTTGTGTTTGCATCAATTAAATTATACAGCCAGAGACTTCTTATGTGCTAAAATCAGCTCTAGGTTGAAAAGCAATATAATCAAACTGCCAGGATTAGTTGACGTTCACGTCCATCTTCGAGAGCCTGGAGCAACCCAAAAGGAAGACCTTGAAACTGGGACTAAAGCAGCTGTAGCCGGCGGCTATACCCAGATTTTGGATATGCCAAACAATCTTCCTCCGACAGTTACCCTAAGAGCATTTGAGCAAAAAATAAAGTTGGCCTCAGGAAGAATTTGGTGTGATGCTGGGTTCAATTTCGGAGGAACTGTCGAATCTTCGGGATTTTTCCATTTAATATTTAAAAAGGCTTTTTGCTTAAAAGTTTATATGAATCAAACAACAGGAACGCTGCTTGTTGATAAATCAAAAGATCGTGAATTAATTTTTAAAAAATGGAATAGCGAAAAACCGATCATGGTCCATGCAGAAGGGGAGACGGTAGAAGTCGCAATCAAACTCGCAAAAAAATATAAAAGAAAACTTCACGTTTGCCATATTGCGTACGACCAAATAAAAATAATTGAAAAAGCAAGAAAAGAAAAACTACGTATATCTTGTGAGGTTTGTCCTCACCATCTTTTTTTGAGTAAAGAGGATTTAGACAAACTGGGTCCGCTGGGAATTATGAAGCCGCCGCTCACCTCAAGAAAGGATCAAGAAAAACTTTGGGAAAATCTAGGGAAAATAGATATGATTTCGACAGACCACGCACCCCACACCCTCGAGGAAAAATATGATCAAGCCAGCCCCAAATTCGGCGTCCCTGGTCTTGAAACTACTTTACCGTTGATGCTTAATGCTGTAGGAAAAGGCCTTCTTACTCTTGAAAGGCTTATTGAGATGACCAGTGTCAATCCGCGCAAGATTTTCAACTTGCCTCTCCAACTAAATACTTATGTGTTGGTTGACGTTAGTGAAGAATTCAAGATCTCCAATAAGGGTCTTTTTACAAAATGTGGCTGGACTCCTTTCAAAGGCATGGAAGGACGCGGAAAAGTTAGTAAGGTAGTTCTTAGAGGAAAGACTGTTTTTTTAGACGGCAATTTTATCGGTAACCCTTCCGGAAAAGTGATTTCTCCCTGAATTCTTTTCTAAAGAAGAGATAACTTATGCTAGAATTTGCAAGTAGTGAAATTCTGGTACAATCCCAATTTTTTAGCTCTCTTTTTTCTTGTAATCCTTTCCATCCCTGCACTTAAAAGTTTGGCTGCTTCTGGCTTTTACACAAGTCATGATGGGGAGACCCATACCGCCAGGATTGCTCAATATTATGTGGCCGTTCGCGACGGTCAAATTCCTCCCAGATTTGCAGATAGTTTCTACAACGGCCTAGGCAGCCCTATTTTTGTCTACATTTATCCGCTCCCATATTTATTGGGGTCGTTTATCCATTTTTTGGGATTTTCTTTTACGGATTCTTTTGAAATCCTGATGGCTTTTGGTTTTATTTTTTCGGCAATTTTTGCGTATTTTTGGCTAAAAGTTGTATTTAAAAGCGAAAAAGCCGCTTTTTTGGGTGCGCTTTTTTACGTTTGGGTACCATATCGTTTTTTGTTGATTTATGTCCGTGCTTCACTCTCGGAGAACCTAGCATACACTTTTTTGCCGCTCTGTTTATTTTGTTTAACTAAGTTAAATAAACAGAAAACTATACGCTGGACGGCTTTAAGCGCAATATCTATTGCTTTACTATTGCTTTCCCAGAACCTTGTGGCCTTGATGGGCATATTCACCTTGGTGGGGTACTTTTTGATAACTGTTTTTTGGGGTAAATCTTTGAGGTATTTAATCTTGGGCGTTTTTTCTTTTGGATGGGGTTTTCTAATTGCCTCTGTGACTTACTTGCCGGTAATTTTTGAAAGGGGGTTTGTCCGTTTAAGTGAAATTATTAAAGTAGCTTACCCTGATCATTTTGTGACTTTAAAGCAGTTGATTAGATCTCCTTGGGGGTATGGTTTTGATTTTCCAGGTACTTTCAATGATCAACTCTCTTTTCAACTAGGTCTTGCCCATCTTTTGGTACTTGTAATTTTTTTAATCTTATTTTTAAAAAATGTTTACAAATTGTTTTTTTTAAAACAAAGGGTTAAAAGGAGTCACTTAGGCATTTTGATTATCGCCTCTTTTTTTCTAATTGTTTTTACATTTTCGATATTACTTATGACTAATACACCTTTGACAATTTACATCTGGCAAAAAATTAAACCGCTTCAAATAATCGATATTCCATGGCGATTTTTAGGTATAACTGTGCTGTCCCTCTCCTTTATTTCAGCTTTTGTCGCCAAATACGTAAAATCAGGTTTATTATTTTTGATGTTTGTCGCCTTAGTGCTTGTAGCCAACCGAAATCATCTGAGAATTAACCAATCCGTGGATTTCAAAGATGATCACTTTTTAAATTATACTGGTACTGCCACCCAATATAACGAATTTACCCCAATCTGGAGACAATCAACCAGAGTTCCAATCGGTTTTGATCCGTCTGTTAAAACTCAAGAGATCTCCGGTCAGTTTAATATCGATAATCTTTTGGTAAAATCCAATGAAATTTCATTTAATGTGGATGTTAGCTCAACAAATGCCCAAGTCCGCATAAATAAATTTTATTTTCCGGGTTGGTCGATGATCGTGGATAGCCAAAAACTTCAGCCATTTAAAGATTTTATAATTATCAATCCTGCCAGTCTTCATTTGGAAAAAGAGCAGGATAGTTCAGGATTGATGCTGGTTAATCTTGATAGGGGGAAACATCGGGTTTTTGTAAAATTCCAAGAAACACCACTTAGGCTTCTTGCCAATTATTTTACAGTCGGATTTTTAATCTTAGCACTGGGAGGGGTAGTTATCAGACGTGCAAACAAGTAGCAAAGTTTTGATAAGCATAATTGTTTTGGCAACTATTTTGCGCTTTTGGCAACTTGGACAAAATCCTCCCAGTCTTAATTGGGACGAGACTGCCCATGGCTATAATGCATATTCTATTCTTAAAACCGTTAGAGATGAATATGGTTATAAATTCCCTTTATCGTTTAGATCTTTTGATGATTATAAACCCCCTATTTACACCTATTTAGTAGTGCCATCTATTGCCGTTTTTGGTCTAAACGACTTTGCAGTTAGATTTCCCTCCGCACTTCTTGGAGTGCTTACAGTTATTTTTACTTATTTGATGGTTTTGAAACTTTTTAAAAATAAAAATATTGCTCTCCTATCATCGTTATTTTTGGCCATTTCTCCCTGGCATCTTCAGTTTTCCCGAGTCGCATTTGAGACAAATAGTGCAATATTTTGGTCAGTACTGGGTACTTGGGCATTTTTAAATGGAATCGAAGCTAGAAAATTAAAAATTACTTTATGGATGGTACTTTCTTCACTGGCATTTGGGGTGAATCTTTTTATGTATCACAATGCACGAGTATTTATTCCAATCTACTCACTCATGTTACTATATCTTTTTAGAAAAGAGCTCTTTAGAAATAAAAATTATTTGCTTGTACCTGCTGCTATTGCAATTATTTTTACGGTTATATTAATTCCAATAATAACTTCCATCTCAGGCCAACTGCGTTTTAGGGGAACAACGATTTTTGCTGATGTTTCTCCAAAGTACAAAGCTTCCGAATTGATAGCCCAAGATGAAAGATCAGGACAATATCTAATTGGCAGAATTTTTCATAATCGCCGATTTGTGTATATCTCTATTCTAATCGAGAACTACCTTTCGCATTTTAGGCCGGACTTTTTATTTTTAAATGCAGACATGGATAGACACCATGCTCCGCAAATGGGTCTTCTTTACATTTGGGATTTACCGTTTATATTAGTTGGTATTTATTTCTTAATAAAAAATAACTTTAAATTCAGGTCGAAAATAATTATTTTTTGGTGGTTTCTGATTGCACCGATAGCCTCATCGGTCACGTGGGGTGTTCCCCATGCGTTAAGAAGCGAAATTTATTTACCTACTTACCAAATTTTTATAGCGATTGGTGTCTTTACTTTCTATAAGTATGTAAAAAATAAAAAATTATATGTAGGTTTGGTAGGGATCTTACTTTTGGCAAACTTCATATTTTATTTGCACCAGTATTATGTCCACATGCCGGTTGAGTATTCAAAGGCTTGGCTTTATGGAAGGAAAGAAGCTGCGTTATTTGCCGAGAGTATTAAAAATAAATATGATCGAGTTATTGTTTCGACCAATATTGAACAAGCTCATGAGTTTTGGCTTTACTATTTAAAATACGACCCCAAGAAATATTTACAGGAAGGTGGAACTGTTTCGGGGGGTTTTGCTGAAACCAGAAATAAGTTCGATAAGTATCAGTTTAGACCGATCGACTACGAGAAACAAAGAAACGAGGCCAAGACTCTATTTGTCGGAGTTGGCGAGGAACTTGCTGGTAAGCCAAACGTCTTAAAAATAGTTTACTACTTAAACGGCGAGCCGGCTATTTATATTGTTGATGGGCGGTAATTTCAGTTAACAAAACAAGATATATTTTTAATAGGAGAATGGCAATGAATCGTCTGCAGATAATTTTATTTGTTCTAATTATTATTCTTGCATTTTTTCTAAGGTTTTACAGACTAGGAAGCAATCCTCCTGGATTGTATTGGGACGAGGCAGCTTTTGGATATGATGCTTATTCACTAGCAAAAACCGCAAGAGACCATCACGGTCAATTCTTACCATTATTTTTTGAGAGTTTTGGGGATTGGAAATTACCGGGATACTTTTATCTTTTAATTCCATCTGTAAAGTTATTCGGACTTTCTGAGTTTGCTGTCCGTTTGCCAAGCGCATTATTAGGATTTCTAACAGTTATGATTTTTTTCTTTGTAATAAAAAAACTAACAGATGATGTGCGTCTTGCTCTGGCTTCAATGTTTTTTTTGGCGATCTCTCCTTGGCATCTACAATTTTCAAGAGCTGGGTTTGAGTCGACTGCGGGCTTATTCTTTTTCATGTTGGGCGCCTTATTTTTTTTAAGGTTTCTAAGTACTAAATATTCTCTTACGATCGGTGCGTCACTCTTATTTTTTATTTTGTCGATGTACTTTTATCATGCTTACAGAATTTTTACACCACTTATGGTAATAGCACTTTTTATCATTTATTTTGACAAGTTTAAGAAATTTATTTCGAAATTAATACTGCCAATCATTGTTTCATTAGTTTTATTCTTACCGATTTTACTTTTTACTTTTTCTACTCAAGGAAGAGCAAGGGCTATTTCTCAATCGGCTTTTAATAAGTCATCATATGAAATAGCCAGGGTAAATTATGATCAAAAATCAAAAAAACCTCTAAGGTTTTTATCTAAATACTGGAATAAACCCGTTTATTTTTCATACATTGCCATCAACAATTATGTCGATCATTTCTCTCCAATTTTTTTGTTTATCGCCGGTGATCAAATAGGAAGACATTCACAAGTGGATGTTGGACAAATTTATCCATTTGAATTGATACTTTTAATATTTTCTCTGTTTGCAATTAAAAAACTGGACAAAAAAACTACAAAAGTGATGTTAAGCTTTTTGCTACTTGCAGCAATTCCGGCAGCAATTGTTGTGCCAACTCCTCATGCTTACAGGACATTACAAATGTCTGTTCCTTTGGCCTTCTTTTCTGGTGTGGGTTTTACTTATTTGTTATCCCAGAAAAAACTTCTTATATTTAAATTGCTGATTTTGGCTGTTATTTTTTATTCTTTTGTAACGTATCTACACCTAAGCTATGTTCATTATCCGAAAAAGTTTTCCGCGGACTGGCAAGATGGATACAGAGAAATGGTCAGAAAAATTCAAAAGTATCAGGGGAATTTTCAACATGTTTATGTAACTAATATTAATCAGGTTCCATACATTTACTTACTTTTTTACCAGAAATATAACCCGCAAAAGTTTATCCAAACCGGTGGTACTAAAGATACATTTGATAAATATGTATTCATTGATGATCAGACAGAGATATATAATAAAGGAAAGATTCTTTATGTAGCCCCTTCATGGAAAAAAGTTGATGGAGTCTGGCTTGATGCTGTTGACGATTCAGCAGGTAGACATATTTATTCTTTATGGGAGGTAAATGGGCAAAATTAAAATATTATTTATCATTTTTCTGTTTTTAATATTTACCTTTCGAATTTGGCAGACTATCGGTTGCAAAAGATTTGTCGATTACAAATTCATTCCACTTTCCGTAAAGATTAATGTCGAGTCGCAAACAGCACTGGATTACAATCTTAATAGATCGACTTCCAGAATATTTCATAATAAGATTTCTGCTACTTTTTATGAATTGTCCAAATCATATTTGGCAACTTTCAGGCCAAATTTTTTACTTGAAACTCTCGGCCCTATCGGATTACTTTCCTTTATTTTTGCAATATACTGGTTAATTCGGAATAAAAATGCAATTTTGTTTGGACATCTAGTTTTAGTTTTGCTACTGCCATTACTATTAATGTTTATTTCTTCTCCTAGAAATAATTTTTATATCCTGGCACTTTCAAGATACAGTTTTTCTTTTTGGGGGATCGGTTACTTTACAAAAACTTTTCTTAGTAAATTTTTACTGATTATTTTATTCATATATTCTATTTATTACTT
>Ga0209542_10013241_pt1 | contig 14261 bp, 18 predicted proteins | sample RifCSPhighO2_01_FD_184028 | JGI IMG/M metagenome (GOLD analysis project Ga0209542, IMG submission 184028) | Soil microbial communities from Rifle, Colorado - Rifle CSP2_plank highO2_0.1 (SPAdes) (version 2) | ecosystem: Environmental > Terrestrial > Deep subsurface > Rock core/Sediment ...
AACGGCAAGGAACGCTTTCTGCAGCGCCGTGACGATCTTTTTTTGATCAAAGTCCACGACATTCCCATTGCGCTTTTTTACTCTCTTGATTGTTGCCATAAATCGCTCTGTGGGGGAGAAAACGATCGCGCGATACCCCTCCTTCCTCGCGACAGACGTATACCCTCCGAATTAGTATAAATAATGATGTGAAAACCCGATAACAATTTTCTATACCGCTGCAAATCTCTTCTCGACCTCTGCCCACTTGATCGCTTTCCAGAACGCTTCAATGTATGCCGCGCGCTGCAGTCCGTAATCCAAGACGAATGCGTGCTCAAATACATCCATCACAAGAAGCGGTGTTGCGCCGGCAAGATGACCGAGATCATGCTCATTCACCCACACATTAAACAGTTTCCCTGCGCGCGTGTCGTGATAAAGAATCACCCAACCGATCCCTCGCATCAACCCCGTTGTCTTGAAATCTTTTTCCCACGATTCAACACTGCCGAAGTATTCCGTGATCTTTTCTAGAAGGGTGCCTGCGTTCGGCGGTGCCGCGGTCTCCTTCGTCATATTGTCAAAATAATATTCATGGAGACGCATTCCGTTAAACTCCCACCCGAATCGTCGTTTTAATTCTGCGTACTCCGGCGTACCCTGTTCGGTCGCTGCGATTTTTTCCATGAGTATGTTCGTGCTCTTCACATATCCTTCATAGAGCGTGAAGTGATTGCGCAGAAGGTTTTCACTGAAGCCATGTATCCCAATGAGATGCTCGTAATTTTTTGGCGCGTAGGTCATCATAGGGATATAATTAGATTTTGCCGATTAAGTTCACACCGGGCTTCAATGTTTTTCCTCCCGGTGTCCACTTTGCCGGACACACTTGCCCCTTGTGCGTCGCCACGAATTGCGCCGCTTGCACTTTGCGCAGCGTTTCCGTGGCAGTGCGCCCGATGCTGTTGTCATTCACTTCATAGGCAATCACAGCTCCGTCGGGATTGATGATGAATGTGCCACGAAATGCCAAGCCGTCCTGCCCGTTATATACGCCAAACATGCGCGAGAGCGCGCCGGTCGGATCGGCAGCCATGGGAAATGTAATCTTTTTGATTGCGGGAGAGTGATCGTGCCATGCCTTATGCACAAATGCCGTGTCCGTACTCACACTCACGATCTCAACATTCATTTTTTTGAATGTCGCATAGTGTTCGGCCATATCTTCGAGCTCTGTCGGACAGACGAACGTAAAATCGGCCGGATAGAAGAAGAGGATCAGCCATTTGCCGCGATAGTCCGCGAGAGACGTTTTCTTGATCTGATTGTTATGATAAATCTCGAACGAACATGCTCCGACTTTTTTGCCGATCATTGGAAAAGAGAGTGCTTCGCATGTTTCCCCCGATGTTTTTTCTTTCTGTTGCATACGTATTTTTTGGTTATTTTTTATGATGGCACTGTTCATCATAGCACGTAGGATGCTTCCCCTGTCAACACCATAAATTGTGGTATATAAAACATATCATACACAACATGTTGTGCTTTTTGAAATTATAAGTGCATATCCTGTGGATGACTCTGCTGTTTACGCGCGTGCCGCACAAACACGAATTCTCTGCTCTGTCACGATCACATGTATCTTCCGATCATGCGCCTCCACCGGCAACACGGGCACGAGTTGTGCCTCATGCGCCAGTGCGATGCGCCATGCGCTCCGATGGCGCTGAAAATAGCGGTCGAAGTGGCCGCCCCCGCTACCAAGGCGGGTGCCGTTGGGACAGAATGCCAGTCCCGGCGTAATGCAAATCTCCGGACTCTCATGAAGAACATCGCCATAGGGAACCGTCAGAAATCCGCGCCGATCTTTCGTCAACTGCGCCCAATGCGTGAGGTGACGCTGAATCATTCTGCCATCATCCGCAACAAATGGTATCGCGACAACTTTGCGCTGTGCAAGAAGCGTCCGAATGAGGGCATGTGTGGAAACCTCATCCGCCATGGAAACATACACGAAGAATGTCCGCGCGCTTTGAACTTCCGGAAGAGAAAGGACTCGGGTCGTGACGCGCCGCGATGCATCCTCCCTAAAGTTCTGCCCGAAAGAATGCCGCAGACGCCGCATTTCCTCCCGTATTTTCTGTTTTTGCTCTTTTATGACCATTGCGATACGATTGTAGCACAGTAAAAAATGCCCTATGGATAAAATGATTACGATCGCAAAAGAGGATGGCGGACAGCGCATGGATCGTTTCGTGACTGATGTGATGGGAGATGTTTCGCGTGGAACGGTTATTCGCGCGATCAGGGACGGTCTCATCACCGTCAATCATCGTCCGGCAAAGCCCTCCTATGCGCTGCATGAAGGCGATATGATTGCCCTTCCGGCGTCTCTTGAAAAAAGAGATCTGCCCGTTGCACTACCACCGCGTGCGATTCCCATCCTCTGCGCAACGGATCAATTTATTGTCATTGACAAGCCATTCGGCATCCAGATTCACCCGAGCGCGACGGAGAAGAGACGCACGATCACCGATGCCCTCCTCCGGCAATTTCCAGAACTGAAAAATGTCGGGGATGATCCTACGCGTCCGGGCATTGTGCATCGTCTGGACAAGGAGACATCTGGCGTCATGGTCGTCGCGCGCACGCAGGATGCGTATGAAAAATTAGTGGATGCCTTCAAAAAAAGAAACGTGCACAAGGAATATCTCGCACTTGTCCATGGGAATTTGAAATACAAGACCGGGACGATCAATCAGCCGATCGCGCGGGCGCTGCGCTATACAAAATTAAAGATTGCGCACAAAAAATTTCGTGGACAAGCAAAGGATGCTGTCACACATTACACCGTCATAGAGCGTTTTCCCAGCTATGACCTCCTCCGCGCCGAACCGCGCACGGGACGGATGCACCAGATTCGCGTACACCTTTCCTCCATCGGCCATCCGATCGTCGGTGATCGCACGTACTATACAAAAGTGCATAAGCGCCTCCAACCGATTGGTGTGGAGCGCTTTCTCCTGCATGCGCACACTCTCTCCTTTTCTCTGAACGAAAAGGACTACTCCTTCACCGCGCCGCTCCCGCCCGACTTCAAGGCGATCCTTGAAAAGATAAAAAAATAACATTCACAGGGAATGCCATTTTGTGGAGCGGGATACGAGAATCGAACTCGCATCTCCTCCTTGGCAAGGAGGTGTACTACCACTGTACTAATCCCGCTTTATAAACCTGTGGGACCGGCAGGATTCGAACCTGCGACCAAGCGGTTATGAGCCGCGCGCTCTACAACTGAGCTACGGTCCCCCTGCCGATTCGCACGTTTCTTATTATAATATAAAAACTTATCCTACGTGGTGCAGTATTCTTGAATTAGTCCGAACGCATTTTTCCGAAAAAATCCCCCCGCGAAAATTCGGAAAGGCGGCGGAGCCGCACCGCTGACAATTTCAAGTTTTTCTTTGGCGGCATTCAATCCAATAATTCGCAAAGCGAATACAAATGTATTTTATGATAAATCAGAGAATAAATCAAAAAGAAAAGAGCTTCACTCGCGGTTGTACACGGGAAGCCCTTGGTATTCTGGTGGCACTGTTCTTAAAGTGGTTCGAAGTGTCCTGTCGTAGGATTCTTCTTGCACTTGTCCCAAATGAACAACTTGCCGTCCATGACGATATAAACGCCGGGGACAGATGCCTGTGCCGCGATGACTGCACCGCCAAGATTGAATTCAGCGTCAGTATCGCGCATGCGCGCAGGTTGCAGAGCTCCCGTGAGCACAACCACCTTATCGGGGCAACGCTTGGCAACAACCCTTGCGGTCTCAATCATTGTGTCCGTTCCATGAATGACCACGGAGCGGTCGTGAGTAGCACACCAATCGGCGATGAAAGTCCGGTCGGTATCGTCCATATCAAGACTGTCTTTTGCTCTGTCGGGCTGATACGACACTTCAATATTGGTGAGGCCGAGCCGAGTTATCATTTCCTCGGCGGCAGAGGTTTGTGGAAACGAGAAGTTTTTCACTCCCGCACCACTGCCGTAGGCTTTGTCGAAAGTGCCACCCGTAGAAAGTATATTGATTGTCATGTTATCTCCTTTGGATTTTTCCATTTGTTCTATAAATTATTTACCACAAAATTTGAAAAGATGCAAGCAAAAAAAGTATGGAATTTGATTTGGATTAAAAAATTTTCTTCCCCCAAAATTAAAATATGGTTCGAGCCGATGTTTTTCTCCGGGTTCTTTTGCGGTTTTGAGCGGTGCGGCTCCGCCGCCTTTCCGAATTTTCGCGGGGGGATTTTTTCGGAAAAATGCGTTCGGACTAATTCAAGAATACTGCACCAGACAGGAAAAGTCAAAGAGTTTTGGTTCGCCTCGCTTCGCTCGGCGACTAATTTGTATTCAATTTTAGGGGCAAAAACGAATTGGCGGTTTCGCATTTTTGGGGAAGAAAATTTTTTAATCCTTAATCCAATAAGAATATGAAATACATACTTTACGCCCGCAAGAGCACAGAAGAAGATGATAGACAGGTTTTAAGCATTGAAGCGCAACTCGTAGAGTTGCAAGAGTATGCCGCCAAAGAAAAACTTGAAATTGTCGCCTCTTTCCAAGAGGCCAAAACCGCAAAAGAACCCGGGCGAATGAAATTCGCTGAAATGTTGTCATTGATTGAGAGAGGAAAAGCAGACGGGATTATTTCGTGGCACCCCGACCGCCTTGCACGCAATTCTGTGGACGGCGGTAAAATAATCCACTTCGTAGATCGCGGCTTGATTAAGTCCCTCAAATTTCCCACCTTTTGGTTTGAACCGACACCACAAGGATTGTTTATGCTCAATATCGCTTTCGGACAATCAAAATATTTTGTAGATAATTTGCGAGAGAATGTGAAGCGTGGTTTGCGGCAAAAAATCCGAAATGGAGTGTGGCCAAGCTGGGCTCCGGTGGGCTATCTCAATAACCCCAAGACGCGCGGTATTGATGTTGATAGCGACAAAGCCCCTAAAGTAAAGAAATTGTTTGAAATGTATGCCACCGGAGCATATACGCTTCACTCTCTTGCAAATTGGTGCAGAAAACACGACTTGCGCGGTAATCTCGGCAAAGAGATAGCTTTGAGCAATGTACAAAGTATTCTACAAAATATTTTCTACATTGGGCTGATGAAATATGGTGGGGAAATTCATGAGGGACAACACGAGTCGTTAATCTCAAAGAAACTTTTTGATACTTGCCAAGAAGTGATGGCGAAGCGCGGAAAATTCCACCATGTGAGAAAAAATGATTTTGCTTTTCTTGGCTTAATGAAATGTGCTTCGTGCGGTTGCTCGATTACCGCCGAGAAACAGAAAGGTCATCACTATTACCGATGCACTCGCAAGAAAGGGCCTTGCCAAGAAAAGCATTATCTCCGCGAGGAAGCGCTAACCGAGCAAATAACTTCTTATCTTCAAAAAGTTTCTTTGTCGAGCCAAGATACCGAAAAGATTTTGGCGGCGTTGGATAGCGAACAGGATAAAGCGCGAGAGGACGCACAAAGCGAGGTTAGTGTTTTGAAGGTGCAACTAGCGAGCGTGGAAACGAAATTAGCAAAGCTACTCGATGTCTATTTAGCAGACGCTTTATCCACAGAGGAATACGCCGCCAAAAAACAGAGTTTGCTTTCCCAAAAGATTGCACTTTCTGAAAAAATCACCGATTTTGAGACAAAAGGGTTGTCTTGGCTCGAACCGGCTCGTGAGTTCGTAAAGTCCTTAAATCAAGCCGCTAATCTGCTTTCCTCTCCCAATCCAACTGCAATGACAACATTTCTGAAAAACATCGGCTCGAACCATATTTTGCGAAATCGCCAATTCGTTTTTGCCCCCAAAATTGAATACAAAATAGTCGCCGAGCGAAGCGAGGCGAACCAAAACTCTTTGACTTTTCCTGTCTGGTGCGCCCGGAGGGAATCGAACCCCCATCTCGCACCTTCGAAGGGTGGTGCTTTATCCGTTAAGCTACGGGCGCAAAATATTCTCCATCTTATCATTTTTATATAGTTTTTCAATCAAAAAATCCGCGGCAAGCGGATTTTTTGAAAACGGGATCAGAGCCTCTCCAGGGCGGCGAGAGTCCTGTCCGGCAGGTAAAGAATGATTATGCCGGCAACGATGCCGCCGACGGCGGTAACGACATGACTGCCGCCGAAGAGAATGTCGTCTAAAAGATCGAGCAGAACCCAGACCCCCCGCCATATCAGGATAATCCCGATGGCGACGGAGATGTTTTTAATAAAATATTTTAAACCAAAGTGGTGTATCATTCGCTCTAGTATACCCGATGGGGAATATTCGGGCAAGAACCAAAACCCGCCTTTGGGCGGGTTTTGGTTTTACGAGATGACTTCAATTCTGACCGTCTTTCGTCCGAATTGCTTGGCCAGCTCCTTTGAGGGGAACCAGACGTCAACATTGTATCGGTACCTTTTATTCATTCGGTCTTCAACGATAAAGATTTTATCGCCGAAAACTTCAGGAATTTTAATGGCCGTACCGAAAGGCAAGAAGTTCGCGGCAACGATACCGTCGCGGACATAAGTGCCCTTTGCGGTGATAAAAGGAGTATCATCCGTTTCATCAACCGAAGAAGAATAAGCGGAAGCGCTGACGGTGTATGTCTTGGCAACAGCTTTGCTTACCGGCTTCGAAATCGGACTGTTAGAAGAAGCAACAGCGCTTGTCTGTATCGCCGGAAGATCACTTCGGCTGGAAGTTGACTTGATGCTTTGGTACAACGAATCAAAAGACCAGGTCGAGGAATTTTCAAAGAAAGCCGCCTGGGCCGGAACAGCCATAAAGACGATACCAGTCAAGGCTATAGAAAGAGCAAAATTTCGAAGGTTTTTCATGGTTTTGATTAAGCCTGATTAAGTGGTCCGCGGCGCATTTTTGGACTAAAAAACGGCCTACTAAGCCATTTATCGCATCGGAATACTTATTCAGGTTGTACTTACATTATATCAAAACTGGCCCCTAAAGTCAAGGGGTCGAGGGGGGCTCAAAAATCTCCCTTTCGATCGTGCCCAGAGGGTTTTCCGGAGGAGTTTTTCTGCCAAAATGATGCTTCCAGACGCGGACCCCGGACTCTGCGGAAATGATCAAAAGAAACAGTCCCAACAAGACGATAACTCCGTCGTAGCTGTTCCGCGCGGCGCTCGAATCAGATAAGCGTAGCCAGATGCCGAATTCGTCGAACGCCAGACCCAGGCCGAAGCCGTGGAGCAGGGCGGTCAGGTATTTGATTTTTGGGGAATTATTAACGAGAGCGAAATAACCGGATACGGCCAGGACCATGAACCCGTAAGCGAAATGGTGGACGCGGACATCGGAAAGGAGCGGAATGAAAAACTCCGGATTGATATGGCTGATTAAGCGCGCGCCCGAAAAAGTAATCAAAAAAGCGACCGCAATCGGAAATAGAATGTAAATATAGATGCCGTCTGCGTTGGCTTCGATTTTTTGAGTCAGCGCGTCCTTGCGAGTAATTTTAGAAAAAATCCCAAATATCATTTTACCCCGTTTTTATTCTGGAGCGGGTAGGGGGAATCGAACCCCCGTCATTTGATTGGCAACCAAATGTAATACCATTATACGATACCCGCGATTGTAATATTATAGCCGAAAACCAGTTCTAAGCAAACTCTTTTTCAAAAAGATTTATCCAAACAAGCAGGTTCTCTTTCAGCTCCCGACTGCACACATGAATATAGCATACGCCGTATGATAAACGCCGTGTAGGGTGTCTGCCTTTTATGTAGACAGATTTCCAGAACTGGCTCGTGGGAATACCGGTCGCTCGGTGCCAAAATGTCTTTTGCATCTCATCTTTCAGATCAGGATAAAGGAGTAGATACGCGTGAATTTTTTCAGGCGGTACTGCAAGTGTTTTCTTTAAAAAACCATAAAAGATTTTCATCATGCGGGGATCACTATTTGCAAATTTTACAGTTGGCCCCTTTCCCTTGTCGCCTTCACCCCAATACAACATAACTCCCGCAATAAAAATTGGATCTTTTTTTAGTCGGTCAAATTTCCGTTCGGCTTGATTTCTATATTGTTGGTGCAATTTAGCCCATCTCTCTTTTGTGGCCTTAACCATCAGCGCAAGTTTGATTGGGTAGGCAAGTGATGCCGTTGATCCGAGCCTGTCTCTAATTTGTTGCGACCACTCCTCTTTTTGAAACCATGTGGCAAGAGTACTCTTTGGTATTTTAAGAAGTCCGCTGATTTCCGAGTAGCTTTTTTCCTGCCGGCGCAATTCGAATGCCTTTACCTTGTCTTTTCGCATATTGTGTATAAATAATTATACTGGTCGAGATGTTATAGCTTTATTATATCAAGCGGGTTCGGTTTTAAAAGTGGTAAAGTGGATATAGTGCAAAAACGGGGGATAACCAAAATCAAAAACAGCCTTAGGCTGTTTTTAATTTTTTGTGCCGGAGCGCAGAATCGAACTGCGTTCAGACGCTCTTCAGGCGCCTGCTTTACCATTAAGCTACTCCGGCGACTCTATAGTGCGCGCGCCCCGACTCGAACGGGGGACCTCGAATACGTCAAATTCGCGCTCTAACCAGCTGAGCTACGCGCGCATATCTTCTCGCAAAATATTTTGCTAGTGTACATCAATTTTCTCTGTATCGCAATGGAACCAGCTCGTACAATACAGACGCCTTTGTAGTGGGGATATGTTTTTGAACCAGCGGTGCGTTGATCGATACTAACACTCCTAAAGTTTTCGATGGGGATATCTAATTCTTTTGACCAGTAGCGCTTTAGTGCCAATGGTTTTTGGTCTGCTCTCAAATGAAGTTCACAGTATAATTTTGATCTTTGAATTTTGTAAATTCTTTCTAGGGCGCTTATAAAAAATCTAAGTATCATTGGATCAGAGTTTCCCATGCCAGTTGCGCCGTTGGTCTTAGATCCTTCTCCTAAATAAAGCATGGCAAGCGCTAGGTCCAGAATGGAATCGTCTTTTAAATCTATTTTTTCAATAAGCGAGCCTGCTTCGACCTCAGCTTGCTTCAATCTAATTGCTTTTTGATCGTTATGCCATTTGACCGCTTTTTTTCTGGCTGCAATTAGGGCTATTCGCCACCTTTTATCCAAGGCCCCCCGCTGTTTTTGAGTAAGCTTTACATTTTTGAGCCATGAATTAAGTGTAGATTTGGGAATCCCAAAAGATCTTTTTAAATCTTCATATGATGCCCCTGTTTTTCTTATTTCTATGACTCTATTTTTTTGTCTGAACCACTTGGATATCATGTGTACATTATATCACCAGAAGTACGAATAACAATGTTATTTATCAATAATAAAGACCCCTTCGGGTCTTTATTTTGTGCGGACGGGGAGACTTGAACTCCCACGGTCTTGCGACCATATGCACCTCAAGCATACGCGTATACCAAGTTCCGCCACGTCCGCGATGAAGAGAATTCTAACAGAAAAGAGGCCTATTGAGAAGCCTCTTTTTCTACTGATGTTTTCACGGTCTGGGTCTGCTCCGTGCGGAGTTTTTTGCGGATTTCTTTGGAGGTCTTATCGCGGAGATAATAGAGTTTAGCCCGGCGGACTCTGGTTTTTTTGACAATCTTCACGCTCTCTATCGAGGGCAGATATATCGGGAAAGTTTTCTCGACGCCGATGCCGTCAAAGATCTTGCGGACGGTAATCGTGCCGCCGGCTTCGGTGCCGTGTTTTTGGGAGATAACCATGCCCTCAAAGGCCTGGACGCGCGTCTTTTCGCCTTCTTTAATCCTCTGATTAACGCGAATAGTCCAGCCGGTTTTGATGCCTTCAAATTTATTTTTATTACCGAGGGTTGACTGGAATGTGGTGGCAAAATTCATTGAGAAATTATTCTAGCATAGATAGCACTTTTTGCAAGTCGTCCGGCAGGTCGGTTTCGATGGTTAAAGCTTTCCGATCCGGGGTGGTGAAGGTAAGTTTGTAGGCATGCAGGAACATTCTTTCCAGGCCCGCTGGCATCGCCGCATTCTTGGGGCCATAAACAAAATCACCGACAATCGGACAGCCGATTGATTTCAAGTGAACTCTGATTTGATGCGTCCGGCCGGTCTTGGGACTGACATCCAATAGCGAATAGCCAGTAGCGAATAGCGGATAGGTTTTAACGATGCTATATTCTGTTATCGATTCTTTGCTGTCTATCAATTTCTTTCCGATGATTTGAGTGGTGCGTTTTAAACCGATGCGGCCTAAGGGTGCGGTAATTTTACCGGGATCTTCGACTGGCCGACCGTAGACTAAAGCGTAGTAATTTTTCTGAATTTTATGCTCTTGGAAAAGAGACTTTAGATGCGAAAAGGCCTCATCGTTTTTGGCGATTAAGATTAAACCCGAGGTTTCTTTGTCCAAGCGATGGAGGATTCCATAACGGGGGAGTTTATCGCCCGAAGCGTCAAACGGCTCGCCGACATTCTCCAGCTTCGGATAATTTTCTTTGACCCAATCGCAAAGACTAAGTTGACGATCGTTCTTATTTTTCGGATGTACAATTAAACCGGCTGGCTTGTTTACCACTAAAAGATTATCATCTTCGTAGACGATGGAAACATTCATTTGTGTCTCTATTGTACCAAGTTAGAACCTATTTCCAAAACAAATGATGTCGCACGCGCGGAGCGCGTGGTGGTTTGAAACTAAATCGTACGCTCGGATAATCGCCCCGCCACCGCCTCGCTTCACTCGGCAACCCCAAAAAGAAAAATGTCTCTTGCTTTTCTGTTTTTCGCGGGGGGTGGATTTTTTCTAAAATGGAAAGGACATTTTTCTTTTTGGGGTTCTGCCTTCCAAGTATTCAGGCAGTGTGGCGGGGCGAAATGCGGACTCAGTTTTGCCAAAACTATTTTCTGGGGGAAAGGATTTGGCAAAACCTCGGCTGATTTTTGTTTTTGCATTTGTCCGCGCGGAGGAGGGGTCTGGGGAGGGATCCGCGCGGGCTTTTCGGATTTTTGGCGGCTACAAATTCTTATAAATCTCCAAATCCAATTTGGTTAGGTTGAGAGCTTCCTTTGTGATAATTTTCTGAAGGTGCTTTTTAATGCCGATAAATTCTTCAGAAAATTCTGTGGATAAATCTCTCGGCCGAGACAGTTTAACATTTACTTTCTCTATAATTGTTCCCGGACTTGGACTCATAACATAAATTGTATCGCTCAAAAAAACTGCTTCGTCCACATCATGCGTTACAAAAATTACCGTTCTGGGTTCGCGGTGTAAGATTTGTAGCAACAAATCCTGCATAAATCTTCTTGTTTGAACATCAAGCGCAGAAAATGGCTCGTCCATAAGTAAGATTTCGGGATTTGTTGCTAGGGTTCTTGCTAGTGCGACTCGTTGTTGCATACCGCCAGACAGTTCTTTTGGATATGCTTTTTCAAACCCTTTCAGGCCCATCACTTCGACATAATGAGCCACTATTTCTTTAATTTTATTTTCTGACGCACCAATGATTTGCAACCCAAACCCGATATTTTCTTGAACACTAAGCCAAGGAAATAAACTGTATTGTTGGAAAACAACGCCCCGATTTCCTTTCATTCCTAAATCAATTCCATCGTTTTCAATAATTCTTCTACTGCTCGGTTCAATAAGACCTGCAATCATTTTTATAAGCGTACTTTTTCCGCAACCGGAAGGGCCAATAATAGAAATAAATTCACCTTTGAGAGCAGACAACGAAATATCTTGAACAGCAAAAATATGCTTGCCGCTCCCCATGGTGTACTTTTTATTAAGTTTTTCTATTGTAAGTGTAAGTTCGTTTTCCATAAATTACCAAAAGAAATATTTTTGCCGAATATACCGCAAGATATGATCTGAACCAATCGCAACTGCCGCAATCAAAATAAGTCCCGCAAAAACCTCATCGCTTCTCTGCAATCTTCCCGCAATACTGATGAGATACCCTAAACCATCTCTTGCATTGATTATTTCTGCGAGAATAACATAAGTCCAACCAATTCCGTTGATCACGATAAGACCATCAAAAATTTGTGGAAGGGAGTGAGGCCAATATACTCGTTTGATTAAAATCTCAAATTTTGCTCCAAATGATTTAGCGACATCTAAATATTCTCGTGGCGTGGAGCGAACAGCATTACTTACAAGAGGAATAAAATAAAAGACGATACCAAAAAAGAGAAAAGTTATTTTCATTGTCTCTCCAATTCCAAGCCACAAAACCAAAAGAGGAATAATGGCGGTTATCGGAAGATAACGCAAAGGTTGAGTAATGGGACTGAAAAAACTTTCCACTTTTTTGGAAATACCCATAGACAATCCTAGTATCACTCCAACAATCGCCGCAAAAAATGTGGCAACAGCGATGCGTGTAAAACTAACCAACAATGCCTTAAAGAAAATACCGCTAATCAATAATTCCCATAATGCTTTTGCGGTTGCAAATGGCGAAGGTAAAAAAATAGGGCGAATGTATCCCGTTGCGGTAACAATGTACCAAACTAACAAAACTAACCCTAAGCTAAGAAAGCTTAGTGGCAAAAATCGTGCGCGTGTATGTTCTTGTTTTATTGTAGACCGCAAAATTGAGATCATTTCTGCTCGGTTTCGAGCTTTTCTTCCAAAGCACCTTTTGCTTTTGTCAACAGCTCAGAGATAGCACCGTTTCTGTTCCCCATATCTTTCAAAATTGTTGTCAATTTTTCTAGGATAAGTGTACAGGCGTTTAGAATCTCTGCTCTCTCTTTCTCTGATCCTGCCGTATTCACAGTTTCCAGTGAACGGTATTTTTTGTCATACTCTCGAAATTCACTTAGCTGTAGCTGAAGTTCGCCTGCGAAATCATAGAGTTCGTCAATTTCTTTATCTGTGATATGTTCTTGAGCGAGTAGGTACTGACTTCCTTGGGTTTGATTGGCCATAGTAATAAATGATTTAAGTTTTTAATTATTCGACCTTAATAAATTGTATCATAGATATTACGAATAAAGGAAGCGTCTTTTGCCGATGTCGGAGAAACAGGATTATCAATCGCCTTGAGAGATTGCCAGACTTTTCCAGCTTCGCTGAAAATAGAGTCAAAAAGTGGGGCCGATCCATCAAGCCCGAACATTTTAGCGTTATCTTTCAAGTTTGGCCAATATACCCAAGATAAACTATCTTTGGTGGCCTCAATTCCTAAGTCAGAAAAGAGTGGTTCATTTTCTACGAGTAGACGAGCCACTAAATCCGGATTACTCTTTGCTTCTTCAACCCCATCAAGCCAGCCACGAACAAATGCGTCAATTGTTTTAGGATGGCTTTTAATAAAATCGTTTTTCGCCACCATCATGTCTGCAATAATGTCAGGAAAATCTTTTGAACTTACCAAGATGTGGCTATTATCACGTTTTAGGGATTGCTTCACATCTGGCTCCCAAACAACAGCGGCGTCAACTTGCCCAGCGACAAATGCGGCGCGAGCAGTAGGGACGTCTTGTGTAAAAATAAGATTGTCTCTGATTTTTTGTTGTTCGGCGACAGTTAATTTTGATTGACGCATAGCATGTTCAAGAAGCCAATGGCTTGGCGTAAATTGAACTAATGCTATTTTTTTATTTTCCAAATCTTCTATCGAAGCAATTGATTTATCGGCTACAATTGCATCTCCACCTCGGCTCCAATCAACTTGTAAAAAGGCGGACGCCTCAATTCCACCCTTAACAAAATTTGGTAATTCGTTTGCCCAAAAATCAATCGTTGTCCATACTACATCAACGCCATCCGGTCCGCCTTTTGCAAAAGCTTTGCCACGCGCGTCTATGTCTTCAATCAACACAAAACGAACTGGCAACCCATACTTTTTAGTAAATATACTTTCGGCATTTTCTTTAAATCCTCGGTTTGCCACAATTCCGCCCGCATAGCCAGGCCAAGACACTACGCCAACAATAAGTGGTCTATCAATATCAACTTGTGATGTTGGTTTTTGTGTCTCGGATTTATTAAGCCAAAATACAGCACCTACAATCAAAGCAACTGCAATTAGACCCCAGACCAATTTGTTTTTCATAATATAAAAGTTAGTTAATAATTGACAATTTGAAGCAACTTGACGACAAAAGTATTTTATCACTTTTGGCTTATTTTATCCATAGCCGCCAAAAATCCGAAAAGCCCGCGCGGATCCCTCCCCAGACCCCTCCTCCGCGCGGACAAATGCAAAAACAAAAATCAGCCGAGGTTTTGCCAAATCCTTTCCCC